>Ga0315270_10000654_pt1 | contig 18785 bp, 19 predicted proteins | sample C1_bottom_MG_FD_204932 | JGI IMG/M metagenome (GOLD analysis project Ga0315270, IMG submission 204932) | Sediment microbial communities from Yellowstone Lake, YNP, Wyoming, USA - C1_bottom | ecosystem: Environmental > Aquatic > Freshwater > Lake > Sediment | place: USA: Wyoming | collected...
TGATATTGGAATGGCCCAGTAGATTTTTCAAATGGTTGTTATCTACATGTTTATCTTTGGCTATTTTGGCAAAACTGTGCCTGGAGATGTGAAATGAAATGTTTTTGTTAATTTCAGCTTTTGTTGCAATTTTTTTTAAGTTCTTATTAATTAGAGCGTTTTTACTGCTCACAGCATCAGTAAGTTTAACAATCAACTTGGGCGGCAGAGTTGCCTTTTGGTCATCTGTAAAAGCCTGTGCGAACAATGCATCGTTATCAAGCAGAGGAAATATGTAATCAGTTTTTTTACATCCTTCTTTGTAATATTTCTGAAGGATATCCGTAGCTTTTGCATGCAGTTTGATGCTCCTATCCTTTTTGGTTTTACCCATTCGATATTCAAGTCTGCCGTCTGGTGTTATATTACTCCAACGCAGTTGAATTAAGTCCCCTGCCCTGATACCAGCCAAGTAAAATGAAAACAAAAAATAGTTTCTGCAATTCCAAATTAAACTTCCCTTAGGTAATTCCAGATCTTCAATTAACTTGATTTCAGCTTCGTTTAGCTTTTCTTTTGATGCACTTTTGGGCTGTGCATATTTAAACCCCAGGAATGGATTCATTGCTGGAGATATTATCTTCTCAACCTCAATAGCACGGTTTACCAAAGTTTTAAAAATTCGCAGGGTAAGAGCTATTGTGCTGGGGTGCAATTTCGCTTTAGGAATTCTTTCATTCATTAATGTGTGCAGATGCGCTTCAAACTTTGCCAAAAATGAGGTGGTAACTTCCGAAAAAAGAAGATCCTTTTTATGAATTCCGATTAAATAATTGTCAAGCTTATTACAGAATCCATTGTACTTTTTATAATTGCGATAACCTCCCTCGTTAAATATATCCTGAGTTCTTTGTTTGGCAAATACCATAAAAGAAGGGGAAACCTCTGCTGAATTAATTTTAGATTTAATCAGTTCCTTGGTAGCCAATCCTGATTTTTTTAAATCACGATAGGTGTTTTTAGCCTCCTCAATTTCCTTTTCAAGTACTTCGTTCCATTTTTTGTGGCTTGGTTCTGAGGTTCGAATCCAATTACCTTGTTTCGCTTTAGGATTAAAATCCTGTTTGCTTTTTAACTCGACAGTAGTTTTTTTTCTTGTATGTTTCTTATCTTGCGTGATCCTGAGTAGGATTGTATAAGTTTTGTTCTTTGAAGGTCTGTTATTCAGTTCCAGGTTAAATGTAATTCCCATAATTCAACTCTTAATATATCCAAGAGTAAAGATACGTATTACATGTTTTACTGAAACCTTTTACTGAAACTATTTTGTTATTCCATTACATTCTGTTACTTAATAATGTTCAATATATTTTCACAATTCACTATATATCAATGTAATTAGATAACAAATAAGTATACACAAGCGTAAGTTAAGTAGTCTTGTTCTGGGCACTGTAGTATAAGTCAAATCAGATCAAAAGCGCTTAAATTCAATGATTTAAGCGCTTTTATTTTTGGCTGAAATATCAAAAAACTTCATATAAAGTCATGTTTTTAGGGACAAAATCGAGACCATGACTTTCATCACTGTCTATGGTCTCGGCAAACTCTGCAACTAATTGAATGAAAACATTTTATTTGATTTACTTTGACTCATTTTGGTGCTTTTTTTAAAGCCATAAATGAGGTATTTTTAATCGGTTGCCGAGACCATTTTCTAATTATTGCAAAACAGATGAATTATGAAGATTATTATTAATTTCTCATTAAGAAAAAACAGGGAGTCTGCTGATGGTAAATCACCTATCTATGTGAGATTTACTATCAAAAATAAAAGAGTCGATCTCTCAACAGGTATTTTTGCTTTTCAAGACCAATGGGATGAAAACAAACAACATTTAAAAGGGAAAATACCAGAAGCCAGAGTTTTGAATGAACGACTAGATAAAATGAAAACTGAAATTCAAGATATTTATAATCAACTGAGGTCTTCTAGCGAAGTATTTGATGTAATCACGATCAAAAACAGATTACTTAATACCGAAGAATCAAAAGGAGTATTGTTTGTTTTTGACTATTACCTGAATAGTATACTTGCCAAACTAAACAAAGGGTATTCGATGGAAACCTATAAGCATTATAAATCTTCCCGAAAGAGGTTGGCTGAATTTATAAGTACTCAATTGAAAAAAACAGACGTTCCAATTCAAACCATTAATTATAAATTTCTAGACTCGTTCGATATTTTCATCAAGAAAGATTTTAATAATCAGCAAAATACTGCATGGAATTATCATAAACACTTTCGCCGTGTCTTAAACCTTGCTATTTCGCTAGATTACATCGATAAAAATCCTTACTCTAAGTTTAAAGTTGGGTTGGATGAAACACACCGGGAAATTCTTTCAATGGAAGAGTTGCAACGGCTGGAGGATAAAAATATTCAGATCGAACGTTTAAGTGTTGTGCGTGACATTTTTATTTTCGCCTGTTATACCGGACTTTCCTTCTCAGACATTGCCAAGTTAAGCCGAATTCATCTTCAACACGGTGCTGACGGAAAAGAATGGATTATTATTGACCGATCAAAAACCAACAATAGATGCCGGATTCCAATTCTGCCGAAAGCCAGGGAAATATTAAAGAGGTATGAGGATTATCCAAAGATTTCTAATAAGGACATTCTACTTCCGGTTTTGACCAACCAGAAAATGAATAGCTACCTGAAGGAACTTGGAGATATTTGTGACATCAACAAAAACATTACCATGCACATTGCCCGTCATACCTTTGCCACTTCGGTAACCCTCAGCAACGGAGTTCCAATTGAAACCGTTTCCAAAATATTGGGACATACTTCATTGAAAACAACTCAAATTTATGCGAAGGTTCTTGACAAGAAAATCTCAGAGGATATGGATTTGCTTCTTACTAAACTGTGTAAAACTGAAATGCAAACAGCTTAGTGGAGGCGATTGTAATAAACTTTTTCACCGCTAACTGTAATGAGCAGAAAATTTGAAGGCATTTTGGGGAAGGGTGGATTTTCCTTCGGGGTTGTTTTTAACGTGCATTTACATCAGTGACTTTCACCGGCCACTCTCCGTTCCGATACCTTTCCATACAGGCACGGTGGAACTTACGAAGCTCATCCAGTTTCTCCTGCGGAATAACATCAATTTGCATGATTTGTTCCCGTTCATTATTTAGTGTATAATACAGGATGAAAGGGCATTCTGCTATAGGCTCCCCAAATGGACATGCAGAAATAGGATTGATTAGATCGGCATTTAGGCAAATTTTTTCAGTATTGATACTTGACATACAACTTGTTTTTGGTGATTAATTTATTCAAAAAGAGGCGTGAACCATCACTTACTGCCTCCCAGGGAACGCCAATCCCCTATGCAACAAATAAGAACAGCTCACGCCTGTGCGCGAGCGTCATACCTGTTATTCTTGTTGCATTTTTAAATTTGGCGTTTTTAAGGAAGCAAGAATAAAAAGCTAACGCTTTTTATTTATTCATTTTATCGAAACCCCTGTTACGATAAAACTACTTAATCATACATCAATTTGACAAAGATATAAAACATCCTGTATTGGTTCATTTCGAATATGATTAGTTCGATCATTTTCTGAGTTTTAATCCATCTTTGTCATCGATCATTCGCTGCAAGATGGCTATTAGTTGATTCAGAAACTTGATTTTTTCAATCTTTCTCTCTTGGATTTCCAGACGATAACGATAAATATCTTCCTTTATCTCGATATTGAAGATTTGTTCAAAGGCTTCTGCCAACTCAATTATTGTAGCATTTCCATTGTTGACTGCGCCTGAATATAGAAGAGCATAAATGATCTCACCCAAATCAATTTTATGCCCAGTCCATTTGAGAGGTGATTTATAATTGGTTTGATCATATCCAACAGGTTTATCAATCTTATCCAATTCTTTCTGGATATAATCAATCAGCATTTCATTTGCCATGATTGTAGAAAAGGTATGGTCATGCCAAGTGAAGAACTCCTCGTCCAAAAGGTGATGGCTACTTCTAAGTTCCAGCGGTATTTCTGTTGTACTTCGGACAAAGTACTTTTCATCCAAGTGTTTAAATCCACATTTGAAGTATTGGACTTTCACTTGGTGTTCCTCCATGTACTCGTTGATTTTGTAAAGCCTTTTTTGAAGGTATCTCCTAATAACAGATGAGTCGGCTTTTTGACATTTGCTTTCCAAATCAAAAACAGCTCGGTAGTATAATAATCTACCATAAACTGTCGGTTTGATCTTTTTGAAAAAGTTAATTTCCGATTCTTGGTCTGGAAATCCTTGCTTAACTACCAATTCACGCATTCGATACAATGCAACTTTACAATGGCCTATAGCATACTCCATTTGTTCCGAGATTTTTTCGGATACTCTTTTCATTTTGGACAGTTCATTTTCTAAATCCAAAATGATTTCACAATATGTTTCCATGATGAAAATTAAACGTGTTGATACTTGAGCCTTATTTTATAAGCCCGTTAATAAATTTCAGAAATCCACGAAATCCTATAATAGTTCAATTTCCCATTTTCACAAACCGATAAATTCCAGTACTTTTAGATCTTTCAGTATGCACCACCTTTCCTATAGAAAAGAATTATTTGCATTATTAAGCTACTTTAAAATTTAAATTGAATTTTTGGCCAAGCTTGGTTTAAGGCTCCTACTATTTATTGTTTGTATTTTCATGATTAATAATTAGTCTTTATTGACATAAAAAGTCACCCAAAAAATCGCAACCATAAATCGCAATAATCATCAATCCTATGTAGTGTATAAATTAGAAATACCGTGAGTATCCTTTCACGGCATTCCAATGAATAAATGCGTCATTAGTTTGTAATAATCTGACTAAATTAAAAAAAAACTAAAAAAAAATGAATAATTAGTCCCTATGTTTAATGTCTATATCGTTTTAGTTTACGTTCACCATTTTTTCTTCAGGTAATTCCTTGGTACAGAAGGACCACTCATAACATTTCTTAGCTACCTTTTTGGTTTCCAGTAGTTCTTTGGCGATATCGTAGGATTTGGCTGGATGTAAAATTGCTTTATTTTCCGTTTGAAGAGTGACAATTACCCGTTTCATTTCTTCAAAATTAAGACCAAGTGACTGAGGATAATAAATAATAGCTCTGATCATGCATTTCGGATCGATAATAAATACTGCTCGGATCGCTGTTGTATTGCTTTTGTCAGACTTAATCATCCCATATTTTCTGGCCACCGCCATGGGATTATCTTCAATCAAGGGAAATTTTATTTCAACATCTTTTGTGCCTTTGCTTTCTATTTTCGTTTTGATGGAACTTAACCCGGCAATCTGGCGACGAAGTCTGTCAATCGGTAATCCTATTAATTCACAGTTTAGCGCTTTAAAGTCGTCGTGCATGGTTGCAAACGCCATAAATTCGGAGATTGATACTGAAGTAAAATCAGTAGGATAGTTGAATAGAATGACCCACTTGCCAAAATAATCGGCAGGGAAATAAATAGTACCTTGCGTCGTTACAGATCGAAATGCAGGTGCATAATCGCCAATACAAAGCACTGAATTTGAATTTTGTTCAAAGAATTCATCCATCATCTATTTTAAGATTAGGCTTGAATCTTGTGATGAAAATTCTGACTAATAATTAGATATGAAACAAATACAAGCGATGAGACCAATAGTGCGATCCCAAAATCGCAATAAATAGTACAGAAAAAATTATCGTTCGCTCCGAAAATACTTGAAACAGATCCGACAATAACCATGATCATCCAATCCAGAAAAAGAACGGCTGGGACAATCAGAAGTAATTTTACTAATAAAGTTTTCATTTTGAATAAATTATATTTGTACATAAATTCAAAAACTTATCTGCTTAAAACAAAGATAGAAAAAACGAATTAATAATGAGCATTTGCTCATTATATTTATATAAACCAAATGCTCATTTGATATGCCCAGACCCAAACGAATTCGGAAAATGAACAATCCCCCACATTTCAAGGGATTCAGACCGATTGGATTACCGGAAGAAAACAATCCGGTAGTGATCAATTTTGAAGAATATGAAGCCATCCGATTAAGTGATTTTGAGTTTAACGGGCATGTAGAGGCCGCTCAAATCATGGGTGTTTCGAGACCCACTTACACACGTATTTATGAAAGTGCTCGCCGCAAGGTTGCTCAGGCTTTTGTACTTGGGAAAGCAATTGTATTTGAAGGAGGCAAAGTCTATTTCGACAGCGAATGGTATTCGTGCAACAATTGTGGCTGCTGGTTTAACCATCCGGAAAAAGGAGAGGAAATCAAGAATTGTACGCTATGTGGTTCTGCTGACATTGAACATTACCATCAAGACCTTCAGTCAGATCCAACTGATGATATATGTATTTGTCCAACTTGTGGGTTTGAAAAGGTTCATTTGCCAACAACGCCATGCAAAAGTGAGATTTGCCCGAATTGCAATTGTCAGATGATCAGAAAAGGCGCACCTCACCACAAAGGAGTGAAAAACAGTAACTGTAATTAAAAGAACAATAATGAAAGTAGCAATCACATCAGTTGGGAACAGTCCGGATGCAAAATTGGACAGCCACTTTGGCCGTTGTTCCTACTTCGTAATTTATGATACCGAAACTGCTGCCACAGAGTATATTCCGAATATGAACAAAGAAAATATCGAAGGCTGTGGTCCTGCTTCTGTTCAGTTCGTTGCTTCGCGGGGAGTTAAAAAAATAGTGTCAGGTGAATTCGGAGCTAAAGTAAAAGCCATCTCCGATAGTTTTCAAATTCAGCTAGTTGTATTAAAGGATGTAGATAAGAAGATTAGTCAAATTATTGAATTACTGAACCACAATAATTAGTCTTGGACGGCTCAAAAATTCTATTTTACATACACTTTTAGACGGCGAATTTGGCAGCTTTAAAACCCGCCTTCAAAATGGTTGTATCAATATACTCATTTCAAGAAATTACATTTGGAAGGTCGAATTTTATAATAAAAACACCAAAGAACTAAAATGTCATTGATATGAAGATCATAACTTTGATTGAAAACCTAGTCTATAAACAAGGATTAGTTGCAGAACACGGTTTGTCAATCTATATTGAAACTGAAAACCGGAAAATCCTTTTTGATACCGGTCAAAGTGGGTTGATCCTTCAGAATGCTCAAAAGTTGGGAATTGATATTGAGGATATTGATAGTCTTGTTCTTTCACATGGGCATTATGACCACACGGGAGGTCTGTATGCCTTTCTCGAAAAAAACAGCAAGGCTGAAGTGTACGCAAAAAATGATATTTTCACTCCCAAATACCACGGATCTAATCGTTTTATTGGAACATTAAGAAACGAAAAGCTACTTAAAGACCGACTTATTTATGTCGATGTTCCTACCGAAATAGCTGATCGTGTTTTTATTGTTCCCAATATTATCATTCGTAATTCATTGGATACCAATTTTAAAGGAATGTATAAAAAAGTTGGAAGCGAATTTATTTTTGATGAGTTTGATGATGAGTTATTTTTGGTGCTCAGGCAAAACGAACAAATAAATATTATTACTGCATGTTCACATCGGGGAATTACTAATATCTGCACCACAGCAACTGAAATGTTTAATCTTCCGATAGGATTGATTTTTGGAGGTTTCCACATGAAGAATTGCTCCATAGAACAATATGAGCATATCATACAGTACTTCAATCAGATACACCCAGAGTCGATTGGTGTTTGCCATTGTACTGGTATGGAAAAATATTCGGAGATGATCCGTGATTGTGAATCAAATTTATTCTACAACTTTACTGGAAATGAAATAAAGATCGAGTGAGGTTGATTTCTAGGCTTTAATCAGTTTTCACCACTTCAGTATGAAGCATAAAGAAAATCCATCCTATTTTGAATTGTTCCTTTCTTTCTTTTGGATAGGGTTAACCGGCTTTGGTGGTCTTGCTATGACCGCACATATCCGGAGACATATTGTGGATAAACGGAAATGGCTAGATGCAAATACGTTTGATTCAGGACTTGCCCTTTGCCAGATTATTCCCGGAGCAATTGTGATGCAATTGTCAGCATATATCGGATTGAAATTAAAAGGAGTTAGAGGCGCTATTATTAGTTTCATTGGTTTTGGATTACCAGCCTTTTTCATCATGTTTATCCTTTCTATTCTGTACAAACAATCCAAGAATATTTCAGGAGTAGAAGCAGTCTTAAGCGGATTGCGGGTGGTCATTGTGGCTATTGTAGCCAATGCTGCGTATATTTTCGGAAAAAAGAATTTTCAGAATGTAAACGACTGGATAATTGCAGTGATTGCCGCCGGATTGTTCCTGACCAAATTGCACCCGGTGCTGGTTTTACTTGTTGCATCCTTATTAGGTCTGGTATTAACTAAAAAGGAAACAGTTTCTACCGGAAAACTTGCCAAAGCAAGAACTTTTAGGTTTTTTCTGATCATATTAGTAGTGGTGGCAATTTGTTCAACGATCTTATTTTTTGTGAATAAGGAGTACTTCACTTTAGCCACCATCATGTTGCGAATTGACCTTTTCTCGTTTGGTGGTGGACTGGCTGCTATGCCAATGATGTATCACGAGCTGGTTGATTTATTTGGTTGGTTTGATCAAAAAACATTTATGGACGGTGTAATACTTGGGCAAGTAACACCAGGCTCTATCATTATAGCTGCAACGTTTTTTGGGTATATGCACTTTGGGGTTATCGGAAGTATAATTGCTACAATTTGCGTATTTACTCCGTCGTTCCTGATACTCATGGGTATTATCCCTTTCTTCGACAAACTCCGGTCATATCCGCAATTTAATAAGGTGATAAACGGGATATTGTGCTCATTCGTAGGTCTGCTTGCAATTGTTACCTATCGTTTCACTATTGATATTCAATGGAATCTTGTCAATATTATATTCACACTGGTAGCATTTGTATTACTGGTGAGGAAAGTAGATGTTATCTGGGTAATATTAGGAGCTATTTTATTATCGATAGTAATGTAGCATGAAGATATTCTGCCAGGTAAACAATAAACCATGAGGCTATAGAAGAATTTGCCGACTAAAAATATTAGCTTTTGACTAGTTTTTGAAAGCAAAAGCATTTTTATTTTGTAGATAAACCCCTCGTTGTAGCCTCTAAATTCAGCAATTTTTAACAATTAGATCTTTGCCTCAATACCGATTAAAATCCATCGATAAGGGACGCTTATCTAAAAGTCAAAGTATAAAACATATTACTTTCTAACACTCGTCAATGGCAACCAGTTAACTACTCAAAAAAAGTCGGTTCTACTGCAAGTTTATATTTCATTTGGTGTCAAACAGACATAGTGATTTGGACTAATTATTAAAAAAGAAAAAACATGAAAAGCAAATTTAACTGGAAGGTATTTATCAGCCTTGGATTAGCATGGTCTCTTTTGATCATATTCGTATCTGGAATAGTTTTATACATTGCCCCGGCAGGTCGCTATGCGAACTGGGTAAACTGGAAGATTTTAGGATATACCAGAGAAGGATGGCAATCTATTCACACCATTTTCTCAATAACTTTTATAATACTTTCGGTCTTCCACCTTTTTACTGTTAACTGGAAATCGTTCTGGTCCTATATAAAGTCGAAAACCAGCTCAGGAATCAACAAAAAGAAGGAGCTGGTAGTATCTTCTGGATTAACAATTGTATTTCTTTTGGGAACTTCATATACCCTACCTCCCTTTAATTATGTTTCTGAATTTGGGAAATACATGTCTGGAACGTGGGAGAAAAAAGAACTGGCTCCACCCATAGCTCATGCTGAATTGCTTACCATTAAAGAACTGGCAGTCCAGTCGAATTATAATGTGGAGGAATTTTCACAAAAATTTACGTCGAATGGAATTATTTTCGACAATATAGATAAGCAATCACTCAAGGAAATTGCCCTTAAAAATAACAAAACACCAGAAGAGATTTACACACAGGTGACGAAAAAATCGGAACGTGAAATGCCGGGTGCTGGCATTGGACGAAAAACAATCGAAAATTTAGCAAAGGAAACTGGTAAAACTGTTGAGGAAATATTAAAAGTACTCAGCGACAACCAAATTACAGCAGAAAAAGATCAAACAATCAAGCAGATTGGCGATAACAACAAAATGGCTCCCAAAGACATCATGAATCTACTAAAATAATAGGCATTTACAGCTCCAATGAACGCATATAGATACCTAAAATTCAAGTCGCTGTTAACTTCATTGGCATAATTGATCAGAGTACTTACTTAATTTAATAGCCGAAAAGTACTTATCGGGCTAATAGTTCCTTGAATTTTTACTTCTGGCTGTTTGGAACATACCTGATAAATAAAATTTTCTTCTATAAATTGATTGATTTTCAGTTATTTATTGATAACTTTAAAAGGAAAACCTTTAAAATAACCCATTATGATTTCTTCAAGTCATCTGCACCCTATGTTAGTGCATTTCCCAATTGCGCTAATTGTTGTTGGTTTTATTTTTGATATTGCTTCAATCCTTTATAAGAAAGAAGCTTGTTTGTCAACACTTGGTTTCTACCTGCTCATATTAGGCACTCTTGCCGCAATTGCGGCACTGTTTACTGGTGCTTTTTTTACTGCCGAAATGACTGAAACGGCAGGTGCTGTAAAAGATACACACGAATTGTTTGCCTGGATTACAGTTGGTAACTTAATTGTTTTATCTGCCTTTCGGATTCTACTTAAAGCCCAAAACAAAGAAAACACCAATTTAAAATGGATTGCATTTGCTTTATATGGATTGGCTGCCATTTCAGTTAGTGTCACCGGGTTTTACGGAGGAACACTTGTTTATAATTATATGATGCCACTTTAAGTTTAATTAAAAAAAATCAAAACCATGAAGAACATTTTTTTATTCGCATTTATCGGTCTGATAGCCTTTTCTGGCTGTCAACAGGTTAAGCCAGTTAAAACGATCGAGAACCTGAAAGCAGGAATTAAAGGTGAAACAACTGCAAGTGCCAAATATGCAGCATTTGCTCAGAAAGCCACCGAAGAAGGAAACGCCAACATTGCTAAACTTTTTCTGGCTTCTTCGAAAGCTGAATCCATCCATGCCGCCAATCATCGAAAAGTGTTGGAAGGTTTGGGCGAAAAGATGGAAGATTTTACTCCCGAATTTGAAGTAAAAACAACAGCCGAAAATCTTCAGGCAGCCATTGAAGGCGAAACATATGAGTCAACAACCATGTATCCTCAATTCCTTGTTGATGCCAAAGCCGAAAAAGTTGAAAAGGCTACCAAATCATTTACCTGGGCCTTCGATACTGAAAAAAAACACCAGCAGTTTTATACGAAGGCATTGCAGTCTTTAAATGCGAATGCTCAAAATACGTTGCCTATGGAATATGCGGTATGCCCGGTTTGTGGAAACACTTACGATAAAGCCACTGTTGAAGAAAAATGTGCCTTTTGCCAAACTGGCAAGGATAAATTTTTCCTGATTTAAGTTTCCAAATCATAAAAGCTGTCTCAAAAGTCATTTGCCTCGTCATTCCAAACGTTCAGAGTGATGAGTTTCACATTTACAAAGACTTTTAAGACAGCCCTATTTTGAACATTATAAAACTTCATATTATGGCAAAAGTTGTCGTTTTGGGAGCCGGAATTTCAGGTCATACAGCCGCTGCATTCCTGAAGAAAAAACTCGGTCCGAAGCACCAGGTAGTTGTTGTAAGTCCGGCAGAGTATTATCAATGGATACCTTCCAACATTTGGGTGGGTGTCGGAAAAATGACCATTGATCAGGTCCGGTTCAAACTAAAACCCGTTTACGATCACTGGAAAATTGATTTCAAGCAGGCCAAAGCTACAGCCATTTTTCCTGAAGGTGGAAATGGACTCGAACGACCATTTGTAAGCATTGAATATACCGACAAAACACGTCAGGGACAAACGGAGAATATTGACTACGACTACCTCGTCAATGCCACAGGCCCCAAGTTAAATTTTGCAGCCACCGAAGGCTTAGGCCCGGGTAAGTTCACTCATTCTGTTTGTTCTTGCGATCATGCGGTTGCAACCTGGGCTGCTTTGAAAGTTTGCATGGAACGAATGGCGAAAGGCGAAAAACTACGTTTCCTAATTGGTACCGGTCATCCCGGGGCAACTTGTCAGGGTGCAGCTTTTGAGTATGCGCTTAATGTAGCTCATCAGATTAAAGCTCGAGGACTTCAGAACAAAGCAGAAATTACCTGGATTTCAAACGAATACGAACTGGGCGATTTCGGAATGGGTGGCGCATTTATTAAACGAGGTGGCTACGTAACCCCAACCAAAGTCTTCAGCGAATCTATTTTTGCTGAATATGGCATTCGCTGGATTAAACGTGCTGGGGTAACCAAAATAGATGAGGGAATTGCACATTACGAAACTCTCGATGGTGAAATGAAAACAGCCGCATTCGATTTTGCGATGCTTATTCCCGCCTTTGCGGGCGCTGGATTAAAGGCATTCAATAAAGCTGGCGAAGATATTACACCCCAACTATTTGCACCTAGCGGTTTCATGAAAGTGGATGCTGACTATTCAGGAAAAGCTTTCGAGGACTGGTCGGTAGAAGATTGGCCATCGACGTATCAAAGTCCGGCTTTCTCAAATATATTTGCCACTGGTATTGCATTTGCACCTCCTCATCAGATTTCAAAACCCATGAAAAGCCCGAATGGAACATTGATCACTCCAGCTCCACCGCGAACAGGGATGCCTTCAGGAGTAATTGGTAAAATTGTAGCGTTGAATATTGTTGATCAAATCAAAACTGGCCGAACTGATTTCAAACACAAAGCCTCCATGGGAAAAATGGGTGCCGCTTGTGTAGTTTCAGCCGGATATGGAATGATCAAAGGCAATGCCGCGACCATGACTGTTTTTCCGATTGTGCCGGATTGGGAGAAATATCCACAATGGGGACGCGATCTCACTTATACGGTTGGAGAAGCCGGATTGGCCGGACATTGGATCAAGATTGCTCTTCATTACATGTTTATTCATAAGGCCAAAGGTTATCCATTCTGGTGGCTAATTCCTGAATAAACCAGATAATTTGATTTATTGAACACTCAAAATATTAAAAAGATGGCAAAAAATATTGTACGCGGTTATTACGACGAATCGTATCCACCACTACCAACCAGATCAACCAAATTCTTACGCGGAAACATCATCTGGCAAGCCTTTCGCTTCGTTGTCCTTAATTTGAAGATTATGCGAATAATTGTTGGCGGGCATTCCTGAAATGTAAAATACTCCTTAGCAAATAGTTGGGGAGTTCTCAACTAACAAAATATACATCCACTAAAAATCTATACCTGCAATTCAAGTATTCAATAATATTATTGAATACTTGAATTGCTTTTTATATATTCGCCGAATCATTTTAAATATAATGAAAATGAAAGGTCGCGAATTTAAAGATGCCATGTACGACGGGCTTGCAAAAATGCTCAAAGCCATCTCTAATCCAGCCCGTTTGGAAATTGGATATTCCGGTGATGCTGACCCCCCTTGTCCGGTGATGTTGACCCCCCACAAGGATTATGGTTCAGAGAACTTGAATGACTGACAATTTTACCGTTTTTTTCTTAAACTTTCACCTTTTAATTCAATTCTGTACGAGGTGTGTACTATTCGGTCCAGAATCGCATCTGCAATGGTTTCTTCGCCGATCACATCGTACCAGTTTGCTACGGGCAACTGACTGGCAATAATGGTTGACGATTTACTATGCCGGTCTTCGATCATTTCCATCAGATCCAGTTGTTGTTGCTGTTCCAGGTGGGTCAGACCAAAATCGTCAAGGATCAGCAAATCAGTCTTTGCCAGACTTTCAAAGAACTTGAAGATTGTTCCTTCGATTCGCGAGATCTTTGTTTTCAACAGTAGTTTTTGAAGGTTGTACCAAGCCACTTTGTAGCCTTGCGCACAAGCCTGGTGACCCAGTGCCGAAGCCAAAAAGCTTTTCCCACAACCGGTGGCTCCGGTGATGAGAACAGATTCTCCTTTTGAAAGATACTCGCCCGTTGCCAGTGCTGTAATCAATCCTTTATCCATTCCACGGGAAGCGTCAAGATTGAGTTCTTCAACAGAAGCCTGATAACGGAATCTGGCACTCTTTCTCAGACGTTCAAAGCGGTTGTTTGTACGTTCCTGTTCTTCGGCCTGTAAAAGCAGTTCCAGTCCTTCGCTCAGGGTCAGTTCGTGTTGCCTTCTGGTTTCGGTCAAAGCTTGCCAGCTTCGGCTCATTCCGTGCAGGCGCAGTTGGCTTAATTGTGATTCAATTTGCATCATAACATGTTTAAATTAATGGGTTAAAAACTAATTGTTGTTTATGCGTAATATTCTCTTTTTCTGAGATTCTCATGATCTGGAAGTGGTTTTTCCGGCTTTGTTTCCTGATTGCCAGTCATCTTGTTGGTAAGGATGTTCAGGATAAACCGGTACGAGTAGTTTTGGTACTCGATGGCCATCAGGCAAGCTTTATGGAAATCTTTCTGATCAGTTTTACGTTGCAGATTGAGCAGTCCGTCGCATGTTTTGTACAACTGTTCAGGATGCCGGTTTTGTGCAAATATTAGCCCAATAAGCTGGTAAAGCTCATCTGATCTTAACTTGGCTTTGTTCAGGTAATAATCAGGACTGCGATCCATGTAATGTTGGTGAGCGGAACACAAATGCTCTTTGTCGGTGGTGTACCCGCCGGGTTTGTAATCGCGCACATGAACGGCTATTTGCTCCCCTTTGGCATAAATACGAACCATTGACCGGGTATAGATCACTTTTACCGTTAGTCCAATATTTGTATATGGAACACTGTAATAATGTTTGTCCTGAGTAAGGTAGATGTGGTTGTTTTTAGCCACTTTCAACTCCCTGTAATATTTTATCTCGAAGGGTTGATCAGGCAGTGGTTGCAGCAAATGCTTTTCATCTGCCAGAAATTTTTCTTCGCGGCAATACGGTTTCTGTTGCATCCGGGTCTGGTTGTGTTCCCTGATCTTTTCTTTGACGGCTTTATTGAGCGAAGCCAGACCGAAGAACTGCTGGTTGCGCAACTTGGCAAATACCCGGGTATAAACCAGTTTTACCTGGTTCTCGACCAGTGCTTTATCTTTGGGCTTACGTGCCCTTGCAGGGATCACCGTGGTATGGTAATGATTGGCGAAGTCTTCCAGTGCACGGTTAACGTCCGGTTCGTAACGATTAGCTTTTACAATAGCTGACTTCAGGTTATCCGGAACCAGCACCTGTGGCACGCCTCCAAGTTCCTGAAGACAACAGCCCAGCGCGTAAAGAAAATCGCCGATATTTTGGCTCCTTACTGCCATGGCAAAACTGTAATCGGAATACGGCAAACAAGCCACAAATACCTGACAGGGAACAATTTCTCCGGTATCAGGGTCAATGTAGGATAATTTCTTACCTGCAAAGTCGATAAAGAGCTTTTCTGCGGCCAGGTGCTGCAATATCATCGAAGGTTTGCGGGCAACGAGTTGTTGTGACAGGTGATAACAAAACTGGCTGTGGCCGTATCCTCCGGGATAATCACTACGATACTCTTCCCAGAGCAATTGTCTGGTTACCCCAGGTCGGACAAGCTCTTTGGAATAATAGTCCAGTTTGCTCTTTAAATACTCGAAACGATCGTCTTTATAAGCGGGGTTTCCTGCATGGAATCTGGCTTCCATAATCGGATCGTCCAATGCCAGAAGGGCCTGAACATCCAATGGGGACGAAGCAACTTTAGCAAGATAGGCTTTCACCGTATTCTTGCTGATTTCTAAACTGCGGGCAATAAACTTGATGCCTTTGCCCTGCTCGTGTAATTGTAATAATTGTTTGATCTGACTCATGGGTCTTGGTTTTCCGGCCATTCGAGTGTCGTATTAGTGGTTTGTTTACCACTAATGAACCAAAACCTGTGGGGAAAATTGGAAAGGGGGGTCAACATGCTCCGGATTCCGTCCTGGCCCGCGAATCAAAGGGGTCAGGATGCTCCGGATTTTGCAACCCATTTTGCAACTTCAAAGGGGGTCAGCATCTGCCGGACTGTCACACAAAACATGTGCGAAAAACCCGAAAAAAAACTAATGAATCTCCGGAGGCAAGGGGGTCAGCTTAGTCCGGATTATCCAGAAATCATTGAGATGCTTTCTCAAGGCGAAAAAAGCGTGGAAGGAATTGTACAAGCTACCAATCTGACTTTTGCAAATGCATCTCAACATCTTCAGGTTTTAAAGAATAATAACATTGTAAAAGCCCGAAAGGAAAAGCAGTATGTGTTCTATTGCTTAATTAACGATGATTTTCTGTCGGTGTATCAGCATGTAATCCGCTATGGATCGCAGGAAATAGCCGAACTGGAAAAAATCATGAATCGGCAGCGTGAAGACAACAACGCGCAAAATGCCGTCAGTCTTGTCGAGCTGGAACAAATGATCGTTGACGAAAATGTGTTGCTGCTTGACGTTCGCCCATCAGTTGAATATGAATTCGGGCACATTACTGGGGCTGTCTCGGTTCCAATGAACGAATTGATGACCAACCTGAAAAGTATTACCAAAGACAAAGAGATTATTGCCTATTGCCGCGGGCCGTTTTGCGTGCTGGCCGACGAAGCAGTAAAACTCTTGAAAGAACAGGGATATCTGGTCCGCCGACTGGACGAAGGTTATCCGGAGTGGAAAATCAAACAATTAGAACGCATTTAAAATGAAACGCCCGGTTTATCTCGACAATAACGCCACCACCCCGGTTGATCCGGAAGTTGCAAAAGAAATGATCCCGTATATCGAATCTTTCTATGGAAATCCTTCCAGCCCATACTCAATCGGGCGAAGCAATAAAGAAGCCGTTGAAAAAGCACGGGCGCAGGTTGCCGAATTGATCAACTGCGAGCCGGAAGAAATCTATTTTACCAGTTGCGCCACCGAATCGAACAACCTGGCCATAAAAGGAATTGCATGGGCAAACAGCGATAAAGGGCGGCACATTATTACTTCGGCCATCGAACATCCCGCAGTAACAGAAGTTTGCAAATACCTGAGTTCACACGGATTCGAGATCACTTATATTCCTGTGGATAAATATGGTAGGATTGACCCCAAAAATGTTGAAAATGCGATCAGAAAAGATACAATCCTGATTACCATCATGCACGCCAACAATGAAGTTGGAACAATTCAACCGATTCGGGAAATCGGTGCAATTGCAAGGCAAAATAATGTCATTTTTCATACCGATGCTTCCCAATCGGTTGGTAAAATTGAAACAGATGTCGATCTACTGGGTATTGACCTGCTGACCATTGCCGGACACAAATTGTATGCACCTAAAGGGATTGGTGCACTTTACATCCGAAAGGGAACGTCAATCGAAAATCTGATGCACGGCGCCGGACAGGAAAAAGGCATCCGTCCCGGAACAGAAAATGTGATACACACCGTTGGACTAGGGAAAGCTTGTGAAGTGGCGATGTGCGATTTCAAACAGAATCAGCAAAACATGCAAGTTTCGCGCGACAGGCTGCTCAATGGCCTGGTTTCCCATCTCGGCAGTAAAGTTCAGATAAACGGAAATCTTGAAAATTGCCTGCCTAATACGCTAAGTGTGGCTTTCGAAAATATCAGTGCACACGCCTTGGCTTCATTTATCAGCAACAATGTTTTGATTTCTACTGGTTCGGCCTGTCATTATGGAGAAACAACGATTTCTTCGGTTCTTCAGGCAATGAATCTTGATTTCAGGACTGCCGCTTCAACAGTGCGGATTTCAACCGGAAAACACACAACGAAGGAAGAAATTGATTTTGCCGTCGAAGTGCTTGTCAATGCTATAAAAAAACTCACTTAATAATTTAAATCAACAATCTATGAAGAAACATTTTATTCTATTGATGTTCATGGCATGTTTGTTCACTAGTGGAACTTTCGCCAAATCTCCTACCTCGAATTCAGGTTCCCAAACCTCCATTGGAATGGTCATTTATTCAAACGACAGTGAAACGGTTTGGAATGCCTTACGTCTGGCAAACTATTCTAAAAATCAGGGCGATACCGTGAAGATATTTTTGCTAGGCAAAGGTGTCGAATTGGATAATATGGTAAAAACAAATACTGATTTGAAAGGTCAAGCAGATGAGTTTTTGAAAAATGGTGGCAGTATTTTGGGTTGCGGAACTTGCCTGAGTAACCGTAATAATAATGCACCGCAGGTTTGCACCTTCTCTTCATTGGCTGACTTGTACGAACTGATCCGGAAAAACAAAATTGTATTAACTTTTTAAAAATTAAGAATATGTTTCAAAAACTCATGCAGGCGATGATACCTCCGGAAAAAATGATTGAAATGTTTATTCACAAAACCTCAAGTAAACTCCCAATCGAACAAATAGCTGAAAGAGTACCCGCTGCCTGTGAACAAAACAAATTTGCGTTGCTACACACCTATGTTTACCATGAAATCGTAGAAAGCAAAGGGTTTCCAATCAAACGGAAAGTTTACATCTATGAGATATGCCAGGCTAAAACTGCGGCAACAATGCTCACCGATTTTCCACATTTTTCCATCTTTATACCCTGCAAACTGGCTATTTATGAAGAAAATGGCAGTACTGTAATTTCTACAATGAATATGGAAATTATGCTCAAAGCGGTAAACTCTAATCAGGAACTTTATAAAGAAGCAAGCACTCTTTTCAGC
>Ga0315270_10000655_pt1 | contig 18783 bp, 17 predicted proteins | sample C1_bottom_MG_FD_204932 | JGI IMG/M metagenome (GOLD analysis project Ga0315270, IMG submission 204932) | Sediment microbial communities from Yellowstone Lake, YNP, Wyoming, USA - C1_bottom | ecosystem: Environmental > Aquatic > Freshwater > Lake > Sediment | place: USA: Wyoming | collected...
TCAAGCCGGCCGTTTCCGTGACGCCGCTCTCGATCAACTTCGGGAACTTCGACCCGAAGGGCGATCCCCAGAAGCGGAACGTCATGCTCGTGAACAACAACGCGGCCGTCGAGAACTTCTCGGTCACGAAGGCCGAGACGAACGTCCCCGGCATCTCGGCCGAGGTCGTACCCGTCGACAAGTCGCGCGTCCAGGTCGTCCTCACGGTCGACCAGAAGATCAAGAAGGGCGTCTTCGAGGGCGACCTCACGATCAAGACGACCGACAAGGCCCGCGCCGAGGTCAAGGTCCCGATCAAGGGCGTCATCCTGTAAGACCGGGGAACCCGCGGGAAACGGAAGGGGCGCTTCGGCGCCCCTTCTTCATTTCCTGCTTCGCGGCGTCGAGGACGGCTGGGGCGAGGTCGGGACGTCGTGGAGCGGAGGGTACGGGAGCGTCGCGGCCTGCTCGGCGATCGCCTTGAACAGGCGGAGCGCCGCAAGGCGGCGCGCGCGGCGGACGGGCATGTACGTGGGCGAGAGGAGCGCCGAGAACGGCGAGTCCGCGTCGTAGTGCGAGGCCCACGTCAGGTCCGTCGTGCCGTCGGGCCGGGCGTCGACGAAGAAGGACAGCGTGAGGCTTTCGACCTTCGCGTCGAGAAGTTCCGCGGCGTCGGATTTCAGCAGGAAGGACAGGACTTCTGCGGGCTGGTAGGCGATCACGGTCAGGTCGATCCGCCGCGGCCCGTCGACCGTCGTCGCGTCGATCGAAAGGACGTCGCCCTTCGACGCCGTGAGGCCCTTGCCGTAGCGCGCGCGGCGCGGCACGACGTTGGGAACGCCCGCGAGGAGCCACGTGCTCACGGTCTCGGGGGCGACGAGGAGGCGCCAGACGATGGCCTTCGACGCCTCGATCGAAACGCAATCGGCGCCCTGGAACGTCGCGATGGGCGTGTCCGTGAAGCTCCGGAGCCGCGTGCTGAGCGGGTCGGGCTGCTGCGCCGATGCGCTGCCCGCCGCGAGGGCCAGGAGCCCAAGAATCGAAAGGGGGCGCTTCATCCGGTTCAGCATAGCGGGAAACGTGGACTCTACAATTCCCCGATGGCCTTCCCGCGCTTCGCCGCTCTTTTCCTTTTCGTGTCCCTGGCATCGCTTTCGGTGGCCGAGGACGCGCCCGCGCCGTTCCGCTGGGAGGGGCTCGCGCGCCGCAACCCGGGGATCGTGATCCTCCGGAGCCGATGGAATCCCGGCGTCCTCGAGCTGAGGGACGACCTCGTACGCTGGACGGACCGCGTGAACCCCGGCAAGAACCTCGTCCTGCCCGTTCGGCGCCTGACGGGCCACGCGCTCGTGTGCCTCGGAGGGGCCGCGGCGCCGTGCACGGAGTGGCGCGTCGCGACGAAGACGGAAACGTACGTGTTCCGGGAATTGCCTTCCGCGGGAGGCGCCTCGCTCCGGCGCGCATTCGACGCGTTGCGCGCCGCGTACGCGGACGTCCCGTCGGCCGAGAAGCGCTGAGCGCCGGCTACTTCTTCTTCGGCGCGGAGACAGGCGGGAGGATCTCGAGCCAGTCGAAACCGGCCGCGAGCGTGCGCTCGTCGGTCGCGCCGGGGATGCGGTCCTTCGGGGACTCGGCGTACGCGAACGCGAACGTCAGCTCGTTGACGCCGCGCTTCCACGCGTCCTTCGGCGTCGGGATCGTGTAGACCCTCGGCTCCCCGCCCATATTCACGGAGTCGATCTTCCGGCCGTTCAGGGAGAACGTGAGGGTCTGCCCGGGGCCGCCCGGGAAGCCGAACGGCCAGCACCGGAAGCGCACGAGTCTGTCGCCGTCGGCGCGGCTCGTCACGACGACGCGCGCCTCCTTGCCGTGGGCCCAGACGAACGTATCGCCGGAGTCCGTCTTCTCGAAGCCGTCCCAGCCGGGGCCGAGGGCGCCGGCCGTCGTCTCGGGGTCGAAGTTCAGGGACCGCGTCTCCTCGACGCGGCGGCAGGACGCGGTGACGACGAGCGCGACGAGCGCCGCGAGGGCGAGAACGGACTTTTTCACCGGGCGAGTCTAGCGCCGGACTTCGACACCGGCCGCCACGAACACGGCGCGCCCCTCGCGGGTCTCCGCGCGGCCCTCGGCGGCGAGCGTTCCGCCCGCAAGTCCCTCGGGCAGCGTCCACGAACCGTCGGACACGATCGGGAGGACGGCCTCGCCTTCCCGGAGCGCCGGCTTTCCCGCGGCGCCTTCGTTTTTCCCCTCGACGCGCACGGCTTTCGCGGCGTACTTCTCCGGAGCGGCCACGATCGCCGCGACGCTGACGGCCGTCAGCCCGCGCAGCGGCTTGCCGTAGAGGTCCGCCGCGCGCGCGGGAGCGGCGGCCGAGAGGGCGAAGGCGGCGGCGGCGAAGACCGCTGCCGCTCGGGCGGTTCTCACGGGAGCTTGAAGACCTTCGTGCCCCGGTACGCGTACGTCGCCGTGGCACCGCCGCACGGAGCGCCTGCGGAACCCGCGGCGCGCGTGTACGTGATCGTGCCCTGAATCGATCCGTCGTACCGGGAGAGGAGCGTGCCGCTGAACGTGCTGTTGGGATCCGCTCCCGAGAACGAGATGGATCCGTCCGTCGGGTTCCTGACGAAGCTCGTGTTCTGGAGCGAGGGCCCGAACGACGGGCCGAACGCCTGGAAGCTGAAGCCGGTCGGCCCACCCCCGCAGTTCTCGACGACGATCGTCACGTAGAGAAAGTCGCCGTTGCCGTCGACGATGTCGGCCCTGCCGGCGGCGCCGTAGGGGTCGTTGAGCAGGATTCCGAAGGCGCCGTTGTTCGCGATCGCGACCTTCACGGGCGGCGAGTAGCTGATCGACGCGATCGCATTGTCGATCACGGAGGCGCCCGTCGCGACGGGGCCGCCGCTCTTGACGGTGACGGTCGCCGTGAGGTTCGTGTCGTTCGCCGAATAGCCGAAGGACTTTGCGATGTCGTTGATCTGCGTCTGGCCGTACTTCGCGAGCGTGACGTCGGTCGTCCCGACGACCGTGCCGTCGCCCTTCAGGAGCTTGACGGTCACGACGGTCGAGGCCGTCCCGTTCGCCGAGAGGAGGAAGAGGTTCGTCCGGTAGCCGCTCGAGCTCGTCAGCGAGGTCGACACGTAGGGGACGTACGCCGTCTCGCCGGCCGCCACGAGCTGGTCCGTGTTCTGGGCGGGGATCGCGAACCCGTTCGTGCCCGGGACCCCGGTCGAGCTCTTCGCGTTCGTGACGAGCGTCTGCGAGAGGACCCAGACGGCGGTCGGCGTCGTCCCCGTGGATTCGATGCGGAAGCCGCCGGCGCCCGTCGCGCCGTACTTGTTGAAGAGGATGTCCTCGATCGGGAGCGTCGAGTTCTTGGGGACCGTGACGGTGACCTTCAACGCGCCGCTGTTGTCGCCCGAGCCGTCTCCGCTCGCCTTGAGAAGGTACAGGTCCACGAGGGCGTCGGTCGCGTTCGGGTTCACGATCCGGAGCGACGTGACGTAGTCGTTGCCGCCGCCCGAGGCGTGCGCCGACGTCACGATCCACTGCGTCGTGGCCGGTGTGTCGGCCCGGAGGGCGGCGGGCACCAGAAGAACGGCGAGGGCGGCGTAACGAAGGGTCAGGCGCATGGTGTCGGTTTCCTCTCGGGGAGATTTTGACCCGGATTGGACGCGTTCGGGCCGCCAAAGTTGCGACCCCGTCTCCCGAAGTGTCGCCCGCCTCCCCGGTCTTTCAAAACAGGGCCCCGGGGGAGCCCGCGATCCGCCGGAAGTCGCCGCGCCGGCGGAGCGAGAGAAGGGGGATCGCCTCGCTTGCCACGAGAGAGAGGCTCCGCGCGGCCTCCAGGAGGGCGGCGGCCTCCGCGGGGACACGCACGACGAGGCGCGCCGCGCCGGACGCGCCCGCGCGCGCCGCGAGCGCGAGGAAAAGCTGCGCAACGGCTTCGGGGCTCCGGCCCGAGGCCGGCCCGATCCACGCGCGGGTCCCCGCGCGGCGGAGCGCACCGACGGCCTCTGGTCGCCCCCGCCGGCGCAGCGCGAGCACCTCCCCCGTGGCGACCGCGCGCTCCCACTCGGGAACGCGCGCGAAGCCGCGCGTCTCGCGCTCGAGGTCCGCGACCCAGCCCGAGAGAGGGGCGCCGAACCCGATCGGTTCCAGCACCCCGGCTCCGTCCGCCGTCTTCGGCGGCGCTCCCGCGAACGTGAGGACGAGCGTGCGGAGCGAGAGGCCGGCCCTGAGGAGGAACGCGACGCCCTCCGGGCCGGAAGGCGCCAGCGCCTCGAGGGCGCGCGCGCGCCGCGCAGCGCCGTAGGTACGGACGCCTTCGAGGAGCGCGCGGCCGACGCCGCGTCCCCGCGACGCGGGGTCGACCTCCAGGCGCGCGAGAAGGATCGCGTCCTCGCGCACCGCGGCCGCGGCCCGCCCAAGTATCCGCCCGTCCGCGGCGGCGGCCACGAGAGCGCCGTCGGGGTCGGTCGCGAGGAGCGCCGCGTCCGCGGCGGTTTTCGGCCACTCGCCCGGGCGCGCGGGCCGGACCCGGAACGAATGGCCCTGAAGCACTCTCAATTCCCCTCGAACGCTAACATCGGCCGGCGTCCGGCGGTCCGCCGACACGCTCCGGACTAATCCTCCGGTTTGTTTAGAATCCAAATTCATCATGGGGACGGATTGACGGCATGAAGAAGCGCAACGTGGGCCGTCCGCGCGACGGCGACCCGGCCGAAACGCGCCGCGACATTCTCAGAGCCGCCGAGGAAAGTTTTGCAGCGGCAGGGTTTGTCGGCGCAACGACGCGCCATGTTGCGGCCCGTGCTGGCGTAAACGTCGCCACCCTTCATTACCATTTCGGCAACAAGGAGCGCCTCTATCGCGCCGTCCTCGAAGCCGCGGTTGCCGGAGAGGTTCCCAGCGGTCCGGCGTCGGGCTCGCCCGCCGAGCGCCTGACCAGCGTCGTCGAAGCGCTCTGGAGCTTCGGCCTGAAGCGCCCCGCGCTGTCCCGTCTCAGCCTCCTCCACCGCCTGGCCGGGCCCGCGCGCACCGAAGGCAGCGCGCCCGAACTCGACGACCCGCGGGCGAAGCTCCTCGCGAAGACGATCGCGGACGTGTCGGCGAAGGGAGCGCTCCCGCCGGACGACGCCGTCCGCTTCGTGCTCGTCCTGATGGACGGCGCGCTCGTGGCGGCGTGCAACGGGCACGGCCCCGACGCCGCCGTTCCTGAGGCACCCCGCCGCGCCGTCGTGGCGGCGGCGCTCCGCGTTACGGGCCTGGCTTAGAGCCGCGGCGCAAGCCGCAGGTGAGCACGAGGGCGTTGACGCCGGTGCCCGCGAGGACCGGGTCGACGCCGGCGACGTGGAGGAAGCGCTCGAGCATCGCCGCGGCGCCGCCGAGCAGCATCGCCGCCCCCGCGAACCGGCGGTCCACGCGCACGCCGGGCAAGAACGCCGCGAGCGTCGGGAGGATGAGGCCCGACGCGAAGAGCGTGTAGCCGAGCCGGAACGTCTCGACGAGGTCGTTCAGGACGAGCGCGACGGCGAGGCCGGCCGCGCCGTAAGCGACGACCGCGAGGCGCGCGAACCGCACTCCGGCGCCCGGGACGAGGTCGTGCGCCGTCGCGGCGGCGGCGGACAGAAGCACGGAGTCCGCCGAGGACTGCATCGTCGCCACGAGCGCGACGAGAAGGAGCGGCGCGAGCGCGGGGCCCGCGAGCGCGAAGACGGCGCGCGGGAAGAGCTGCGCCGGCGGGCCGCCGACGGCGAGAGAGATGCCCGCGAGCGCAATCGCCGCCGTCGCGAGGCCGAACACGAGCTTGGCGCCGGCCGCGCCGAACGCCGCGCGCCGGGCCGCCGCCTCGTCGCGCGCCGAGAGCAGCTTCCCCCACACGTCGCTGCCGACCGCGTGCGGCAGCCCGACGAGGACGAGGAGCGCGAGAACGTCGGCCCACGAGAACGCGGGGCCGGTGGGGAACGTCAGAAGCCGTGCGGGCGGCGGTGTCCGCGCCAGCGCGGCGAGCGCGAGCGGGAGCGCGACGAAGAGGAGGCCGGCGACCATGAGCGCAAACTGAAAAAGGTCCGTTCCGACGACGGCCCGCTGGCCGCCGAGCGCCGTGTAGGCGACGAAGAGCGCGGCCGTCAGGACGAGGACGCGGCGCGGGTCCCACGGCGTCGTCGCGACGATCACGGTCTGCGTCGCCTCGGTGAGGAGCGCGAACCAGACGATCTCGGCGGAGACGACGAGGCACGCGGCGATCTTCCGGACGCCGCCGCCGTACGTCCGCCCGATGACCTCCGCGATCGTCGTCGCGCCCGTCGCCCGCACGCGCGGGGCGAGAAACGCGCCCAGCGCGAGGAGGCCGAGCGCGCCCGCGAGGTCGAGCCAGAGCGCGGGAAGGCCCTTCGCGGCCACGAGCGCGGCGAGGACGAGCGTCGTGGAGCCGCCGATGACGGTCGAGGAGAGCGCGACGCCCGCCCGGAACGCTCCGAGCCCGCGGTCCGCGACGAGGAACGCGTCCGTGGAGCGCGAGGCCTTCCGGGCCGAGACGACGCCGACGAGGAGGACGGCGGCGCCGTAGACGGCGAGCGCGAGCGCGAGACTCACGCGGGCGGGGCCGAGAGAACGTCGCGGGCGACGGCGGCGGCGTCCTTCGAGAGCGGATTCACGCCGGGATCATAGGCCGGGGCCGCGCTATCCTCGGGCCGTGACCGAGCCCGTTCGGAAGACGTTCACGTTCGACGAGGCGCGCGCGCTGCTCCCGGCCGTGCGCGAGAAGACGCGGCGCGCCCTCGAGGCGCTCAGCGGCCTCGCGGCCGTGGACGACGACGACGCCGAGACGGCCCGGCGGCGCACGGAACGCGCCGTCGAGGGGATCCTGAACGGCTGGCGCGCGGAGCTCGAGGCCCTCGGGATCGAGGTGAAGGGCCCGTGGCTCGTGGACTTCGACTCGGGCGCCGGCTACTACTGCTGGAAGTGGCCCGAGGAGTCCCTCGAGTTCTTCCACGGGTACGAAGAGGGGTTCGCGGGTCGCGTGCCCCTGCAGTGACGCCGTAACGCGTCAGGTGATCCCGAGGATCCGCTTTCCCTCGGGCGTCATCATCTCCGCGCTCCAGGGCGGGTCCCACACGAGCTGGACCTCGGCTTCCTTCACGCCCGGCACCCGCGCGACCCGGGACTGCGCGTCCGATGCGATCGCCGGGCCCATCCCGCAGCCCGGCGCCGTGAGCGTCATCTTCACCTCGACGCGCGTGCCGCCCTTTTCCGCGGCGAGGACGCGCAGGTCGTAGACGAGGCCGAGGTCCACGATGTTGACGGGGATCTCCGGGTCGTACACGGTCTTGAGAGAGTCCCAGAGCGCGTCTTCGCTGACCGGGCCCGCGGCGGCGGCCGGCGCGTCTTCGTCGGCGCCCGCCGTGATGCCGAGGGCGTCTCCGTCCGCCCCGGAGATGCGGAAGAGTCCGCCAAGCGCGGGCGCCTGCACGGTGAGCGTTCCGCCGAGCGACTGCGTGAGGAAGACGTCCGTGCCGGCCTTGAGCGTGAGGGGCTCGCCCGACGGGATCCGGATGGCCGGGCAGTCGCGCGAGAGCTGGTGTGCGGTGGGAACCTGGGGCGTCATCGGGGGGACTCCTCCGCGCGCGGCGGCGCGTTCGCATTCTCTCTCAGGAGACCGGCGGCGGAAAGTACGAGCGCGCCGCCCTGCAGCGCGGCGGCGGCCCAGTGCGGCGCGTCCGGCCCCACGCGCAGGTACAGGTTCTCGCCGGCGAACGGGCCGAAGACACGCCCGAGGGAGGCCATGGACTGGTACGCCCCGAGGACCTCGCCCTGCTCGGTCGCCGCCGTCCGCCTCGAGACGAGCGATGAGAGCGTGGGCGTCGTGATCCCGATGCCGAGCGCGATCACGGCGATTGCCGCGAGGAGCCGCGGCGGGGTCGTCCCGAGCCGGAGGAGGAGGAAGCCCGCGATCAGGAGGGCGCAGCCCGCCATCACGAGGCGCGCCTCGCCGAAGCGCGGCGCAAGGCGCCGCACGAGGCCGCCCTGGACGACGACCGAGCAGACGCCGACGAAGACGAAGAACCAGGCGACGGTGGAAGGCCCCGCCCCGAGCCGGAGCGAGAGGAACTGCGCGAACGTGGACTCGAAGTTCGCGAACGCCGTCGTCGTCACGAAGGAGAGGAGCATGAGCGCGCCGATCTCGGGCCGGCGGAACGCCGCGAGGAGCGGGCCCGCCGAGAAGAGCGGGCCGGAGGGCGCAACCTTCCCCGCGGGACGCGTCTCGGGCAGCTTGAAGAAGGCCCAGACGCACGCGACCGCCGAGAGCGCGGCGGCGAAGAGGCCGGGCGCGGACTCGCCGAGGTGCACGGCGAAGCCGCCGATCGCGGGACCGAAGATGAAGCCGAGCCCGAACGCGATCCCGACCATCGCCATTCCGCGCGCGCGCTCGGCGGGCGCCGTCGAATCCGCGATGACGGCCTGCGCGGTCCCGATGTTTCCGCCCGTCGCGCCGGGGAGGAGGCGCGCGACGAAGAGCATCGGGAGCGAGCGCGCGAAGGCGAAGAGGACATAACCGACCACCGTGCCCGCGAGCGAGAAGATGATGACGGGCCGCCGCCCGTAACGGTCCGAGAGGCGGCCGAGGAGCGGACCGAACAGGAACTGCATCGCGGAGTAGCTCGACATGAGGAGACCGAAGACGAGCGGCGACGGATGGTACTTCTCGGCGTAGAGCGGCAGCAACGGGATCACGATCCCGAAGCCGAGAAGGTCGATGAAGACCGTCAGAAAGACGATCTTCAGGATGGAGCGGTTCTGCGTCAGCTGAACGACTTGCCGCAGCCGCAGCTTCCGCCGGTCGCGTTCGGGTTCTCGACCGCGAAGCCCGCGCCGCGCATGTCTTCGACGAAGTCCACGGTGGCGCCGTGGAGCTTGAGGGCGCTCGCCGGATCGACGACGACCTCGATGTCGTTCACGGCGAGGACGTGGTCCGTCGGCCGCTTGTCGTCGAACGTGAAGCCGTACTGGAAGCCGGAGCAGCCGCCGCCCTGAATGAAGACGCGCAGAGGCTTGCTCGCGGCCTCGGGCATCTTTGCGGCGAACTCCTTCACCTTCGCGACGGCGCGATCCGTCACGCTGAGAAGGAACACGGACGGGGAGGCGACCTGCGTGGCGGTCCCGGGAGCGCTGGACATCGAAATAACCTCCGGCGGCGCGCGCCGCTTGTGGAATATGGCCGCGAACGGCCGCGGAAGTCAAACGATAGAGAGGGGTTGCGTATTCCCCACGGGCGGTGCAAAACCCCACCATCTAGTGGCCCCCAAAAAGAAAAGCACTATCCCTTGCGTTTTCCCCTTGAAATCACATCTCAGCGGCACTACCTTCTCCGGCAGACCTGACAGCGATCCGCGGATCACGAAGAGTCGTCTTCCCCGGTCAGACGAAGGGCCCGAGGTGCCGCCGGGTGGCGGCAAAAAGAGGACAAACCGCTCACGTCATCAGAAAGTGAGAGGGAGGCTTTCCCGGCAATGAGCAACATGAATGCGCGCGAGACGAAGGCCGGAACGAGGACGGAGAAGGCGAATGGCGCGACCCCCCGGTCTGGCGCCCGCGGGCTCACGTTCCGACGCGTCTACACGGACGGCGTGACGCACCCCTACGACGCGATCGAGTGGGAGCTCCGCACGGCCGCGATCACGAACGAGAAGGGCGAGGTGTTCTTCGAGCAGAAGGACGTCGAGGTCCCGAAGGCGTGGTCGATGACGGCGACGAACATCGTCGCCCAGAAGTACTTCTCCGGAAAGCCGGGGACCCCGCAGCGCGAGCGGTCGGTCCGTCAGCTCATCGGCCGGGTCGTCGAGACGATCACGGGCTTCGGCGCGAAGGGCGGCTACTTCCGCACCGCCGCCGACCGCGACGCCTTCTCGGACGAGCTCACGCACATCCTCGTGAACCAGGCCGCGAGCTTCAACTCGCCCGTCTGGTTCAACGTCGGCGTCGAGCCGAAGCCGCAAGCCTCCGCGTGCTTCATCAACTCCGTCGGGGACACGATGTCCTCGATTCTCGACCTCGCGAAGACCGAGGGCATGCTTTTCAAGTTCGGCTCGGGCACGGGCTCGAATCTCTCCAACCTGCGCTCGTCGACCGAGTCCCTCTCCTCGGGCGGCATCGCCTCCGGACCCGTCTCCTTCATGAAGGGCTTCGACAGCTTCGCGGGCGCGATCAAGTCCGGCGGCAAGACGCGCCGGGCCGCGAAGATGGTCATCCTCAATGTCGACCACCCCGACATCGAGGAGTTCATCCTCTGCAAGGAGAAGGAAGAGAAGAAGGCCTGGGACCTCATCGACGCCGGCTGGGACGGCTCTTTCAACGGCGAGGTCTACAGCAACATCGCCTTCCAGAACGCGAACCACTCCGTGCGCGTCACGGACGCGTTCATGAAGGCCGTCGAGAGCGGCGGCACGCACACGACGAAGGCGGTCACGTCGGGCGAGCCGATGGGGACGTTCGACGCGAAAGAGCTCCTCGTGAAGATGGCCGAGTCGGCCTGGGTCTGCGGCGACCCCGGCATGCAGTACGACACGCTCATCAACAAATGGAATCCGTGCAAGGCGACGCACCGGATCAACGCGTCGAACCCGTGCTCGGAGTACATGTTCATCGACGATTCGGCCTGCAACCTCGCCTCGCTGAACCTCATGAAGTTCGCGAAGGAGGACGGCGGACTGGACGTGGAGAAGTTCCAGCACGCCGTGGACGTCGTCTTCGCGGCGCAGGAGATGCTCGTCTCCGAGGCGTCCTACCCGACGCCCGCGATCGAGAAGAACTCGCACGACTTCCGCCCGATCGGCCTTGGCTACGCGAACCTCGGCGCGCTCCTCATGTACAACGGTCTCCCGTACGACAGCGAGGACGGCCGCCGCTACGCGGCCGCGGTCACGAGCCTCATGCACGGGCAGGCGTTCCTGACGTCCTCGAAGATCGCCTCGGAGATGGGCACGTTCGCTCTCTACGCGCCGAACCGCGACGCGTTCCTCGAGGTCATCTCGATGCACCGCGACGCGGCCTACGCCGTGGAGAAGCCGGGCGTCCCGAAGGATCTCTGGGAAGCCCAGCGCGCCGTGTGGGACCTCACGCTCGAGTCGGGCCGGCAGCACGGCTATCGCAACGCGCAGGCCACGGTCCTCGCGCCCACCGGTACGATCGGATTCATGATGGACTGCGACACGACGGGCGTGGAGCCGGACCTCGCGCTCGTGAAGTACAAGAAGCTCGTCGGCGGCGGCACGATCAAGATCGTCAACCAGACGGTCCCGCACGCGCTGACGCGGCTCGGCTACCCGGACGACGAGATGCACGCGATCGTCCGCTACATCGACGAGAAGGGCACGATCGAAGGCGCTCCCTCCCTGAAGAGCGAGCACCTGCCGGTCTTCGACTGCGCCTTCAAGGCGCTCGGCGGCACGCGCTCAATCGCGCCGATGGGCCACATCCGGATGATGTCGGCCGTCCAGCCGTTCCTCTCGGGCGCGATCAGCAAGACGGTCAACATGCCGAACGACGCGACCGTCGAGGACATCGCGGATGTCTACGTGCAGGGCTGGAAACTGGGCCTCAAGGCGATCGCGATCTACCGCGACGGCTGCAAGCGCACACAGCCGCTCAACACGTCGGCGACGCGGAACGACGACGGCGTGAAGGGCACGCGCGACGCGCGCGGCAACGTGATCGCCGCCGCGCCCGCGGCGCTCGCCCCCGCGCTGCGCCGGCACAAGCTGCCGGACGAGCGCCGCGCGATCACGCACAAGTTCTCCGTCGCGGGGCACGAGGGCTACGTCACGGTCGGCCTCTACGAGGACGGGACGCCCGGCGAGATCTTCCTCACGATGGCGAAGGAAGGCTCGACGATCTCCGGTCTCATGGACGCGTTCGCGACGGCGATCTCGCTGACTCTCCAGTACGGCGTGCCGCTGGAAGCGCTCGTCGAGAAGTTCAGCCACATGCGCTTCGAGCCCGCGGGCTACACGAAGAACCCCGAGATCCCGATTGCGAAGAGCCTCGTCGACTACATCTTCCGCTGGCTCGCGTCGAAGTTCCTGACCGCGGACCTCAGGGAAAGGGTGGGGATCATCTCGCGCGAGGAGCCCGGCCCCGCGACGTCGGCATCCGGCTACAAGGTGGCGACGACGCTCGCGCCCGTGGCCGACGCGGCGACGGCGCCGATCGCGGCGGCGTTCCAGGCGATCGCCGGCATCAAATCGGAGACGCCGGCCGAGGGCGCCGAGGCGCGCGCCATCGGGTTTGCGGTCCCGGTCGTTTCGGCCTCGAGGCTGACGTTCGAGAACAGCTCGGACGCGCCGAGCTGCCACGAGTGCGGAAGCCTCATGGTGCGCGGCGGCGCCTGCTACAAGTGCCTGAACTGCGGCGCGACGAGCGGCTGCAGCTAAGGTCGCACTCAGCTTCCGAAGAGCCGAAACCTGAGCGCCGCCAGGAGGCCGCGGCGTCGCAGCACGATCTCGCTCCGGCCCGGCGCCGGGCGAACGAGGATCGCGCCCCAGGCCGTCGTCCCGACGCGGCCCGCGACACCCGCGTCCACCGCGAGGAAGGGATTCGCGAACTGATTGATCACGAGCGCGCCGCCAGGCGCGGCGTCCACGGTCAAGCGGAGCTCGGAGACGTCCACGATGCCCGCGAGCGCCGCCGCCGGAGACGCGCTCGTGACGACGCAGCCCGTCGCCTCGAGGAATGGCCGCGCCGGCGGGAGGGGGACACCGCGCGGGCGGAAGGCCCCATTGAAGCCGGACGTGGCGCCGAGCGGTTCTGTCGATAGGCTCGCCTCGATGTCCGCCGCAGAAAAGACTCGGGGCTGCGGCGGCCTTCCGACTCCATAGAAAACCTGAAAGAGCACGGCGAGAACCAGCGCGGCGCGGAGACCGAGTGTGACCGCCCGGCGCTGACCGCTTGCCTCGAGGAGATCGAGCGAAAGGCACAGGATGAATATCGAAGCCGATGTCGAGAACGCGAGGAGGCGCCACGAAAACTGGATGAACTGGAGCGGCGGCAGGAGACGGTAGAGCGGGGCCGCGAGAGGCGTCTGAAGGACGAGAGAAAAGACGCCCGTCCCGACGACGAGTATCCAGGCCGGGAGCAGCGCGCGCGCCCGGGCAGCGGACAGGCGGCCACGGGCGAGGCCGGCGACCGCGGCGGCGAAGCAGACGAGGGAAAGCGTATTGAAGCCCCGTCCGATCTCCACGGAATAACCGGCCGGGCTCGATGTCCAGCCTCCGAGGCGGTCGTAGACGTATTCCCCGAGCGGGACGAAGTTCCGGAAGACACTGAACATCCCCGTCCGCTGGCGGTCCAGGTCGAGGTCCTTGCCGAAAAGCCAGATTCCGAGGAGAAACGGCACCGTGACGGGAAGGACCACGAGGGCCGCCTTGGCGAAGTTGAGGATCGCCCTCCGCCGTTCCTTCGAATGAAGGAGTGCCCCCGCAAAGGCGACGAGAACGACCCCGAAGGAGAAGAGGAAGATGAGCGAGTGCGCGAAGAAGATGAGCGACAGGACGGCACCGAGCCCCCATCCCGCGCGGGGCTTTGCCTGGGCGACGCCGAGCGCGGCCAGGATGAGCCAGGGGACGAGCATGAACGCCGTGAACTCCGCGAACGCTCCCCTCACGACCCAATCCGTGTAGGCGTAGTTGGAAAAGACGAGGAGCACCGCCCCGCTCGCCGCGTGGAACTCTCCGAGCCCCATGGCAACGAGCGCCCGCCGCATCCCGAGCGCACCCACGAAGAGGAGGGAAGGGACGACGACCCTGACGGCCGTAAGGGCGGAACCCGTCACGAGCGCGACGGCACCCGCAAGCGTGTTGAAGAGCCGGTGGTAGAGGAACGGGAATGGCGAGCCGTAACCGTTCTCGGCGAGCGGCGCCCAGAGAGGCAGAAAGTTACCGTCCGCGAACGCGAGGCGGAAGGTCTCGACCCGGTGGAAGCACGCCATGCCGTCGTGGTTCCAGGGCCAGCCGGGGAGCGTGAGGACCGGGGCGCAGGCGAGGAGGCTGGCCGCGAGGAGGAAGAGGTACGGACCCGCGCGACGCAGCGTCATGCGGAACCCTAGAGCGACATCGGCGACCAGAGTCGCCACAGGTTGCTCCTCACGGTCGGGAGATGGGCCGGCCCCGGCCGCACGTACTCCGTGAACCCCGGCCGCGCTCCGGAGCGAACGAGCCCGACGCTTTCGCCCCAGCCCTCGAAGTCGGCGTCGTCCTCGACGAGGACCACGTCGGGTGCGAAGCCGTCCAGAGGCGCCTCGCCCTGCGACGGGAAAGCCGCGGCCGGCGTCACGAGATAGACGTTCTCGATCCGCCGCCAGCAGAAGTACTTCACGACGTCGCGCCCCGTCCGCGCGACGAGGAGGACGCGGCTCCCGGCCGAGGAGAGGTCCCGGGCGCGCTCGCCCATCGCGGTGACCCTCTGATGGAAGGCCCACGCGGCGGCGCCCGAAGACCCAAACGTCACGGCGTACGCCTCCGCGCGCAGGAGGAGCCAGACTCCGAGAAACGTGGCGAGGGGAAGACGCAGGCGCGGCGCGGAGGCGAGAAGGGCGTCCGCGCCGACCGCCGCGAAGACGATCCAGGCGGGAACGAGGATCAGGAGACGCGTGAGGCTCGGCCCGAACGCGCCCAGCAGCACGCTGCCGGCGGCCCAGGCGATGAAGAGAAACGAGAGCCCGTTCGAGGCGCGGCGGCGCGCCAGCGCGAGGATCCCGAGGACCGCGAGCGCCGCCGCGACCGGGTCGATTGGGTCGACCCCGCTGACGGTCAGCGCGACGCCCGTCATATCGAAGACGTGCCCGTCCCCCCGCCAGACGCGGTAACGGTCCGGGGTGCCGAACGGCAGGAGGAACGTCGCCGCGACGTTCGCGAGCTTGTCGGTGAGTCCTCCGCGGTCGACGTAGTAGCCGCGGCTCAGCACGGCATCCGGCGCCCTCAGGAGAAGGAGGATGTTCGGGATCGAGACCAGGAGGAACGCGAGGCCGACGCGGCGGGCCTCGGCGGCGAGACCCGGCCGAAGCGAGGGCCACTTGACGGCGCGCCAGGCCACGAGCGCGGCCCACGCGATCGGCAACAGGCGGCAGCCCGAGTAGGCGTAGAGGGAGAGCGCCATCACGGCGCCCGCGGCGCGCGGATGGGCGGCGAGCCGGGAGCCGTTTGCGTCGTCCAGGAGGAACACGGTGACGAGGAGAAAGAGCGGAGCGGCCGCGGCGCGGAGGCCGACCTGTCCGTAATGAAAGAGCCAGAGGGAGGAGGCGGGCAGGAGAAGCGCCACGGAGAGCGGCAGAGCGGGCCGCGCGCGGCGCGCGAAGCGAGCCGTCAGGAGCGCCGTGGCGACGGACGCGAGGATGGTCGGCACCGCGAGAGCCCAGCGCACGGGGCCGAAGATGGCGAGGCTCGCGCCGCTGAGGTAGAGGAAGAGGGTCTCGGCGGACGGTCCGATCGAAACGGTGAGGATTTCGAGCCGGCGCTCGGCGACGAGGCGCAACCCCCGGAGGGCCTCGACGGCCGGGTCGGAGGCGAGGCCGGGCGGCACGCGGCCGAGCGCGAGAGCGTGCAGGCCGAGGAGGAGCCCCGCTCCGGCCGCCCAGGGCGTCAGGGATCGAAGGGCGCGCGTCGAAAATGCCAGGCGGTGCTCCTCATGCCCCATTTGCGGCGGCCCCGGGCCCGGAAAGACGTGAGTCCACATTGTAGGACGCCGCATCATGGTTCAAATGAGGGATAGACGGCGCTCGGCCGCCCCCCGACATTGACCTTGGATGACTCTGTCCCGGGTCCCCTTCCACCGTCGGCTCGGCTTCAAGATCACCGCGACAGCTGCCGCGGCGATCCTCGTGCCGGTGGCGATCGTCGCGGCCGTCACGATCCGCGCCCAGCACGACGAGCTCGTGGCGCGCGCGCAGGGCAGCGCCTCGATCCTCTCGGAGACCGTCCGAAGCGCGACGCACGACTTCATGCTGAAGGACCAGCGCGAGGACGCGTACCGGATCGTCGAAATCGTCGGGCACGAGAGCCTCCGCGAGGGCAGCTCGATCGAGAGCGTCCGGATCTTCAACAAGCAGGGCGCGACCGTGTACTCGACGGACCGCGCCGAGATCGGGCGGATCGCGGACAAGAGCGCCGGCGCCTGCGCGCCGTGCCATGGCGGGGCGGGAGCCCCGATCGCCAACCCCGACCCCGCGACGCGCAGCCGGATTACGGCGGTCGGCGACCGGCGCGTTCTCTCGTTCGTGACGCCGATCTACAACGAGGCCGAGTGCGCGGCGGCCGGCTGCCACGCGTCCCCGAAGGAGCAGCGCGTCCTCGGGCTCCTCGACGTTGCGCTCTCGCTGCGCGACGTGGACGATCGGCGCGCCGCCGCGACGTGGCGCATCGTCGGGCTGTCACTCCTCGCGCTCGTCGCCTTGACGGCGCTCGTGTCGGCGATCGTCCGCGTCCTCGTGTTCCGTCCGGTCTCGGACATGCTCGCGGCGACGAGGGATCTCGCGCACGGCGGCACGCCTCCGCCGCTGGCGATCCGGTCGGAGGACGAACTGGGGATGCTCGGGCGCTCGTTCAACGAGATGAGCGACTCGTTGCGCAAGGCCCGGGCGGAGCTCCAGGCGGCCGCGGACGGCCTCGAGCAGCAGGTGGAAGAGCGGACGGCGGCGCTCCAGCAGGCGCAGGAAGCGCTCGTGCAGTCCGAGAAGCTCGTCTCGCTCGGGACCCTCTCGGCGTCGATCGCCCACGAAATCAACAACCCGCTCGCGGGCATCCTGACGTTCGCGCGCCTCATGTCGCGCATGCTGGAGGCGGGCGAGGTGGACGACGCGGCGCGCGCGGCGTGCCTGAAGAACCTCGGCCTCATCCAGCGCGAGACCGAGCGCTGCACGCGGATCGTGCGAAGCCTCCTCGACTTCGCGCGCGCTCGGCCCATCGAGCTCCACGCGGTCGACGCCGTGGCGGCGCTCGATGAGGCCGTCTCCCTGACGCAGCACAAGCTCCAGCTCCAGCAGGTCGTCGTGACGAAGGCCCTCGACGGCGCGGCGATCGTCCAGGGCGACTTCGGCCAGCTCCGGCAGGTCTTCGTGAACCTCATCCTCAACGCCTGCGACGCCATGCCGGACGGCGGGACCCTCACGGTGACCTCGCGGAAGGCCGACGGCGCGGTGGAGATCGCGATCGCGGACACGGGCACGGGCATCGCGCCCGAGCATCTCTCGCGCATCTTCGATCCCTTCTTCACGACGAAGCAGATGGGGACGGGCCTCGGGCTCTCCGTCGTCTACGGCGTCGTCGAGAAGCACGGTGGCTCGATGAGGGCGCAGAGCCGCCTCGGCGAGGGGACCACGATGACGGTCCGGCTCCCGCTCGCCGGGGAGGCGGCGGCGCCGGCGGGCGCCGCCGCGTGAGCGAGGTCCTCCTCCTGTGGATCGGCGGCAAGGACCCCGTGCCGGAGCTCCTCGAAGGCGTGCGCCGGAGCGTTCGGCGCGAGTACGAGATTCCCGCGCGCATCGAGCTCTCGCAAGAGGCGCCCGCGGACGCATTCGACGCCCGCCGCGGCCAGCACTCCTCGACGCGCATCCTCTCGTGGCTGCAGGAGCGCCACGGGGGCGCGCACCGCGTCCTCGGCGTGACGGACGCCGACCTCTTCATCCCGATCCTGACCTTCGTGTTCGGCGAGGCGCAGCTCGGCGGCCGCGCCGCGATCGTCTCGACGGCCCGCCTCGGCGACACCCCGCTCATCCCGGGCGAAGCGGCGCGCATCGCCCTGCGCCTCCAGAAGGAGGCGGTGCACGAGCTCGGCCACACGTTCGGCCTCCTGCACTGCGCCGACGCGCGCTGCGCGATGGCGCGCTCGCCGAGCCTGAGACACGTCGACGCGAAATCCACCGCCCTCTGCCGCGCCTGCCGCGCCCGCACCCGCGAACTCTCGGAGAACGGAGACGTCCATGAGCAAGAAGAACACGCGAATCCTGATTGTCGATGACGAGGAGATCATCCGGGAGTCCCTCTCGGGCTGGCTCGGCAAGGACGGCTACACGATCGGGACGGCGCCCGACGGGCTGACCGCGCTGAAGCTCATGGAGGAGCACCCCTGGACGATCCTCCTCGTGGATCTCAAGATGCCCGGCATCGACGGGCTCGAGGTTCTGAAGCGCGTCAAGGAGCGCTGGAGCGACACGGCCGTCCTCATCATGACGGCGTACGCCACGGTCGACACGGCCGTGAACGCGATGAAGGCGGGTGCGTTCGACTACGTCGTCAAGCCGTTCGACCCCGAGGAGGTCAGCCTCGTCGTCGAGAAGATCGTCGCGCAGCAGGCCCTCGTGCGGGAGAACGTGATCCTGAGGAAGGCGCTCAAGAAGGAGTACCGCTTCCACGACCTCGTCACGAAGAGTCCGGCGCTCCTCGCGACGCTCGAGCTCGCGAAGACGGCCGCGCGCAGCCCGTCGACGGTCCTCGTCCTCGGGGAGAGCGGCACCGGCAAGGAGCTTCTCGCCCGCGCGATCCACGCCGAAAGCCCGCGGAGCGGCAAGCCGTTCGTCGCGATGTCCTGCGCGGCCCTCACGGAGACGCTCCTCGAGTCCGAGCTCTTCGGGTACGAGAAGGGCGCGTTCACGGGCGCGAACGGCCGGCGGGAAGGGAAGTTCGAGGCCGCACACGGCGGCACGCTCTTCCTCGACGAGATCGGCGACATCAGCCCGAAGCTCCAGCTCGACCTGCTGCGCGTCCTCGAGGAGCGCCGGGTCACCCGCGTGGGCGGCACGGATTCGCTGCCCGTCGACGT
>Ga0315270_10000659_pt1 | contig 18626 bp, 20 predicted proteins | sample C1_bottom_MG_FD_204932 | JGI IMG/M metagenome (GOLD analysis project Ga0315270, IMG submission 204932) | Sediment microbial communities from Yellowstone Lake, YNP, Wyoming, USA - C1_bottom | ecosystem: Environmental > Aquatic > Freshwater > Lake > Sediment | place: USA: Wyoming | collected...
TCCTTGGGCGGTGCCTTGAGTAGCGCGCAGCTCAAGGCTGCCGCCGAGGTGGTGTTGGCGATACCCATCTCTCCGCCGATATAGAGTTGCGCGCCATGGTTGATCGCGCGCTCTGCGCTGTCGCGTCCGGCCTGCAGCGCCTGCGCCAATTGCGCTTCGGTCATCGCGGGTTCCAGCGCGAAGTTTGCGGTTTGTGGCGCGATCACCGCGCGCACCACGTTGGATAATTCACCCGGATCATTGACCGTGCCGAGGTTCACCACTTCCAGCTTGGCATTCAACGATTTCGCCAGCACGCAGATCGCCGCGCCGCTGCGCGCGAAATTTTTCACCATCTCGCCGGTCACCACCTGCGGAAAGGCCGATACGTTTTCCGCCGCAATGCCGTGATCGGCGGCGAAGATGGCGATGGCAGCATGATCCACTGCGGGGCGTTCCACGCCCTGCATCGCCGCCAATCGCACCGCCAGCCCCTCCAGTTGACCCAGTGCCCCCGGCGGTTTGGTAAGTTGGCCCTGGCGCGCGAGCGCTTGCTTCTCGCTGTCACGATTCAGGGATTTAGACGGGGTATTCATCCAATCTGGTTTCATTTGTTTCCTTTCAAGGTTAAGGGTAGTCCCGCCACGACGAGCAGGACGTGATCACAATGTGTTGCCAATTCCTGATGCAGCCGTCCCGCCTCGTCGCAAAAGCGACGCGACAATTCGCCCAGCGGCACGATGCCCATATTGGTTTCGTTGCTGACCAGAATGATCTGGCCCGGCAGTGTCGGCAGCACAGCCAGCAAGGCATCACACTCGCGATGCAATTCCTGTTCGCTGGCATCGCACAACAACTGCGTCAGCCACAACGTCAGGCAATCCACCAGCAGACAGCGTTGTGTGCTCGCCTCGCGTTGCAATACTGCCGCAAGATTCTGTCCGGCTTCGACCGAGCGCCAGGCTCCCGGTCTGCGTGCCTGATGTTCCGCCACGCGCCGCTGCATCTCCTCGTCGCGTACCTGGGCGGTGGCGATGTATACGACATCAAGCCCGGAGTCTGTTGCGCGCTGTTCGGCAAGCCGACTCTTGCCGGAACGGATGCCACCCAGAATCAATTCGCGCATGAAATTTCTTCCAGAGAAAATAAATCTCGCAGCATAGCTGTATCCAGATGTTGCTCCACCGCATCGGCAAGCCGCTCAATATCCGCCTCGCGGCGCGCAGGATAATCGGGTGTGGCTACATCGCGCAGCCCGGCCCAGCGCAACAAGGCATCGGTCGCCTGCTGAGATTCGAACAGGCCGTGCAGATAGGTGGCAAGAATTTTCCCATCTTCTGAAATTGCCCCGTCAGCCCCATGCTCCAATTGCATCACGGGATGTTGCAGCGCGCTACCCGTCGAAATACCCGCATGAATTTCATAACCTGCGACCGGCGCATTTTCAAGCATCAGTTTGCCGCGCACGTTGCGCAACTGTTTTTCTGCCGCCAGCGTGGTGCTCAGTTCCAGCAAACCCAGCCCGACGCTGCTGCCGCGCTCGCCTTCGACACCGAGCGGATCGTGGATTGCATCGCCTAACATTTGCAAGCCGCCACAGATGCCGATGACTTTTCCGCCGTAGCGCAGATGCTTGTTGATGGCCTCTTCCCAACCGGCTTTGCGCAAACTTTCCAGATCGCTGCGCACCGATTTGCTGCCGGGCAGGATGATCAAATCGGCGGGCGGAATGGCATCGCCCAGCGTGACGAAGCTGAACTCGATTTGCGGATGCAGACGCAGCGGATCGAAATCGGTGTGGTTGCTGATGTGCGGCAAACGGGGGACGATGGCGCGCAGTTTGTTTGTGCTACCTCGCCCGCTGGCGGTGTAACCAGCGACTTGCTCGCTTGCGAGCTTAGTCGAATGGCTAGTTGTTTCACCAGAGGGCTGGGGAGAGGGAGGTACGGCATCTTCCGCTTCCAGATGCAGGCCGTGCAGATAAGGCAACACGCCGAGCACCGGCTTGCCGGTGTACTGTTCCAGCCAGTCCAGCCCGGATTGCAGCAGCGCCATGTCGCCGCGAAAACGATTGATGACGAAACCAGCAACGCGCGCCTGTTCACTCTCGCTCAATAATTCCAGCGTGCCGACCAAGTGCGCGAACACGCCGCCCTTGTCTATGTCGCCGATCAAAATCACCGGGCAATCCACCGCCTCGGCGAAACCCATGTTGGCGATGTCGTGGGCGCGCAGGTTGATCTCGGCGGGACTGCCCGCGCCCTCCACCACGATCACCTCGTATTGTTTTGACAGTCGCTGGTGCGAGGCAAGCACGGCCGCCATCGCAGTGCGCTTGTATTTGTGATAGGCAGTTGCATGCATGTTGCCGATGGCGTGGCCATGGATGATGACTTGTGCGCCGGTGTCGCTGTTCGGCTTGAGCAGCACCGGATTCATGTCAGTGTGCGGCACCAGCCGCGCGGCCTGCGCCTGCACCGCCTGCGCGCGCCCGATCTCGCCACCGTCACTGGTCACCGCGCTGTTCAGCGCCATGTTCTGCGGCTTGAACGGCGCGACCTTCACGCCCTGCCGCACCAGCCAGCGGCACAGTGCCGCGACCAGCGTGCTCTTGCCCGCGTCGGAGGTGGTGCCTTGCACCATCACGGTCATGGCCTTCATGTCGGATGATCCGCTGTACGTAGGTCGGGTTTCAACCCGACATTTTGAAGAGAGGCAGTCGGGTTGAAACCCGACCTACAAATACTCAGAGCTTCTGCCAAGTGCGCCCACTGCGCCTCACCGCGCGGTAGGCCGAAACGCAGGCTGGCAGGCTGTTCGAATAGCCGCGTCAGGATGCCTTGCTGCGCAAGTTGCTGATGTACGTTGACCGCATCAGCACAACGCACCCACTGGAACAGGTTGCATCCGCCGTGCGGTGTCAAATGATGTGTACTCAGCAATGCCGCCAGACGCTGTGCCGCAAGCGGCAAGGCCGCGCGTGTTTTTCGTTGCCATGCGTCATCGCGCAAGGCCAGCATTGCGACATGACGTGACGGCGCGGCTATAGGCCATGGGCCGAGCAACTCGGCGAGCGGCGACAGAATATTTTCTTTTGCCAGCACGAAACCGACGCGCGCACCGGCCAGCCCGAAAAACTTTCCCAGCGAGCGCAGCACGATCAAACCGGGACGCGGACAAACCGAGGCGAGGCTCAGTTCGGGTGTGGAGTCCATGAACGCCTCGTCCACTACCAGCCATCCGCCGCGCTGCATAAGCTGCGCGTGCATGTTCAGCAACACGTCGCGAGTAAAAAATTTGCCGGTGGGGTTGTTCGGATTGACGATGATTTTCACATCGGCATTGGCCTGCAACATGTCTTCGGCGGACACCGCAACGACTTCGTGACCGTGGCGTTGCCACGCGTGTGCATGTTCGGCGTAGCTGGTCGCCAGCAGTGCCACGCGCGCGCGCAGACGCAACGCAGGCAAAGCCTGGATTGCCGCCTGCGAACCGGCTACCGCCAGCAAACGGTTCGTGCCGTAGTAATCCTGCGCGGCCTGAAGCAAACCATCATCGTTTTGCGGCAGGCGCTGCCAGATGACATCAGGAAGTGGCGGTACCGGCCAGCCGTTGGGATTAATGCCAGTTGATAAATCCAGCCAGTCGGCTTCGGGGATGCCATAACGCAATGCAGCCGCGCGCAATCTGCCGCCGTGCTCAAGCATGTTGACATTCCGCCATCAGCAACGCGCCCGATGCGATCACGCCCAGCCACAAATACAGAGTGTGGCGCACCAACCGCACGGCACGCATGATGTCCGCCGCATTCGCCGCCATGCCGCAACCCAAAGCAGGGCGCTGCTCCAGCTGGCCGTGATAGATTGCCGCGCCGCCAAGTTGTACGCACAATGCGCCCGCGCCCGCTGCCATCACCGGCCCGGCATTCGGGCTGTCCCAGGAGGGCGCCTGCAGTCGCCAGCAATGCAGCGCGCTGCGGGTGTGGCCGAGCAGCGCATAGCTCAATGCGGTCAGCCGTGCCGGGGCGAAATTCAGTACATCGTCAAGACGCGCCGCCGCCCAGCCGAAATAATTGTAGCGCTCGTTGCGGTAGCCCCACATTGCGTCCAGCGTATTGCACAAGCGGTACAGCACAGCACCCGGCGCGCCCGCGACGGCGAACCAGAACAGCGCGGCAAAGATCGCGTCGTTGCCGTTTTCCAGTACCGATTCTACCGTCGCGCGCGCGACAGCCTCCTCGTCCAGTTGCGAGGTATCGCGGCTGACCATCATGCTGACCGCGTGACGCGCGGCAGGCAGATCGTTGGCAGAGAACGCTTGGGACACACGTTCGGCGTGTTCGCGCAGGCTGCGCGGCGCGATTGCAAAATACAGCACCAGAACGGAAAACAGCGGGCCGTAGACCGGAAGCTGTTGCAACAGCAAGGCAAGCACAACGAACGGGATCAATATTGCGCATACCGCTGCGATGCCTTGCATATAGCGCACGAAGGGCGACGCATGGGTTGCTACATAAAATATCTCCTCGGCTCGCCGCGCCAGCCAGCCGAAACCGACCAGCGGATGCAGGCGGCGCGGCTCGCCCAGCAAGCGGTCGAGCAACACGGCACATATTACGACCAGGACGGTGTTCAACGCGCTGCGCTCCAGCCGTCTATCATCACTTCCAGCGGCTTGCCCTGACGCCAGTTCAATTGTTCCAGCATCGGGCGCGGATAGAATTCCGCGACTGGCCCCAGGCACAACAGCGCAACCGGTTTTGCTCCGGCCGGGCAATTCAATAACGCTGCCAGCCGTACCGGGTCGAACAGCGACACCCAGCCCATGCCGAGATTCTCCGCGCGTGCCGCCAGCCACAAATTCTGCACTGCACAGGCGGTGGAACATAACGCCATTTCCTGCGGCATGGTGCGCCGCCCGAAAACCGTGCCGTCATCCGGCGCCAGCACGACCACCAGCAGTTCTGCACATTCGCGCAAGCCTTCCACTTTCAGCCGCATGAATTCCTGCTCGCGCTCGCCCAGGGCCTGCGCGGTCAAAAGACGTTCTTCATCGACCAAGACGGCGATGGCGGTGCGCACGTCTGGATTGCGCACGCGGATGAAGCGCCAGGGTTGCATCAAGCCCACGCTGGGTGCGGAGTGGGCGGCTTGCAGCAGGCGTTGCAATACCGCCTCATCCACTGTGGTTTGCGGCAAAAAATGACGCATGTCGCGACGCGCATTGATGACGCGATACAGCGCTTCGCACTCCTCTTCCGAGAAGTGTTCGTTGGCAACCGAATTGTGCTCAGGCGTTTTCATCAAGCACAGGCTCGGACTGCTCATCCAGTACCAGCGGCTCGGCCAGCACCTCGACAATGTATTCGAGCGGCAGGCCATAATGTGCGGCCAGTTGCTGTGGAGTTTCATTGCTTGCATGTAGCGCCTCCAGCCAGCCCAGCAGGCCGGAGGACAGCGAGCGCCCGGCGCGTTCGCCGTCCCTGGCTTCGCCGCTTTCAACGTCGTACTTGTTGGCATAGCCGCGCGGCGTGATCATCAGGCCGTCGCGCACAAAGGTATTCGAGTTGCCGATCAGCACCGTGGACAGCATGCCAATGTCGCATTCGCCCATCTTGTTCAGCGTGGTGAACTCAATGCGCTGTTTCGGGCGATAGGCTGATTTGACAATCGCCACTGGCGTATCGGCGCGGCGGTGGCGCAGGAACAAGCGCTGTGCCTCGACAATCTGGCGGGTGCGGCGGCCGCTCTTGGGGTTGTACAAAGCCACTACAAAATCTGCCGCTGCTGCGGCATCCAGACGCTTGGCAATCACCGGCCACGGCGTCAGCAAATCGGACAGCGAAATCGCACAGAAGTCGTGCGTCAGCGGCGCGCCGACCAGCGCGGCGCAAGAATTCAGCGCGGAAGCACCGGGCACGATTTCCACTTCGACAGCGGAGTCCGGTGTCCAGCCGGCCTGGAACAGCACCTCGTAAGTGGGGCCGGCCATGCCGTACACGCCCGCGTCGCCCGACGAGATCAGCGCGACCTTCTTGCCAGCGCGTGCGGCTTCGAGTGCGCTGACCGCGCGGTCGAGTTCTTCCGTCATGCCCTTCTTTACCACCTCCTTGCCTTCCAGCAAGTCGGCGACGAGCTTGATGTAGGTCGAATAACCGACCACGACATCGGCTTCGGCGATGGCGCTGCGCGCTCGCGCGGTCATGTGCTCGTTGCTGCCGGGGCCGATGCCGACCAGCATGATTTTTCCTGTTTTCATCTTGAACCCCTCACCACAGAGACACAGAGGCACAGAGGCACAGAGAAAAGCAGCTAGAATTTACGGCGTTGGGCCTGCCGCCACATGTTGCATCATCTATACATAAAACATCCCGTCGCTTGTTTTGATTCGTGCTCTGTGTCTCTGTGTCTCTGTGTTGCAATGTTTTTTTATGCATGTTTTATCCTTGCGATGGAGATGGTTGCATTGCGGCCATCCGGGCCGCGCAGTTTGTATTTTGCGACCAGCAGCGCACTCATGTCGGCCTGTGCCGCGAGCAGCGCGGCCGCCTCAGATACCGAAGGCGTGCCGGTGTGTTTGCGCACCACTTCCGATGGATTGGGCACCGCGACCTTAGCCAGTTCCGCTGCCGGATAAAACTTGAACTGCCAGCCGCGCGTTGCGGCCAGTTGCAGCAGTCCGGCTTCATCGGCCTTGAGGTTTATGCTGGCCATCGCGCCCACATCCTCAGCCGTAACGCCCGCCTGCTGCAATGCCTCATCCACCGCCTGTGCGATGGTTGAAGCTGGCGTGTCGCGATCGCAACCTATGCCGAGTGCGACGCGCATCACGCTTGCCCCTTAACGTTAAATTCGCGTAGCGAAACCTCGTCACTCTCTCCCGCTTGCGGGAGAGAGTCGGAGAGAGGGGGGCGGTAAACCACCAAGCGCTCGGCCAGTTGCTGCCACACTGCATCGGAGATTTCGCGCCGCGTCACCCACAACACCGCCTTGAATTGATCCAGATTCACCTCTTCAAAACGCCCGAATATTTTTATATTCCCCGGCAAGGGCGTGGGCCGTGTCCACCAGTTCTGCGCGCCCGCTTCCTGCACAAATGCGACCGGTTCTTCGTTCACCACCGCAGCGGAGACGCGCGTGATGTTGATCTTGGGGCACTCCACCTGCCAGCCCAGCTCGCGCCCGAGGATGTCCACCGGGATGGTCTTGCCGACATCCGAGGCCGTGGTCAGCACCGGTGTTGCCCCGAGCAGGGCGGCCAGTTGTTCGGCGTAGGCATTCGCACCGCCGACGTGGCCGGACAACACCGGGATGACGAATTGCGCCGCGTCGTCCACCACCAGCACGCCGGGATCCTCGTCCTTGGACTTGAGATGCGGCGCAATCAGCCGCACCACCGCGCCCAACGACACGAAGAACACGATCTGGTCGTAATCGTGGAACAGCGCTGCGATCTGCGCGCTCAGCGCACCCTGGTAGGAATGTACGGCATTGGGCAAGCCCTGCATCGCTACCGCAAATTTTTCGGACACGACGATGCTGGCCGCTGGCAGTTGCGGCGCAAGCTGCGCGACCTGTGCTGCGCCATGTTTGGTGATCGCGACCAGTGCAACGCGCGGTTCGCTCATGATGGCTCCTCCACCCGCACCATCTTGCGGCAACCGCGCTGCAATTCACCGCGCACGCGGTTGGGATTGCGCACCAGCATCAGCGACAGGTAGGCGACTTTCTCGCCGCGCAGTGTTCCGACATCTTGCACCACGCGCTCCTGCGGCGAGCCGACCTTCTCGATCAAACAGGCTGCACTCAGCAGCCCGCGCCGCTCCAGCAGCGCGATGACGTCGTCGAGCAACGGCTTCACCTTGAGCAGCACCAGCGTGTCGAACTCGTCTATCAGGTGATCAATCACTTCCACGCCATAGGCCGCAGGAATCACCGCCAGCGTGTCATCCTCTCCGGCCAGCGGTTCGTTGAGCTCGGCGGCGGCGGCGGAGAACGACGACACGCCGGGAATGGTTTCGATTTCTACCTCGGGGGCGAGCTCGCGCACGGTGCGCGCGAGATGCGCGAAAGTCGCGTAAGTGGAGGCATCCCCTTCAACCAGAAACACCAGATCGCGTCCGTCTTGCAGCAGTTCGACCGTGCGCGCGGCGGCCAGCGCCCAGGCGCGCGCTAGCGGTTCCGCTTGGCGCGTCATCGGAAACACCAGTGCCTCCGCATCGGCGGGAATCTCCAGCTCTGCGCGGCGCACGATGTCGAGCGCATAAGAACTTTCCTCCGCCTTTTTCACCGGATACAGCCAGCGCGCGTTGGAGTTGAGCGTCTCCCAGGCGCGGCGCGTGATCAGGCCGGGGTCGCCGGGGCCGAGCGAGACGCCGATGAGTTTGCCGATGTGCGGTGACTTCATCTCGGACAGTTTCCTGAAGAAGTGCGAGTTACGGAGAGGTCACCCCCCTTTGAAAAAGGGGGGCAGGGGGGATTTGAAGCTTGCACGGAGATAAAATCCCTCTCAGTCCCCCTTTTGCAAAGGGGAAAGCTGGTTTCAATTTTCATTGGAATAGTTGCGTTCATATTTGGGCTCTTTGCGCAGAGACGATCCACACCGGGTTCTCCGCTTGCAAGCGGTGCATGTGCAAAATAGGCTGGCTGCGCGAGGCTTGCAGCTGCGTGACATCCCAGCTTGCGTTCAGTGCGCCCAGCGTGGTGAGTGCGGTATTCAGGTTCTCAAAGGTCACGAAATTCATCACCAGCCAGCCTTCAGGCTTCAGGCGTTGCAGCGCGAGCTTGATCAGCTCGTCCAACTCGCCACCGGAGCCGCCGACGAACACCGCGTCGGGATCGGGCCAGGCATTCAGTCCTTGCGGCGCTTTGCCATTGCTCAACGTGTAATTAGTGATGCCCAGCTGCTGGCGGTTCTGTCGCGCATTCTCGGCGTCCTCTTCGTTTTTCTCGATTGCATACACATGGCCCTGCGGACACAGGCGCGCGGCTTCCAGCCCCACGGAACCAGAGCCCGTCCCTATGTCCCAGACAATGGAATGGCTGCGTAATTGCATGCGCGCCAGCGACACCGCGCGCACTTCGCGCTTGGTGATCAACCCCTTCTCCGGTTTGCGCTGGATGAAGGCGCTGTCTTCGAGACCGAACAGCACGTCAGGTTTGTGCGGCGCGCTGCGTTGCAGAATCACGATATTGGGGGAATCGCACTCTAACGACACACACTGCGAAACAGGCAATGGCCCGACAATTTTTTCATTGCTCTGGAATAGCCCGCTCACGACGCTGAGTTGGAACGCTTCGCCCATGCCCTCGCTCACCAGCATGCGCGCGATGCGCGCCGGCGTATTGTCCGGGCCAGTGAACACCGCGAGCAGGTCATGCGACCGCGCCGCCTGCAGCAACGCATACAAGCCATGTTCCGGCGTAGCGCCTATCGTCCATTCGCCCGCATCCTTGCTGTGCACGGAACAGATCTTTGTTTCCTGCCAGGCCAGCCCCAGCCGTGCAAACGCCCATTGCAGGGTGGACACGTTGGGCAACACCTCACAATTTTCCTTGCCCAGCTTGCCGATCAGGAACGATGCAATGCCGTGGCACAACGGATCGCCGGTAGCCAACACCGCAACCCTGCGTCCCGCATTGCGTGCTTCGGCAACCCATTCGGCAACAGCGGCGAGCTGCCCGCCCATGTCGTGGCGCTCCGCTTGTTTCGACAGCACAGCATCGAACAACGCCAGTGTGCGTTCAGCGCCGATCACCAGATCGGCGGCTTGCAGATGCGCGAGCGCCTGCGGCGTCAGGCCATCCACGCCGTTGTCGAGCACGCCGATGATGCGGCAAGGCTCCGTCATTGGTTCACCTCGGCCAGTTTGTTGCCTTCGAAATCGCAGATCAACACCCTGAGCGTCAATTGTTTAGGGTATCGCGCTGCCAGCGTGGCGATCACGCGGCGTCCCAGTTCAACGTGGAATTCATGCACCAGTCCCAGCTCTTCCATTTTCTCCGCGCCGAAACGCGCAGTCTCGGCATTGCGTATTTCGGCGCAGACTTCAGCAGGCGCGCCGACAGCTTGCGCGATGTTGGCAACCAGGTCGGTATCTACCGGATTGCGCCCGGCATGGGTGATGGTTTCCCCTTGCGCCATCTTGGTCAGCTTGCCTACCATGCCGCCGATCACCACGTGCTTGATGCCGTGCGCGACTGCGGTATCCAGCGCGTATCGCAGGAAATCGCCCATCTGCACGAAGCAAGCCGGCGCCAGATGCGGCAACTCGCGCATCACAAATTTTTCGGTACGCCCGCCGGTGGTCAGCACCACGGTATCCTGTCCCTGCCTTGCGGCGACTTCGATGCCCTGGATCACGCTGGCGCGGAAGGCGGCAGTGGAATAGGGGTGGACTATCCCGGTGGTGCCGAGTATCGAAATGCCGCCGATGATGCCCAGCCGTGCGTTCAGCGTCTTCTGCGCCATCTCCTTGCCGCCCGGCACCGAGATGATGACTTCGAGGCCGTCGCCCGCTTCGAGGATGTCCATGCCCGCCGCGCGCACATTGTCTATGATGTTGCGGCAGGGCACGGGATTGATCGCTGCGTTGCCGATGGTCAGGCCCAGCCCCGCCATGGTTACGGTGCCTACGCCCGCGCCGCCGAACAGCGCGATGCCGTTGCCACCCGCGATGCGCCGCACGTCCGCAGTGAGATGCGCCTTGTCGGTTACATCGGGGTCGTCGCCCGCGTCCTTGATCACCACCGCGTGCGCCTGTCCGTTCGCGCACGAGGCTTCGCTCACCGCGAAGCGCACTACCTGTCCGTTGGGCAGGGTGCAATCAACCGCATCGGGCACCGAGCCTGTCAGCAAACCCAAAGTCGCGGCGCGTGCCGCCGCAGCCGAGCAGGCTCCGGTGGTGTAGCCCTTGCGCGTGCCTTTGGGTTTGGAGGTTTCCATCATCCCGCTTTCTGTTTCGCTTCCGCCAGCGACAACACCGCATGAAGCGCCGCCACCACCAGCGTGGAGCCGCCCTTGCGACCATGGGTGATGATCCACGGCACTTCATTCTGAGCAGCCAGCAAGTCTTTTGATTCGGCAGCCGAGACGAAGCCCACCGGCATGCCGATCACCAGTGCGGGACGCACGCCTTCTTCCTGTATCAGGCGCACCACTTCGATCAGCGCGGTGGGCGCGTTGCCGACGCCGACGATGGCGCCGTCGAGCAATTTCAAACGGTGCGCCTTGCGCATCGCCTGCACCGCGCGTGTGGTACCTTCTTTCTTGGCCTGCGCGATTACATCTTCGTCCGAGATGAATTGATGGGTGCTCATGCCGAAGTGCTTCAGACGCGGTTGCGACAGGCCGACGCAGATCATCTCTACATCGGCGACGATGGCGGTATTGCCGCGCAGCACAGCCTGCATGCCCGCGCGCATCGCGTCGGGGTGAAAGCGCGTTAGGCCGTTGAACTCGAAATCGGCGGTTGCATGGATCATGCGCCGCACCAGCGGCCATTGCTCGGCGCTGTAATCGTGCTGCGCCACTTCGCGGTCTATGATCGCGAAGGAGTCGTGTTCGATGGCGGCACCGGCGGCGGTGAGTTGTTCGGTGACGAGGTTATTCACGTTGTCCTCTCAGCAGCTGCGGGCGTGGTCGTGGCCATGATCATGGTGGTGATCATGGCTGTGGTCGTGTTGATGATGGCCGTGGTCGTGCGCCGCAGCCAGCCGGTATTTGCAGCCGTCGCAATCCAGGATGCCGCCCGCTGCGGCATGGTCGCGCACACGCGCATCCACAATTTTATAAATGCCTTCGTCGAAGCCGAAATAGCCGCCCAGCGCAAAGGCGATGTGCGGATAGCTCAGCCGCAAGCGTTCAACTTGCTGCTCGATGCGCGCTATCAGCACGCCGGTGAACAGATAAACCGGCTGGATCACGATCTGTGTCATGCCGAGTTTCACTTGGCGCTGCACCACGGTTTCCAGGCGCGGCAAGGTGATGCCGGTAAAGGCGATGTCCACCAGATCATGCTGCTTGTCTTCGAACACCCAGCGCGCCATCTTGGCGATCTCGCCGTTCGCTCCCGCATCCGACGAGCCGCGTCCGAGCAGAATTATCCCGGTGGTGCGCGGATCGGGCACGGCCAGCTCTTTCAACAGATGGTCCATGCGCTGCCGCAGCAGCGCATGGATTTCGCGCTCCATGCCCAGCGGTCGCGTGCTGATAAACTCGACACTGGGATGGCGCAGCCGTGCGGCGGCAACTGCCTGCGGGATGTCCATCTTGACGTGGCCCGCCGCATTCAGGATCAGCGGCACCACGATCACCTGTGTGCTACCAGCGGCGGCCTTATCCAGTCCCTCGCCCATTAACACCTTGCCGTGTTCGATGAAGCATACCGCAACCTGCGCATCCTTGTGCCGGGCGCGCCAGATTTCGGCGAAGCGCAAAATTTCTTCGTTGCCTGCTTCATGGCGCGAACCGTGGCCGACCAATAAAACTGTTGTACTCATGCTGCATCCTCTTGCGCGCGCCTGAAGCGATGTGAAAATTCCGGGTCGTAAAGTTTGGAACGCGCGACCGTCTCCCAATGGCGCGCGCCGAGCGCGGGGCTGGCGATGATCATCGCCTGTGCACCGACCTTCTCGTCCTGGCAGCGGCGCTTGATGTCGGCCAGCGTACCGCGAATAATTTTTTCTGCGCCCGGCCAACTGGCTTTCTGCACCACCACGATGGGCGCATCTTCCGCCCAGCCTGCGGCGCGCAACGCGCGCTGCACTTCATGCAGCAGCGTGATAGAAAGATAAATGCATAGCGTGCTGTGGTGCGATGCCAGCGCTTCCAGGTCTTCGCCGGGCGGCATAGGTGTGCGTCCGGCGACGCGCGTGAGGATCACGGTCTGCGTAACTTCCGGCAGCGTCAATGTCTCGCAAGCGGCGGCGGCGGAAGCCATCGCCGAGGACACTCCGGGCACCACGCCCCATTCGATGCCCGCAGCGTCCAGCGCGCGCCCCATCTCCACCAGCGCGCCATACAACGTGGGATCGCCGGTCTGCAAGCGCACCACATCGCCGCGCGCCGCGTGATCTATCAACCAGGCGGTGATTTCTTCCAGCGTCATGTCCTTGGAGTCGCGCACAGTGCAACCTTCAGTCGCATACAGCGTCGCGGCCTGATCCACCAGCGAACCGGCGTACAGGATCGCACCCGCCGCTTCAATCAGACGACGGCCCTTGACCGTTAGCAGATCGGGATCGCCCGGCCCCGCGCCGACAAACCAGACTTTACCCATGCGCTGTTCCATTATTTTTATGATCGCCGGAAGGCCGTCCCAGGCGTTTGAATGCGGCGGCAGAGAGCACGCCCAGCAGCAGCCAGAACAAGGCGTTGGTGAAAATCGTGAGCAGCCGGAATTGTGTTTGCAGCGATTCCGGCGACAGGCTTTGGGGCACAGCCGGGTGAGGCGCGCCGATCACATGCGGCACGGCCAGCATCACGATGCCAAATAATTTATACGGCTTGCGCGCTTGCAGAAAAATCAAACCGAGTCCGGCGGCGGTAGTGATCGCGGTACCCAGCCACCAGTATTGCCGCGCGCTGAGTTCGGCGGCGGCTGTGCCGGGCAAATCCGGCGGCAGGCCGAGGGCGGGCGCGGCAAAAAAAATCACATAGCCCGCCAGCCCCCAGCCCAGCCCCTGCGTTGCGCCGGAGGGCGGACGCAGCACATACATGCCGCACAGCATCAGCGCAAAGCCGACGCCCATTACGGTGTTGCTGATACCGGTTGCCAAGGTGCGCTGCCAGCTGTCTTCCGGCTGCCATGCATCTTCATGATGGTGGGATTTGTCATTTTCTTGGCTAGAAGCTGCGTGGTGTTCATGCGCACTGGTATTCACTTGCGCAGCCTCTTCATAAGTCTCGGCTTGCGCAATCAGCGGCGTGATCCATACCGCCTGCGCCGCGGTCAATGCCAACGCGGCGGCTAGGCCCGCGATGCAGGCGGACAACAAAATACGGCTAAACACAATTTGCTTTAATGGCAGGGAAAGGCAGCGGTGTGGCGGGTATCGTGCGCCGCGTTATGCACCTGGGGTACAGGCGCAAAACCCACCAGCAACACCAGCATCAGGCCAAACAGCATGGCGGACAAGGCGGGAAACAAATGACGGGTAGTGGAAGTGGCGGTATTGCCGGAAATGATTTGCGTATGCATGAAGGTCTCCCTGAAAGTGCAGTGTAAGTCGCGCAGACTCGGGAAGGAAACACGCACGCAGGACGCAAACAGGCGACCGGCCCGCATCTCTCCCGCCGAGAGTCAGCACCAAAAGTTCAGGCTGGTGTCCGGGCTTGCGGGCGGATTGGTTTTATAACCACATCCCGCCGGATCGCCTTCCCATGCGTAGCGCACAGTGGCTTAATAATCCGGCTAAACTCGCTTACCGTTGCGGGGGCAGCGCTGGCTTAGCACCAGCTTCCCATTTAATTCCCGCCAGCGGCGGGAAACACCTGAAACAGGCCGAATTTTACGCGCCATGGGCGATACATTCAAGGTTACTTTTGGGACTTGCCGCCAGCATTTGACTCAGGTTAGCATATTTGCTAACCTTCTGGCATGACGTATTCCGTCGAATATTTCCACGCAAAAGTACAATCCACTATCGAGGCTTGGCCTGTGGATGTTGTCGCAGATTACGCAAGAATTGTCGAACTTCTTATCGAGCACGGCCCGAATTTGCGTTTACCCCATTCACGCGCCTTTGGTGGCGGATTGTTCGAGTTGCGCCCGCGCGGTAAATCGGGCATTGGAAGAGCGTTCTACTGTTTTCTTGTTGGCCAGCGCGTGGTGATACTGCACGCTTTCATTAAAAAATCACAGGAAACACCAGCGCAGGAAACCAAGCTTGCGCGCAAGCGAATGAAGGAGATACAAAATGACTGATCTTAAATACGACCCTGTGCCGCACAAGCAAAAAGCTTTTCTTGAAAAGGCATCGAAACGCCGGGGCTTTCGTGCAGCCTATAATGCGCTCGAAACCGAATACGCTCTCGCGCACGAAATGCTCTCCGCGCGCACACGCGCCGGACTTACTCAAGAAGCGGTCGCTGATCGTATGGGCACCACCAAGAGCGCCGTCTCAAGACTGGAAGGCGTCGGGAAACACGTGCCTTCCATGGCATCGCTCAAGAAATATGCCGATGCGGTAGGCTGCACGCTCAAGATTGAATTCATACCGCAGCCGATGAAACGACGCGCCGCAGCGCAACCCGGCGTTCGAGCGGGTGTGCCAAAAGCGGCGCGCCGCTAAGCTTGCTAGTTCCACTATGTCAGCGCTCCCTCAATCCCAAATGGATCCATCGAACATCGAATTTCATCGTCAAAATCCAAGCGTGTCATTGGAAAGTCATGTACGACAAAAGCGTGTTCAACTTGGCGCGGCGGTAGCTTCAGTTCAACGAATCTATCTCGACCTGCGCTTTTGGATTCTGCTTAGGGATGTATCGCTTGGGCGCAGTGTGGACAAAGCCCCTTCCGATTTGCTTGCTTTTCTTAAGTCGGAGGTCAGCGAAGGTAGAGCAATTTGCCCCATATCGGATACGGTTTTTATTGAATTGTTGAAGCAAAGTGACGATTCAACGAGACTGGCAACAGCCCAACTTATTGATGAATTAAGCTTGGGCGTCACTCTTATTCCATTTGATGATCGGGTTCGTCAGGAACTGTGCAACTCTTTCTACAATCTAGCTGGTGCAACCGATTTGATTCCGATACAAGAGTTAGTATGGACGAAGCTAGCCTATGTCCTTGGTGAGGTTCATCCGACCAATACGCATTTCCCGCCTGAGGAGGAACTCATAATCCAGAAGGCATTCTCGGATCATTTGTGGAAAATCTCGTTATCTGAAATTGCCGTGCAATTTGCTGACTTACCAACTGGACGCGATTGGGATGCAATTGCGGCGAATCTAAATGAAGGAAATCACGCTCACTATTCAATGCTACGAAGCTATCCCCAAGCTTTTCGAATTGAATTCGAGGGAGGTCTCAGTCTCTTCCGTAACGAGATAAATGCGCTACTGAAGGAAATGGATCAGCGCGGCTATAAAGAGTTCGATTCAAAGCTGGCGCACATGTCACACAATAAGCGGTTTGAGGCATTCACTTTATCCATACCAACTCTGTACATATATGCATCATGTCACGCTGCGGTTAGATGGGATTGGAAACGAAAACTGGATGGTAATACCCTATTTGCTTTTCACCACGCACAGGCGGCGTTGGCGTATTGCGACGTATTCCTTACAGAGAAGCCATTGAGTGACATGCTTGGCCTGCACCACCTTGGCTTAACGAAGTTCAAATGTCAGTCTTTCTGGTCACCGAGCGCTGCGCTAAGTTGGTTGCGTGAGAATGGCGCTGCTAATCAATCCAGTGCGGTCAATTGATTCAAGCCCCATTGGTTTGTGATCGCATTATTTTTATCCAATGTTTCTGATGCCCCGCGCTACAGGCAATGCAAAATTACTTCTGCGGCATGAACAGCCGGGCAACCGCTTCCGGGTTGGACGGAAAATAGTGGTGCACATAGGAGGCGTGCAAGCGGCCCAGCCTGTAGGCGGGCTCATGCTTGCTCCCCGGCCTGTTGCCGGTGCTTTGCGCCAGCGGCACAACGGCGGTTTCCATATTGGAGTAGTGGAAGCTGTGGCCGCGCAGTGCACCTTCCGGTAGCTCTATGCTGTATAGCCCCAGATTGCTCAGCCGCTTCTGCATGGTCGCCTGCCCCGGCAGCAGGCCGAGCATGGTGGCGCTGTTGCCCGCGCTGTCGGTGAGGCGCTCCAGCAGATACAACATGCCGCCGCATTCGGCGAGTATGGGTTTGCCTTGTTCGTGATGCGCGCGGATGCTGTGCTGCATAGTTTGATTCGCGCTTAGTTGCGCCAGATGCAATTCGGGATAGCCGCCCGGCAGATAGAGCGCATCCGCCTCCGGCATGGCGGCGTCATTCAGCGGCGAGAAAAATTTCAGTTGTGCGCCCAGCGCGACCAGCGTGTCCAGATTGGCCTGGTATAAAAATGCGAACGCGGTGTCGCGCGCCACGGCGATCTTTACGCCTGACAGAAGCTTGGGAATCTCGGGAACAGACTGTGCGACAAATTCCACCGCGGCGGGCAAGTCGTCACTGAGCAGTTGCAGCGCATCCGCCGCGCTGTCTATGCGCGCCTTCAGGTCTGCGATTTCTTCTGCCTGCAATAAACCCAGATGCCGTTCCGGCAACGCGACGTTGGCATCGCGCGGCATCCAGCCGACCAGCGGCAATTCCGGCGGCAGGTATTCGCCCAACATTTCGCGGTGGCGTGCGCTACCCACGCGGTTGGCGAACAGGCCCGTCACCCGCACATCATCGCGCAACTTGGCCATGCCCAGCGCCAGCGCGGCAAAAGTCTGCGCCATGCCGCTGGCATCCAGCACGGCGAGCACCGGCAGGTTGAACGTGGCGGCGACATCGGCACCGGAAGGATGGCCGTCGAATAAACCCATTACGCCCTCGACCAGAATCAGGTCGGCCTGTTGCGCGGCCTGATAGAGCCGGGCGCGGCAATGCTGTTCCCCGCCCATCCACAAATCGAGCTGGTATACCGGCTGGCCGGAGGCCGTTTCCAGAATCATCGGGTCGAGAAAATCCGGCCCGCACTTGAACACTTGCACCTTGCGCCCGCGCTTGCGGTGATAGGCGGCGAGTGCGGCGGTGATGGTGGTCTTGCCCTGGCCGGAAGCGGGAGCGGCAATCATCAATGCCGGGCAGCGCACGCTCACAACTCGATGCCTTTCTGCGCCTGTATGCCTGCGCGATACGCATGTTTGATGTCGCGCATTTCGGTGACGGTGTCGGCGTATGCAATCAGCGCGTCGGGCGCAGCGCGCCCGGTCAGCACCACATGCTGCATGGCAGGACGCGCGCGCAGCGCAGCGAGCACTGCTTCCAGATCGAGATACTTGTATTTGAGCGCGATGTTGATTTCGTCGAGCACCACCAGATTGACCGACGGGTCGGTGAGAAAGGCCAGGGCCTGTTGCCAGGCTTTGTTGGCGGCGGCGATGTCGCGCTCCTTGTCCTGCGTTTCCCAGGTGAAGCCCTCACCCATCACGTGGTAACTCACTTCGAGAAAGCACCGAAAGAAAGTCTCCTCGCCGGTGGAGAAACTACCCTTGATAAATTGCACCACACCCACGCGCATACCGTGGCCCAGCGCGCGCGCCACCATGCCGAAGGCGGCGGAACTTTTGCCCTTGCCGTTGCCGGTGTGTACCAGCACGATGCCGCGCTGTGCAGTGGCGCGGGCGATGCCCGCATCCACTACAGCCTTTTTGCGCGCCATCTGTTGCTGGTGGCGCGTGTTTGGATTTTGCGCTGAATTATTTTCCATGAATCTTTAGGTCTGGCTTATATGAAAGTGGCGGATGGAGGGCGGACAATACTTATAGGCCTTTCGAGCGCATTGCTGTTGTTTGCGAATTTTAACAAAGAAGCCTATGGCTCGGGCACGCCATTTCCAAACAACTTTCAAAGTTTGGCGTTAGCGTTTGACTTAACACGCTTTTCTGAACTATAGTCTTGACGTGAAGAACGAACTCGACGCTCTCGAACTGAAATTGACGCAGT
>Ga0315270_10000660_pt1 | contig 18616 bp, 16 predicted proteins | sample C1_bottom_MG_FD_204932 | JGI IMG/M metagenome (GOLD analysis project Ga0315270, IMG submission 204932) | Sediment microbial communities from Yellowstone Lake, YNP, Wyoming, USA - C1_bottom | ecosystem: Environmental > Aquatic > Freshwater > Lake > Sediment | place: USA: Wyoming | collected...
TCGGTGTCGTCGTTGGTGATGGATTCCAGCGGGTTGTGGCTGATGCCGGCGTTCAATCCGCGCATGAACAGCATCGCCTGCGGCATCACCTCGTGCAGCTTCATCGCGTCGTGCCCTGCGCCGCTGGGCATGCGGTGTAGCGGTAGGCCCAGGGCCGCGACGGCACGCTCCCAGCGTTGCTGCCAGGCCGGTGCGCTCGGTGCTGCGGGGGCGCGCAGCGCTTCTTCGAGCGTGTAGTGCAGGCCGCGGCGCTCGCAGATGGCGCGCAATTCGGCGCGAACGTCGCTCGCGCAGGCGTCGCGCACCGCGTCGGTGGTGGCGCGGATGTCGAGGCTGAAGCGGCAGCGCCCCGGCACCACATTGATCGAGCCGTTGGGCACCTCGAGCATGCCGACGGTGGCCACCAGATCGGGCTTGGATGCGCCGCGCCGCTCCATGTAGAGCGCCAGCTCAGCGGCAGCGGTGGCGGCGTCGCGCCGGCGGTCCATCGGCGTGGTGCCGGCGTGGCTGGCCATGCCGACGATTTCGCCCAAGTAGCGAAAGCTGCCGTTGATCGACGTCACGATGCCCACCGGCAGGTCCATCTCATTGAGCACCGGCCCTTGCTCGATATGCACCTCGACAAAGCCGAGGTAGCGGCTCGCGTCGCGCTTGAGCTTGGCGATGTCGTCGGGGTGCAGACCGGCATGTTCCATCACGGCGCGCATGGTGATGCCGTCGGCATCCTTCTGATCGAGCCACGCGGCGTCGAAATGGCCGGTGAGCGCGCCCGAGCCGAGGAACACCGCCTTGTAGCGCTGGCCCTCCTCTTCGGCGAAGCCGACCACCTCGATCGCAAAAGGCAGGCGGCGTTTCTGGCGATGCAGCTCGCGCACACAGGCCATCGGCACCAGGATGCCGAGCCGCCCGTCGTACTTGCCGCCATTGCGCACGGTGTCGTAGTGCGAACCGGTCAGCAGTCGTTTTTCGTCATGTCCGGCTTGCGCGTCGCTGCCGTGATAGACGCCGACGACATTGCCGACTGCGTCGATCTCGACTTCGTCGAAGCCGCAATCGGCGCGCATCCATTGCATCAACTGCTGCGCGCAGGCGCGGTGTGCGTCGGTCAGGTAGGTCACCGTCAGCTCGCCGCGCTCGGCGTAGCCAGGGTCGCTGTGGACGGCCAGGCGCTCGGCCCAATCCCACACATCGTTGCCGAGCAAGGGCTCATGGCCGAACTTGTCGTCGAGCCGGATCTCGGCGATGCGATGGACGTTGCGCAGGCACTCGGCGAGCTCAAACTCCGGGTGATGATCGAGCCGCCGCTCGAAGGTGGCGATGATTTCCATCTTGCTCAGCCCCAGGCCACGCGGGCCGCGCACGGCCAGGATGAAGGGAAAGTCGAACTTCGCCTTGTAGTCGGCGTTGAGCTGCTGGATGCGGGCGAACTCAGGCGGCGTGCACTCGGTCAGCCCGGCCTTGGCCTGCTCACCGCTCGATTCGGCAGTCAGCGTCTTGGCGACCATCGCCTTGCCAGCCAGCTCCGGGTGGGCGCGGACCAGGCCGAGCTGCGCCTCGCGTCCGGCCGCGCGGACTTCGTCGGCCAGGCTCAGCTTGAGATGCGCCAGGCTGCTGAACGGGCGCCGCGCCCAGGCGCGTTCTGCGATCCACGCTGAATGCTCGTAGGTGCCGTCGAGCAGCTGGACGAATTCCGCACGGTCCGCGGCATTGAGTTGTTCGATGCTGATCATGTTCATTCCCACGCGAAGGAGCTTTGCGGGTCAAAGGGATGCGCGGTCTTCCAGTGGCGCGCGATGTCGATGCGCCGGCACACCCAGACGCGATCAAACTTTTCGATATGGTCGAGAAAGCGCTGCAGCGCGCGCATGCGACCGGGGCGCCCAAGCAACCGGCAGTGCATGCCGATGCTCATCATCGACGGCCGCGTGTCGCCCTCGGCGTAGTGCACATCGAAGGCGTCGCGCAGGTATTCGAAGAACTCGTCGCCATGCGAGAAGCCTTGCGGCAGGGCAAAGCGCATGTCGTTGCAGTCCAGCGTGTAAGGCACGACCAAATGCGGCGCTGCCGAGCCGTCGGTCTTGCGCACTTGCAGCCAGAACGGCAGGTCGTCGCCGTAGTAGTCGCTGTCGTATTCGAATCCACCGAAGTCGGCCACCAGGCGCCGCGTGTTCGGGCTGTCGCGCCCGGTGTACCAGCCGAGTGCCCGCTCGCCCGTCAAGCGCTCGATGGCCGCCATGCCAAGCGCCATATGTTCGCGCTCGGTGGCTTCGTCGACGCCCTGGTAGTTGATCCAGCGCCAGCCGTGGCAGGCGATCTCGTGACCGAGCTCCTTGAACGCCGCGGCAACCTCGGGACTGCGTTCGAGCGCCATGCCGACACCAAAGACGGTGAGCGGCAGGCCGCGCCGCTCGAACTCGCGCAGCACCCGCCACACGCCGACGCGCACGCCGTACTCATAGATGCTCTCCATAGACAGGTGCCGCGCCGCATAGGCAGGCGGATTGGTCATCTCGGACAGGAACTGCTCGCTGCCTGCGTCGCCATGCAGCACCGAGTTCTCGCCGCCCTCCTCGAAGTTGAGGACGAACTGCACGGCCACGCGGGCCTGATTCGGCCAGTTCGCGTGCGGCGGGTTGCGGCCGTAGCCCTTCAGATCGCGTGGGTAGCGTGGGTTCATCGTGATTCAGGTCCGCAGTCTGTACTGCCGTGAATATCGCATACAGCTTCTGCACCCTGCTGGCGCTGCCTGCTCCTGTCATCCTTGCGCGATGCTTGGCGAAGATCGAAATGTACCGACTCGCCCGTCTAGATCTGATGCAACGCTGCCAGGAACACGATCCGGATCAGCGTGGCATTCGCCGCCTGCGACTCGAAACAGGCCGGCACCCCGTGAGTGACCAATCGCCTTGATAATCTCGGCTGGCAGACCGCCTGGAGGAATTCCGCTTGCGCCTCAAGTACAAGATCCTGTTGCTTGCCGTGGTGCCCCTGCTGTTGTCGATCGCACTGATCGCCTGGGCGGTGCAGCTGGAGCAGAGCAGCCTGGCCGAGCATCGCAGGTTGCAGCTGCGCACCGCGTTCATGAGCGCCAAGGAAGGTGAGCTGCGCCACTATGTCGCGCTCGCCCTGAGCACCATCAGCCCGCTGTACAACCTCGGCCGCGACGACGACGAGATCAAGAAGCAGGTGATGCAGCGGCTGGCCAATCTCGACTACGGGCCCGACGGCTACTTTTTCCTCTACACCATGGACGGCGTCAACCTGATGCATCCGCGCCAGCCCGAACTCGTGGGCCACAACCTGATCGAGATGCGCGACTCGGGCGGCGAGCCGACGATACGCATGCTGCTGGAGCGCGCGCGTACCGGCGGTGGATTTGTCGTCTACCACTGGCGCAAACCATCAACTCAGGTCGAGGCGCCCAAGCTCGGCTACGTCACGGTGCTGGAACGCTGGGGCTGGATGATAGGAACCGGCCTGTATCTGGACGATATGGACGAAATCATGCGTCAGATCGACGATGAACTCGAACGCAATGTGCACACCACCTTGCTGTGGATCGCCGGTGCCGGTGGACTGGGTGTGGCGCTGATTTTCGCTTCCATGCTGCTCTTGAGCTTCAGCGAGTACAAGGTCAGCGACGCCAAGCTGACCTTGCTGGCGCGCAAGGTCGTCAACTCGCAGGAAGAGGAGCGTGCGCACCTGTCGCGTGAACTGCACGACGGTACCGGTCAGACGCTGGTGGCGATCAAGCTGCTGATCGAATCGGCGCTGGATCGCGCCAGCAAGTTCGACGAAGCGGTGCGCGCGCCGCTGGAGCGAGCGCTGGAGCGGCTCAAGGACGCGCTGCTTGAAGTTCGAGGCATGTCGCATCGACTGCGCCCGGTGGTGCTTGATACCCTGGGCCTGAGCGCGGCGCTGCAAAGTCTGGGCGAAGAGATGTGCGAACAGGCCGGGATTGCGTTTACGATGGAAGTCGAAGGCGAGCCACTCGATTTGCCCGAAGACATGAAGACCGTTCTGTTCCGCATCGCGCAGGAAGCGATGACCAATATCCTGAAACACGCTGGCAGCGCGAATGTCGGCTTGCGGCTGGTGTGCGACGAGCGCGGCTTGCAACTGAGCATTCACGACGACGGCTGCGGCTTCGACGAGCGCTCGGTGAGCGAACACCCGCGCCGCGGCATCGGCTTGCGCAATATGCGCGAGCGCATCGAAACCATTGGCGGACGGCTCGTGGTGCAGTCGCAGCCGGGCCTGACACGCGTCAGCGCCGAGCTGCCAAGCAGCGCGATCCGGCGCTTTGGCGCCGCCGCCCGGGCGGCCAAGTCATGACGATCCGCCTGCTGCTGGTCGACGACCACCCGCTGGTGCGCGATGGCCTCAAGGCCAGGCTGGCGAGCGAGACCGACATCCTGGTGGTGGGAGAGGCCGGCGACGCCTTCAGCGCGCTGCACGAACTGGAGCGCTGCACGCCCAATCTGGTGCTGATGGACATCGGCATGAAGGACGTCAACGGCATCGAGCTGACCACGAAGTTGCTGCAGATCGTGCCGCAGTTGGGGGTGCTGATGCTCAGCATGTACGACAGCATCGAGTACGTGCAGCGCTCGCTGCAGGCTGGCGCACGCGGCTATGTGCTGAAGGACGCGCCCGCGTCCGAGATCCTGAACGCCTTGCGCACTGTGGCAAGCGGCGGCACGTATCTGAGCGCGCCGATCGCGCAGCGCATGTTCCGCACGCCGGTGCCGCGCAACCTGTTGTCGACACGCGAGCACGACATCCTGGCCTGCCTGGCCAGCGGTCAGTCGAGCAAGCAGATTGCGCGCGCGCTCGAACTGAGCGTGCGCACCGTCGAGTCGCACCGGCAGAACATACGGCGCAAGCTGAACCTGGAAACCCAGGCCGACCTCATCAAATACGCGGTCGAGCATGGCAGTCGCCACGGTGGTCCGGGACGCACCGGATAAGCGAACCTCGGGTATACGAGTACGTAAGGCCACGCTGGCGTGCTGCGTATTGGAACGCTGGCGGCGCCCCCTGAGGGTGCGCAAACTCTCCGCAACCCTAACCAACGCCCTTTTTCGGGGCACGGAGACTTGCGATGCGTATTCCCACGAAACTCGTTTTGGGCGCGATTGCGCTCGCCGCGTCCGCCACGTTCGCGTTGGCTGCCGAGCCGATCAAGATCGGTGTCGACGGGCCGTTCACGGGCGGCTCCTCCTCGATGGGTGTGAGCATGCGCGACGGCGTGCGCATGGCCACGGACGAAATCAACAAGGCCGGCGGCGTGCTGGGCCGCCAGTTGCTGCTGGTGGAGCGCGACGACGAAGCCAAGAACGAGCGCGGCGTGCAGATCGCGCAGGAACTGATCAACAAGGAGAAGGTCGCGGCTGTTGTCGGCTACATCAACACCGGCGTGTCGCTGGCCTCGCACCGCTTCTTCCAGGAAGCCAAGATCCCGGTCATGAACAACGTCGCCACCGGTTCGCTGGTGACGCACCAGTTCGACGACCAGCCCGAAAACTACATCTTCCGCAACGCCGCGCACGACAGCATTCAGGCGCCGATGATTGTGGACGAAGCCGTCACGCGACGCGGCTTCAAGAAGGTGGCGATCCTGGCCGACTCGACCAACTATGGCCAGTTGGGCCGTGAGGACCTGGAAAAGGCGCTTGCGCTCAAGGGCGTCAAGGCGGTGGCGGTGGAGAAGTTCAACATCAAGGACGTCGACATGACGCCTCAGCTGTTGAAGGCCAAGGAAGCAGGCGCCCAGGTGGTGCTGACTTACGCGATCGGACCGGAGCTGGCGCAGATCGCCAACGGCATGACCAAGCTCGGCTGGAAGGTGCCGATGATCGGCAGCTGGACGCTGTCGATGGCCAACTTCATCGACAACGCCGGCCCCGGCGGCGAGGGCGCGCGCATGCCGCAGACCTTCATCCAGGAGCCGACGACGCCCAAGCGCCAGTCGTTCATCATCTCCTACCTGAAGACCTTCAGCCCGAAGAACAACCGCATCGACTCGCCCGTGTCTGCTGCGCAGGGTTATGACTCGATCTATCTGCTGGCGGCTGCAATCAAGCAGGCCAACTCCACAGAGGGCCCAAAGATCAAGGCTGCGCTCGAAGATCTGAAGACACCGGTAGAAGGCGTGGTGACGACCTACAACAAGCCTTTCAGTGCCAAGGACCACGAAGCCATCACTGCTAACATTCCGGTGTTTGGTGAAGTCAAGGGTCAGCACGTCGTCTACGCCTATCCGGAAGACCAGAAGAAGGCGTCCGAAGTGCGGCTGAAAGACGTCAATGCCAAGGGCGCGCTGAGCGTTAAGAAATAAGGCGCGTCGCGCAACCAGCGCCAGCGGCGCGCCACCTTGGTGCGCCGCTGGCGCTTGGCCGTATACCGGGAAGCATCATGCAGATTTTTGTCCAGCTTGTGTTCAGCGGCATCGCGCTGGGCATGATTTACGCCGTCATTGCGTTCGGCTACCAATTGACTTTCGCCACGTCTGACACGCTCAACTTCGGCCAGGGCGACGCCTTGATGCTCGGCGCGCTGGTCGGTCTGACGCTGGTCGGATTGGGTGTCAACTACTGGCTGATGATTCCGATGGTGTGCGTCTTTGGCGCGCTGCAGGGCGCGGTGGTCGAGCGCATCGGCGTGCGTCCGGCGATCAAGATGAAATCCGAATTCGGCTGGATCATGTCGACCATTGCACTCGGAATCATCTTCAAGAACGTGGCTGAAAACGTCTGGGGGCGCGACGACCTGAAGTTTCCCAGCCCCTTGCCCGAATCGCCCTTGCACTTTCTGGGCGCCAACGTGCTGCCGATGGAAATCCTGGTCGTGTTCGGCGCCCTGGCGATGATGCTCGCGGTCGAAGTGTTCAACCGGCGCTCGATCTACGGCAAGGCCGTTGTGGCGACCTTCAACGACCGTGACGCGGCCAAGCTGATGGGCATCAACACCGGGTTGGTGATCACGTTTTCGTACGCCTTGTCGTCGATGACTGCCGCTTTTGCCGGCGTGCTGATCGCGCCGCTGACGCTGACCGGCGCGACCATGGGCTCGGTGCTCGGGCTGAAAGCCTTTGCGGTGGCCATCATCGGCGGCTTGACGAGCGGCATGGGCATTGTCGTCGGCGGTTTGATCCTGGGCATCGCCGAAACCACCACCGGTTTCTACCTGTCCACCGGCTACAAGGACGTCCCCGGCCTGGTGCTGCTGCTGATTGTGCTGGCGCTCAAACCGGCAGGACTGTTCGGCAAGAGCGCGATCAAGAAGGTCTGAGCATGAAGCGCCAATACATCGCTCTTTCGATCGTCGGAATCATCGCGCTGGCCCTGTTCCCGGTCGCCTTCCATAACCCTTACTACGTCCACCTGCTCGAGACCATCATGATCTACGCGATCGTGCTGTTCGGCCTGGACATCGTCGTCGGCTACACCGGCCAGGTATCACTGGGGCATGCTGGGTTGTTCGGCATCGGCGCCTATACCGCCGGTGTGCTCGTGTTGAAGCTCGGCGCCAGCCTGTGGATCGCACTGCCGGCCGCCATCCTGGTGACAGCCGGATTCGGCGCCCTGCTGGCGCTGCCGGCACTGCGCGTCACCGGGCCCTACCTGGCGATGGTGACGCTGGCGTTCGGCACCATCATCCAGATCCTCATCAACGAGATGAGCTTCCTCACCGAAGGCCCGATGGGCATCAAGGTCGCCAAGCCGATGCTGTTCGGTATCAAGCTCGGCGAGCGCGAATTCTTCTGGCTGGTGGCGTTGATGCTGGTGCTATCGCTGATCTTCGTGCACCGCGTGCTGCGCTCGCACCTCGGGCGCGCCTTCGAGGCGCTGCGCGGCAGCCCGGTGGCGTCGGACTGCATGGGCGTGTCGGTCTACCGTTACAAGGTCTATGCCTTCGTCATCAGCGCCGGCCTGGCCGGTCTGGCTGGCGCGCTGTACGCGTATTCCGAGCAGTACATCTCGCCCAACACCTACAACTTCGAACTGACAGTGATGTTCCTGCTCGCCGTCATCATGGGCGGACGCAAGACGCGGTCGGGTGCGATGCTGGGCGCGACGATCGTGGTGCTGCTGCCCAAACTGCTCGACGACATCGAGTTGTTCCGCTGGGTCGCGGTGCTGATGGCCGTGATGGTGGTGGTTGGTGCACTGATGGGTATGCGGCGCGGCAAGGTCAGCCTGAAGAGCGCCGCCATACCGGTGCTGGGTACGGTTGCACTGGCGGCGCTGTCGTTCAAGCTGCAAACCATGACCGACTGGCGGCTGTCGATCTTCGGTGTGATCACGCTGTTCGTCGTCTACTACCTGCAGGATGGCATCGTCGGATTCATACGCAACGCGCTGAACCTGAGATCGCAGCCGACCGACGACGCAAGCAGCGATGGCGCCGGCCACCTGCCCGTGCTCGGCGACGCGTTGACAGTGGCCAAGTCGGGTGACGCTGAGCTGCTGCGCGCCAGCGGCGTGCTGATGCAGTTCGGCGGACTGAAGGCGCTCAACAATGTCGATCTGCTCGTCAAGCGCGGCACGATTCACGGTCTGATCGGTCCGAACGGATCGGGCAAGAGCACGATGATGAACGTGCTCACCGGCATCTATGTGCCCACCGCAGGCACTGTGACGTTCACCGGCACCTCGCTGGTCGGACAGACCTCGTCGCATATCGCGCTGTCGGGCATTGCGCGCACCTTCCAGAACGTGCAGCTGTTCGGCGAGATGACGACGCTGCAAAACGTGATGGTCGGCCTGCACCACACCTTCTCCAGCAATCTGATCGACGTGGCCCTGCACCTGCCGCGCTATATGCGCGAGAACCGGCATGCAACCGAGCGCGGCATGGGCTTGTTGCGCTTTGTCGGCCTGGATGCACTGTCGCATGAAGAAGCACGCAACCTGCCCTACGGCAAACAGCGTCTGCTGGAGATCGCCCGCGCGCTGGCGCTGGACCCGCAGTTGCTGCTGCTTGACGAGCCTGCCGCCGGCCTGACCGCACCCGACATCAAGGAGCTGCTGGACATCATCCGCAAGATTCGCGAGCACGGCGTGACGGTGGTTCTGATCGAGCACCACATGGACGTGGTGATGAGCATGTGCGACACGGTTTCGGTGCTCGACTTCGGCCAGAAAATCGCCGAGGGCGTGCCGGCCAGTGTCCAGGCCGACCCCAAAGTCATCGAGGCCTACCTGGGTGGCGATGCCGCTGCCCACGGCGCTTGAAAGCGAGCGAGAAATCCGATGCTGATCATAGAAAATCTATCCGCCTCTTACGGCAAGGTGCAGGTATTGCACGGCATTTCGATGGAGGTGCCGCGCGGCCAGGTGGTGGCGCTGATAGGCTCCAATGGGGCTGGCAAGACGACCACGATGCGCGCCGTCAGCGGCATGATTGCGCCCACCGGCGGCACGATCACGCTGGGCGGCAAGCGCATCGACGGACTCGAGTCCTACGACATTGCCAGGCTCGGGCTGGCACATTCTCCTGAGGGCCGGCGCGTCTTCGCCACCATGACGGTCACCGACAACCTGACGCTGGGCGCTTTCCCGCGCCTGACCGGCAGCCGGCCGCGCGGCGATGTGGCGGCCGACCTGGAACGTGCGTTGGAGTTGTTCCCGCGCCTGAAGGAGCGCCGCATGCAGCTTGCCGGCACCTTGTCCGGCGGCGAACAGCAGATGCTGGCGATGGCGCGCGCGGTGATGCTCAACCCCGACGTGGTGCTGCTCGACGAACCATCGATGGGCTTGGCGCCCATCCTGGTCGACGAGGTGTTTCGCATCATTGCGCGGCTCAAGTCGGAGGGCGTGACGATGCTGCTGGTCGAGCAATTCGCGGCGGCCGCGCTGGCGGTGGCCGACTACGGCTATGTGCTCGAAAACGGCCGCATCTCGGTGCATGGTCCGGCCGCGAAACTGCGCGACGACCCGGCGGTGCGCGCGGCGTATCTGGGCGTGTCGGCACACTGAGTCAGGCGGCAGCGTGGTTGCGCTGACGCGTGCGACCCATTTGCCGGAGCTGCCACGCAAGTGGTTCCGGCAGGGCAGGATGACGATGGCCCCGCCCAAGCGGAGGAATCCGAGCCGTATGCTCCACCTCTCGGGGCTTGGCGGATCAGTTGGGCACGGCTGCTCAAGTGCGTCTTCGAGATCGACTCGGAGCACCGCCCGAACTGCGGCGGCGAGCTGAAGCTCATCGCCGCGATTTCTGGAAACGCAGGTGCTCAAGCGCATCATCGAGTGACTTGCTTGGCGGTGGCACCGACCGGGAAGATGGCCGTTGAACCGCCTATGCGCTGAGACCGAGGCGACGCGAGGTATGAGAGGTGATGCGCATGCGTCCGGTAGCGAAGTTTGCCAAGGACCTCGTCATTGAGGGGGCACAATCACGACTGTTCCGCCGCTGGTGCTTCCCTTGGCGCCGGTATTACCTTTTGCACCGGTGTTACCCGTGGCACCCGTGTCTCCGGTGGCGCCGGTAGCGCCGGTATCCCCGGTCGCGCCCGAGCCTCCGGTGGCCCCAGTGCTACCCGTGGCGCCGGTATATCCGGTCGCACCGGTACTACCGGTGGCTCCGGTGTAGCCCGTTGTACCGGTACTTCCCTTGGCGCCGGTATATCCGGTCGCCCCCGTTTCGCCCGTGGCCCCTTGGGGTCCAGCCGGACCTGCCGGGAAAGACACACAGCCAACCAACGCGAGCGTCGCCGCCCCTATGACCCACAATTTCGAATAGCTCATGATGACCCCTTAGTTTGATTGAGAAGCGACGCGACCAAACGGTAGCCATCACACTGGCGTATATCGTTGACGCGTCGCGGCGAACATTCATACTGCGCCTGCGGCCACGCCAAGACTGTGCGATGGCGCGCATAGCGCCGTGTTTTTGCAGAGGTTTCAACGATCAGGACCGATGGCGGGCCTTCACTGGCAGCTTTGCCGTCGCAAGCCGTGCCTCACATGGCGTCGACAGCGACGGTCTCACGCGTGGCGCAGCGCCTCGATCAGAAACTGCAGCGGCACCTCGCGTTCGACTGCGGCCGCGGCCAGGCGCAGACGGATTTCGCGTGTGCGTTCGGTCAGGCTCGCCTGCATGATGTTCATGATGCCAATGCCATCTACCAGCAGGCTCACCGCCACCACCGCACCGAGCAGCGTGGTGAATCTTCTTGAAACCGACTTCTCGCAAAATTGTTGATCGCACTCAATATCGCAAGCGCGAGATGAACGATATTTAGACTGCCTGATGAGATGCGAAAGCGCTTATCAGGCAAAGCTGAGGGATCCAGGAATTCGGATCGAGTTTTGATGCAGAAGCATCGAAACGGATGAGAACGACCTCAGACGTACTGGCCCAAAAAACCAGGCGGGATTCTCACCAAGTCCGCCAGCCGTCAATGGCTGGCGGACTCTTGTTTGCGCGCACCGTTTGCGTTGTTCGCGCACGCTTCCCGGCCCAAGTATCGGATGGTCCGAATCTGCTCGGCGTTGTCGGACTCGGCAACTTGCGCTCGCCTGCGGCTCGGACCCTGGCATCCTGAAGGCCAAGCGGCGCCCGCGTCGAATGTGCGCGCAATCAGCGAGGGATCCGGGTGGACAACGACGAAATCCGTAGCACCGTACTGGCCTTGATCGAATCGATCGCGCCGGATGCCGCGGTGCAATTGATCCGACCCGATCAGCCCTTGCGCGAACAGATCGAGCTCGATTCGATGGATTGGCTCAACGTGATCGCCGCCCTGCATGACAGATTTTTCGTCGAGATCCCGGCATCGGACCATGGCCAGCTCACGACGCTGGATTCAATCGTCAGTTACCTCGCATGCAGGCCGGCGCAACATCCTGGCGAGCCATTGCGCGCCATGGCGAAGGCGCCGGCCCCACTGACCTGCAACCATCACTGGGTCAACGGCGCTTCAGTCTCGGTTCGGCCGATCCGCCCCGATGACATGCAGTTGCAGGCCGACTTCGTCAGGAATCTCTCGACCGAGACGCGCTACCAGCGATTCATGGTGACGCTGCGCGAGTTGCCGGCAGCGAAACTGAAGTACCTGACCGAGGTGGACCAGCTTCGACACGTGGCGCTGGTGGCAACCGTAGATCACAGCGGACAGGAGGTCGTGGTGGGCGTCGTCCGCTATGTCGTCAACCCGGCGGGCACCGGCTGCGAATTCGCGCTTGCTGTCGACGATGCCTGGCAAGGCTCGGGCTTGGCTGGCATCCTGATGCATGTGCTGATGGACATTGCGCGCTCGCGGGGACTGGCCACGATGGACGGGACCGTGCTGAGAACCAACACCAGAATGCTGCAATTCACGCGTCAGCTGGGGTTCAGGCAGGAGCGCAATCCCGACGACCGCGACACAGTCCGGGTTGTGCGCTCACTCTGAGCTCCGCGTCCGTGCAGCGACGGCAATTGGCCGTTCCCGTTGATCCTCCGCAACAAGTCATGCGCCGATCTTCAGAGACTGTTCTTGTCAGTGCGATTCAAGTCTTGCTTTGCTTCTCCCCGGCCCCATTCGCCCGTCCGGGGGCCGTCAGGAGGAAAATCGGGGGGAAGTGCCACAAGGCTTAGCGTGGAGGTTACTCGATGAAAACATCTCTGCAAATCACTTTTCACAATCTGGATCGCTCAGACGCTGTTGAGGCCAAGATCCGAGATCGCGTAAAAAATCTGGAGTCGTTCTACGATCACATCATCAGTTGTCGGGTTGCCGTTGAGGGTCCGCACAAGCACCATCAGCAGGGCAATCATTTCCGCATCCGCGTTGATGTCAAGGTGCCGGATCGGGAGCTGGTGGCAAGCCGCGAGCCCGACGAGCATCACGCCCACACCGACATCTATGTCGCGATTCGCGATGCATTCGACGCCATGCGTCGCCAGCTCGAAGCATATTCGCGCCAGCGGCAAGGCAAGGTCAAGGCGCATGAGACACCGACACACGGCAGGATCGTCGAACTCGATCCGCACCGGGACTTCGGGAGAATTGGAACCCCCGACAACAGGCTCATCTACTTTCACCGCAACAGCCTGGTCGACGGTGATTTCGACAAGCTGGCAGTCGGTGCCGAAGTTCGCCTGAGCGAGACATTGGGTGATGAAGGTCCGCAGGCAAGTACCGTCCACCTGATCGGAAAGCATCACGTCGTCGGATGACACACGCGCCACCAGAGACTTGTCTGCTCGCACCGGTGGCCGATTGAGCGCTTGCGTGGTTCAGTCGTCAAGCCGAACGCGGCCTGACGGCTCCCCTGCGTCAGCCCGATCGCCGGGCTGGTTCATGTCGTGGGTATGAAGGCGGCGTCAGCGCCACCCGCCCTCGCCGTCTCGCGCAAGAACCTCGGCACTTGCGTCCGCGACGTCGTTTGCACGCGGGTCAGCAAGGCATGACCGACATCGCGGATGGCGTAGGCGTCGCAGACGTCGGTGCGGATGCGGCACCACAAGTGACCCGTCATCTCGGCGTCGGCCATGGCGCGGTGAGCGCGGCCCGCCTGGGGCAGACCGAGCATCTGCACCAGCGTCGAGAGTCTGTGGTTGTGTGATTTCGGATAGAGTCGCCGCGCCAGCAGCAGGGTGCAGGCAAATGCGCTGGCCGAGCGAATATCGAGGCGCTCCAATTCGGCCTGCCAGAACCTGCGGTCGAACGCCGCGTTGTGGGCAACGACCGGATGCACGCCGACAAATTGCGCGGCTTGCCTCATGACCTCGGCCACGGGCGGTGCGGCAGCGATCATCGCATTCGTGATGCCGGTGAGCGCCGTGACCTCGCCAGGGATGCGGCAGCCGGCGTTCATCAGGCTCTGGTATCTGTCGACCACATGGCCGTCGCGCACCAGCACGATGGCAATCTCGGTGGCGCGATCACCCATCGCGGGCGACAAGCCCGTCGTCTCAAAGTCCAACACCGCCACCGTTTCCAAGCTTCACCCTTCAATGCGGTTGAATGACGGACCGCAGTCGCGCATCGGATCGCCCGGCTCTGCTGCCGCGTCTACCTGTGCGATCAAGCGCTCAGGTGAGAGCATCGCCGCGTCGACGCCATGGTCGGCGATGCGTTGCGGCAGCGGCAGGCCGCGCACCAGTGCGGCGCAGGCCTCGCCCATCGCCGCAGAGGTCTGGATACCGTAGCCGCCCTGCGCGGCGAGCCAGAAGAAACCGGGCGCCAGCGCATCGAAGCCGCCGACCAGGTCGCCATCGGCGACAAAGGAGCGCAAGCCCGCCCAGCGCCGCCCGGGACGACGTATCGTCAGCGTGGTCATCGCCTCGATGCGGTGCACTCCCAGCGCGATGTCGATCTCTTCGGGTTGCACGTCCTGCGGCGACATCGGATCTTCATTCGCCGGTGAGCCCAGCAGCATGCCGGCGTCGGGTTTGATATACCAGCTGTGGTCCAGACCGATGCACATCGGCCATTGCGCCCAGCCAGGCAGCGCCGGCGGATCGAACATGAAGGCGCTGCGACGCTTGGGCTGCAGACCGATGCGCGCCACACCGGCCATTGAAGCGACCTCGTCGCACCAGGCACCGGCAGCGTTCACGAGCACCGGCGCGCGATAGGTCCGGCCGCCCGCTTGCACGCGCCACAGGCCATCAACGCGTTCGATCGCACTCGCCTCGGCATTGCAGACGAGCGCGCCACCGTGCGGACGCAGGCCGCGCAGATAGCCCTGGTGTATCGCATGCACATCCATGTCCATGGCGTCGACTTCATGCACCGCGCCCAGCACTTGCTCGGGTCGCAGCACCGGCACAAGCGCACAAGCGGCTGCGCCATCGAGCAACTCAGCGCGCGGGCTGATCGCGCGCAGCAGCGCCCAATGCTCGTTCAGCAGCGCCTCCTCGCCGGGCCGCGCGATCATCAGCGCGCCGCGCGCGCCCAACAGTGCGTGCTCGGCAAAGCCGGCGGGCGGATGCTCGAAGAATGCGCGACTGGCACGCGTCAACGCACGCACCTGCGGCGTGCCGTAGCTCTCGAAAAACAGCGCAGCCGAGCGGCCGGTGGCGTGGTAGCCGGGCTGGCTTTCGCGTTCGAGCAGCACGGTGCGGCCATGCGGCGCCAACCAGTAGCCCAGCGAGGCCGCGGCGATGCCGCCCCCGATCACCAGGAAGTCAGCTGCCGTGGTCTGCGTGTCGGTAGCTGCGCTCATCGGCTCGCCCTCGGGCCGACATGCCTGCCGCACGAGCGCCATATCTCTGTGAAGATTTTCATAGGGAAGCAGTGTCGGCGAAGCTTGGGTGCACGGCAAGCGCGGCTGTGCGGGTTGAGCACGTCATCGCTGTTTTCGCACGTCAATATTCCCGATCAATTGCAGGTCAAGCCACGCTGCATTATTTTTCTTGGCATAAGAGATTTGTTTTTTGCATACGTATAGTCACGGCATGTCTCATGCATCAATGGCATCACCTGTCACCTACCGCACCGTGGGCGTGCTGGGGGGCATGGGCGCTCTGGCCACTGTGGATTTTTTGCACAAGCTGGTGCTCGCCACACCTGCAAAGTGCGATCAAGACCATATTCCTGTGCTGGTGCGTTTTTGTCCTGAGGTACCCGACCGCGTCGATGCACTGCTCGGACGCGGTCCATCGCCTGAGCCGGCCCTGATTGCTGCTGCGCAGACGCTTGAGCGTGGCGGCGCACAGTGTCTTGTCATGCCCTGCAATACGGCCTATGCGTGGCACGATGCGATTGCACGTGCCGTGTCCATTCCCATCCTGCATATCGTCGACGAGGCCCTGATGGCAGCGCGTCTGCTGGGCGCGCCTGACGCGCTTGGCTTACTGGCCAGCACGGGCACCTTGCACAGCGGCATCTACCAGTCCCGTGGCGGCGGTAGCGTCAGCTGGATCACCTCCAGTGACGATGAACAGAATCAGTGGGTCATGCCTGGTATACGGGCGGTGAAGGCCAACTGTCTCGATGAAGGAGCTCGCCTGCTACAACTTGCAGCCGAGGCACTGATTCGCCGCGGTGCGAGGAGCATCGTCATGGGATGTACAGAGATCCCGATCGCTCTGGCTGGCCAAACGATAGGTGTGCCATTGGTAGACCCGACGCTGGCACTGGCGCACGCCTGCGTTGCCTGGGCCGCAGGCAAGGCAAGCGCCGCTGGGGCTATTCCAGTGCAGGCTTGCGGCGCTTGACTCGCTGGCATACAAGCAATGGACAACAAGTGGCTCGAAGCTAAAACCGTTCCCCCACGCGTAAAGGCCGCAAAATGCAGCCCTGCGCATCATTCCACCAAGAAGGAGACATTATGAAATTTTCCCGGAAACTCGTTGCTACGCTTTTGCTTGCAGGCCTCACCACAGGCGTGCTGGCGCAGGGAACGCTGGACAAGGTGCGTGCCGCAGGCGCCATCACGGTCGGTCATCGCGACTCGTCGATTCCGTTCTCGTACTTGAACGATCAGCAGCAGCCCATCGGATATGCGATGGACTTGTGCGCCAGAATTGTCGACGCAGTCAAGGCCGAACTGAAGCTGCCCAACCTGAAGGTCATCTACCAACCCGTGACATCAGCCACCCGTATTCCGTTGCTGGCCAACGGCACGGTTGACCTGGAGTGCGGCTCCACCACCAACAATGCCGAGCGCCAGAAGCAGGTCAGCTACACGATCACGCACTTCCTGACCGCCAATCGCTTTGTTGCCAAGAAGGCCGACAAGCTCAACACACTGGCTGACCTGAAGGGCAAGACGGTGGTCTCCACGTCCGGCACGACCAATATCAAGCAGATCACAGAACTCAACGCAGCGCAGAACCTGGGCATCAACATCCTGGCAGCCAAGGACCACGCCGAAGCGTTCCTGATGGTCGACACCGGCCGCGCGGTCGCCTTCGTCATGGACGATATCTTGCTGGCCAGTCTGGCCGCCAGCAGTTCCAACCCGGGCCAATGGCAGATCTCCACCGAGGCACTGTCATTGCCTGAGCCTTACGGCATCATGCTGCGCAAGGACGATCCGGCTTTCAAGAAGGTGGTCGATGCCGCAATGGTCAACACCTACAAGAGCGGAGAGATCAACAAGCTCTACGCCAAGTGGTTTACCAGCGCGATTCCGCCGAAGGGAATCAACCTGAATATGCCGATGACCGCTACGTTCAAAAATCTTGTGGCCGCCCCGATCGACTCACCCGATCCAGCCGCCTATAAGTGAACCGGACCTCAGCGTCTTGGCACGGCCCCGGGGTGACCCGGGGCCCAATCCACCTACGACAGTGAATCACGCATGAACTACAACTGGAACTGGCGCATTTTCTGGGAACTGTCGCCCGATGCCAGTGGCACCTACCTGCAGACACTGTTTTACGGGCTGGGCTGGACGCTGGCCACAGCGCTCACGGCGTGGGTGATCGCACTGGTGCTGGGCGTCGTCGTGGGAACTGTGCGCACGACTCCGGTGGTCTGGGCAGTGCGGCTGGGTAACGCCTACGTCGAACTGTTCCGCAATATTCCCTTGCTGGTGCAGATGTTCCTCTGGTACTTCGTCGTGCCCGAGTTGCTGCCCAGGGACATGGGCACCTGGCTCAAGCAATTGCCCAATTCCAGCTTCTGGACTGCCGTCCTGGCGCTGGCCTTCTTCACGTCTGCACGCGTGGCCGAGCAGGTGCGGGCCGGCATTCAGTCGCTGCCGCGCGGGCAAATGGACGCAGGCACCGCGCTGGGATTGACGCGACCCCAGACCTACCGCTACGTCTTGCTGCCGATGGCGATGCGCATCACGCTGCCGCCACTCACCAGCGAATTCCTCAACATCATCAAGAACAGCTCGGTGGCGCTGACCATCGGACTGATGGAGCTGACGGCGCGCACACGCTCGATGCAGGAATTCAGCTTCCAGGTGTTCGAGGCATTCACCGCCGCTACGCTGATCTACCTTGCGGTGAACGGCGTCGTCGTGCTGGCGATGCACGCTGTCGAGCGTTGGGTCGCAGTGCCCGGTTATGTCGGCGGGCGGGCGAGGTAACAGCATGTTCGAGAACTTCGACTTCGACGTCATCGCGCGCACCTGGCAAGTGCTGATCTTCCAGGGCCTGGCCTTCACGCTGCAGGTGACTCTGCTGGCCATGATGGGTGGCATCGTGCTGGGTACGCTGTTGGCCATGATGCGGCTGTCGTCGATCAAGTCTGTGGCCTGGATCGCGGCAAGCTACGTGAACCTGTTGCGCTCGATTCCGCTGGTGCTGGTGATCTTCTGGTTCTACTTCCTGGTGCCTTATATCGGCGCCTGGGTGATCGGCTCTCCAACGCCGATCAAGGTGGGCGCTTTCACTTCTGCCTTGGTCACCTTCATCCTGTTCGAGGCCTGCTACTACTGCGAGATCATGCGCGCGGGCATCCAAAGCATATCGAGCGGGCAAGCCAGTGCCGGCTATGCGCTGGGCATGAGCTACTGGCAAGTGATGGGACAAGTGGTGCTCCCCCAGGCCTTGCGCAATATGACGCCGGTACTGCTGACCCAGACCATCGTGCTGTTCCAGGACATCTCGCTCGTCTACATCATCTCGCTACCGGACTTCGTCACGATCGCCAGCAAGCTGGCTCAACGCGACGGTCGGCTGGTCGAGATGTACGTTTTCGTGGCGGTGGTGTACTTCGCCA
>Ga0315270_10000661_pt1 | contig 18608 bp, 15 predicted proteins | sample C1_bottom_MG_FD_204932 | JGI IMG/M metagenome (GOLD analysis project Ga0315270, IMG submission 204932) | Sediment microbial communities from Yellowstone Lake, YNP, Wyoming, USA - C1_bottom | ecosystem: Environmental > Aquatic > Freshwater > Lake > Sediment | place: USA: Wyoming | collected...
AAAAATACAACAAGAGCTATTAAGATTCCAACTCTAGGGCACCACAAAGCCGATGATAATGCTAAGAATACAACAAGAATACGCCACCAAGGATGAATATATAAGTCAGTAAGCTTTTGGGCATATCCTTCTTCAAAGAGTGTACTATACTTAACAATAATTACACCAGCTAAAAGGACAGTTATAGCACGAAAAATACCATCAGTTGTTCCTTGAAAGGACAAAAATGAAGGCCAGGAGCGCATATCTAATCAATGCTATAACATTTAACTGCTATGTTTAGTCTTCAATAGCGGAAGTTGTAACTCTATCGGTGGCAATCTTTTTAGGGTGTTCTCCTAAAACCTTTTCAACAAACCAACGTTTACCAACTATCTTCTTTTCACTAACACTACCGCCACCATCAAACGCCTCTAAACTTGAAGTATCTGATCGGGGTGCACCATTAAGAACTAAAAGGAAAGCAAGGGCGGTGAGTAAGCCGTAGACCCATCCTAGGCTCTCCACAACTCCATAGACAATCGCTACACCAAATAATTTACCAAGTATTGAATCCGCAAATATTCTGTATTCAACTGGAATAATGGGAGCATATACAATTATTAAGATAAGTAAGAATCCATAAATTAATTTTGCTGGAGAATCCATATTCGTTAAAAGTACTTGAAAAGATCCAACCATTCCTCCTTGCTGATAAGATAATTGGCTTTGTGTTGATGACATCCTGATTATTCCAGTTATTTGTTAGTCAATATAATAAACATATTATGAAAATGGCATCCCATTTGGCATTTGTGCTATATTATTAAAATCAATGTTATCCTTTACATTACAACTGTCACTAAAGAATTTTTGCTTAATATCTGATATAAACTTAACAGAACTAGCGGGATTCTTTTGAATGTACATTAGTATTGAGGCATAATTGTTATTAGCCGTATTGGCTTCTGGATTCGATTTAATTGGAGCACTAGGATTTACTTGTTGTGGGTAATTTATAAAGTAATCACGGCGTTTTGAGGTTACAACTATTAAAAGTATACTGAGCAGTACAATATTCAGAACAATAATCCAGGCGCTAAATCCGAGCCCTACAAGGTTCATTTCTCTGATATAAGAATGATTGCTTTTGGTAGTAGAGGCTATGAACTATTGTGCTTTAGATGATGCCTTTCAGGCATTGAATGGTGCTCCATCCCCGGGATGTACCAACGATTACGCAGGGAAAACGGCAAGAAAGGATGAACGTCGAAAAGCCAGACGTTGTAAAGGCCCATTAGCTACATATTTAGATATCTCTGACAAGGATCCCGATCGTCAACAACTTAACAAGCTCCCTATCATCCCAGCAATGAATCCGGCCACTGGTTTGCGTGAACACGTTCCAGTCTATGCCCCACAAGGATCACTTGAACCATTTGTACCACGTAATGATGGTGATGCTAAAGGTGATTATGTAAGAGCTGAAATTCCTCTTAATATTCCTGGTACAACTGAGGCTCAAAAGCCTTGCCCAGGTAAGAAGAAATACTTTGGTGCTGACCCAGATGGTGATAATTTTGCTGACTATATACCTGATGCCCCAGATTACCGTCTTCAACCAGACTTCTTAACAGCTTTTGAACAATCTGGCGTCGCACGGGCAGGCTCCGCCGCCAATCTACCAAATCCATCTGTGAATATGTTCTGGAAACCAATTACGACAAGTGGAGCACAAACTTCTTTTATTGAAAAGCTACCACCGCCAGGTGGAGAGTATTATAGTCCTCCTGCAAGATTGAATGGAGATACATCGAATAATGATATTATGAAGAAGCTTGATAAATTATGGGCTCGCCTCGATGATATTAATACATCCTCTCCTGAACAAGTCACTTCTGAACTCTTAATGTTTATTTCAAGTGGAATCTTTGTTCTTTTTATGATGGATCTTCTTGTTAAAAAAGGTAGTACTCTTCGTTTTTAGATCTAGATTTAAAAAATTAATATATGTTTTAAACAAACTATTATTAATTTATTTTATAGCATTAATATTTATTTCATCTGCTTCTGCTTCTTCATTGTTTTATGTTTCTTTAATGCTGTTGATTTTTTAAATGTTGTTCTCTTACCTCCACTAAGTGTTAAACGTTTTCCTGTATTTACATTGGCATATTTATTTTTAATATTAGTTAAAGATTTTCTAATAACATTTGATGACATTCCTGTCTTACCCCTTAGTGTTTGTTTATTACTATTAATACTTTTAATTGTAGCAGCTCTATTGGGTGTTTTAAACGATCTTTGTTTTGCTTGAAGATTACGTGATAAAGCATTTAATTTTTGGGTAAAGTTACTAATATTACCTTTTGAATATTGTTTGGGCGTTACTTTATTATTGCTTTTATTGCTTTTATTGCTTTTATTGCTTTTATTGCTTTTTGGCGTTGTATTGTTACTGCCTTTTGGTGTTTTATTATTATTGGCTTTTTTGGCCGCTGCTGCTGCTTCCGCATTATTTTCTTCTTTTTTGATCGCATTTTTGGCTTTTTTGGCCGCTAGCTCTTCTTTTGCAGCAGCAATAGCAGCAGCTCTGGATAAATTATTATTGCTTGCCTTTTGTGCTGGTTTAATAGAAGTGAGTTCTATACCTTTATTATTATTTTTTTTGTTGACTGGACGGTTGTAACCCAGGGGTAACTTCAGATTTGCTGTGGCATTCACGGGCATCGGCCGCCCCTCGCGGAGACCAAATGATTCCTTTCGCGCCTGCCGCCGCGCCCTTTCAACGGGGTCAGTGGTTGCACGTCGAACAGAAGCAGAAGCAGAAGCAGAAGCATCATCAGGGACAATAGGAGTACTATCAAGACCAGACGGTGACTTAAATCCAGGCCCAGTTCCAGCATTACCACTATTATTATTATTATCATTATTAGCATTTAAAAAAGTTTTTAATTTGTTCTTATTCTCTTTAGTGGATGGATCTATATTATGAACATTTTTAGTAGCATTATTTTCTGCTTGTTTAGTGGCTGCACGGGCCTTTTCATCATTGTTTAAAGATTTCTGAGCAGCTTCTCTATTTTGTGTCTTTCTAGCATCAATTTGAGCCTGTAAGTCTCCATCTTCACTTCCAGAATTATTTGAAAGTTGTGTTCCAGAATTGCTAGATACCGCAAAAGAATCAGATGTTCCAGATTTTGTAGTTTCACCATTGCTCTTACTTTCTCCATTAGATTCATTATTTGAAAAATCATTAGGACTCATATTAGTCTCTTCTGTAGTTTCAGTTCCAGCATTACTACTATTATTAGTTTCATTATTATTTTCATTTATAGTTTCTAGTGGACTAGATGGTGCCTTTAATCTAGTTTCAGTACTTCCTAAAGTGCGATTTAATTTTTCGCGTAGTTGTTCTTGTGTTATAGGTGGACTGGCTGGGACAGATGTGTCTGCCTTAGCCGCATTCTCTGCTGCTTCAGCCTCTATCTCTCTAATTAATTCATCTATTTCAGCTTGTTCCTCAGGAGTTAATGGCCTCTTAGCAGCCGCTATTTTATTACGATGTGGGAAATGTTCTGATAACCAACTATCATTAATTGGTAATCCTACTTCAGCAAGTATTTTATCTAGTTCTTCATCTAAACTTGATGTAGTAACCTCTAAAGAGCCAGTATCAGTTGTCGCACCTTTTACAGCATTAACTATTACAGTGTATTTAGTTGAATCTTCTAATTCCTCAAATGTAACGGTTTTATTATCACCTGATGTAGTAATTGTACCAATTACTTCAGAACCACTGCCATTTTTAGTGCCAGTTTTAAGTTTAACATCGTATTTTACTCCATCGATATTTTTCCAGTTAGCAGTAATAGTATTATTTGTATGTGATTCAGTAATTATAGGTTTAATAGAATTAGCTGGTGGTGCTGGAGGTGGAGGTGGTGGCACTAATTCAGATGCTGCTCCAGACGCTGTTCCTGACGCTGTTCCAGATGCTGTTCCAGATACTACTCCAGATGCTGCTCCAGACGCTGTTCCAGATGGTTTATTTGAAGCATTTTTCTTATTCTTCTTATTGACAGGAGAAGGTGGTATATATTTACTTAATAGTGATAGATTGTTAGGTTTAAATGTAATACATACTTTCATTGAGCCATCGCCCATTTTATCAAATCTGACTTCAGGTTGTTCTTCTTTAGAGATATTTGAAGTTGTATTTTTATCGCCAGTTTGTAATTTGGATAATAAATTAAGTGCTAGACTTTGTACAATTCTACGAACTGGTTCACAATTAACTAACATAGCAAGTGGTTTATCGCTGTTACATTTACCATCATATAGAGCTTGAAGAACATCTTGTTTTTCTTTATTTGATAAGCCAGGTCCATCGAGACCAAATAGTGCAAGAGCTTTGATTTGAGACTCATTAAAATCAGAACCAGTGCTTTTATTTGGATCCTCAAGAGTAAGTGGTGTTCCAAATAATACTATATCTTTTTTATCACTCTTAACTGGAGTAGAATCTGGTGTTACAGGTATAACAGGAGTTATCTTATCCGCATCTACAGTAACAGGGGCAGTAACAGGAGCAACAGGTGGTTTACCTGGAGTTTTTACAGGCGTTATGGCAGTGATAGGTGCACTAGTTGCTTTTTTAGATTCTTCTACAGCAGCAGCAAGTGCAGCAGCACGATTACCTGTAGTATCTGTAATAGGAGCAGTAGCAGGAGCAGGAGGAGTAGCAGGAGGAGCACCACCAATACTTATAGGTTCTTCAAAGAATCCACCTTTGTAGGGTGCAATTTCACCACCAGATGCTGGAATTAATGTGTGAGCAGGATCAAAACCAGGAGGGGGTCCTGTCATACTACCACCACTCATAGGTTGAATTGTTCCGCTGCCTGCGGGTAGTAAGGACATACCAGGATTATAACCAGATAACGCAGCCATTCTATGATAAGTTTTGTTTAAAATATTGGTTGATAAACGAACCTAAGAAAAATCTACCATCTAGCATCTAGATATGGATACCTACACATCTGATCCTCAAACGAGAAAGCGTAAGATTGATTGTAAGCCAGAGTTAGTAATTTCAAGTCTTCAAAGATTTTATTCGAGTCATCCGGAAATTGAAAAAGTGCTAACATATCTAAATGGTGAAGCTCCGCTAAGTCTCAGAATTATTGATTGGTTTGTTACAAAATATAGTCGAAAGAACTTTGTGCGATATCCTCTAAACGGTCAAGACTTTCTAGTGTATTTAAGTTATAAGGGGCAATTAAAAGCATATTCAAAGCAGTATTTCGATCCAAATTGTCGTAGGGAACGGATTATATTTAAGATTCCAAACCAGGAGCAATTTATGACAACGATTGGAAAGCTTAATTTTTTCCGTTGGGCGTTGGAGTCAAAGATTTTAGAGTATATTGAAGCCCACGAGGAAGAAATCCGCACGGGTTACAATTCATATTTAAAGGATACAACGCAGACTCAAAAGCGAGTAAAAAATGAAACTGCATCCTCAACGGATTCAAATGTAAGTTCTGAGTCAGTTCAGTCTAATATTACTGTATTGACGCAGTCAACGCAGTCAACACAGTCAACACAGTCAGCACAGTCAGCGCAGTCAACACATAGTTCTAATTCTACAGCACGAACAACTAGACGGCGTCGTACAAAGCAGACGCCCTCATCACTTAATAAGTTACAAGTATATAAGATACCAATTGAGTTATCATTTGATTAACAATTAAAATTAAAGTTAGATTAGATTTTGATATCAGTGACGCATGGTAGTCTTCGGCAAATAGAATAGTATTCATTTATAGAATTAGATATGGAGGCGCCTGTAGGAACTTATATAAATCGCAATCTAATCAATGTAAAAGATGAAGATTTTAAATATACCATTTCCCCCATAAGGCGTAGATGGGTACAATCCATATATCCTATAATGGATGAAATTATTAAAATCCCGCAGGCTATTCCGTGGAGCACTTATGAATTTGAAGGAAAAATACCACTATGGATACCGAAGGTTCCTGAGAATAATGAGAACAATAAGAACAATGAGAACAATGAGAACAATAAGAGTAGTGGCTACAAGCTGAATACAAATAGCGATGTAGAATATGATATATCTGATGAAGATATTACAGCAAAATATCCAGATGGCGCTGTACCCTTCGAGTTTTTCGGCGGTTCTGTATACGAACTACTCCATAACCAATTTTATAAAGAGAGGGCATTGAATGTGGATGTGCCGCACATACGAACCTTTTTAGATCCTACAGGGGATGTTGATGTACATATAGCACGACCGAAAATATCCTATCGAGACAATATTGATTTTGATCCTGCCAATTCTGATTATACAGATGAGACTTTAACAACTATCAATGCTCTCATAGACAATTGGACATATTGGTTGTTTGAAAAAGTAGCACGGGCTATTGAAGTGTCACCCATTCCGGCATATTTTGAACCTATTTCTGAAAAAATTACAGAATTCACCAATCCTGAAATAGCAATAGCAATTGAATCAAAACATGTAGGAAATATATTGATTACCCGAGCAAAAATACTTCATATGATGAAGGTACAATGTAGTATAAAATTAAAGGATAGTACAAGTGAAGATCCTTTTTTGGAATTTGTATATAATTTAAATGAAGCTGGAGAGGACGTAATTAGATATAAGGATTACAGGACTAGTTTACATTTGAACAATGATATATATGTACAACCGTTACGATCACTTTATGAGGAAAATTATGATTCCATTTCCAATCGTTTTGTACTCATGAACATTCCAGAATCCCAACATAAATTTTATAATCACATTCAAAGACTTTCTTATTTGAATAGAATCGTCCCATTAATGATACCTAAATTCAAATCATATGTTCAGAATTTAACGAATGAGATTACGAATCTGTGCTATATATTACGTGTTATGTCTTCGCCTGAAAAAAAACTTCGTGTTGGCCAAGTGCGGGCATATGAAACAAATTTCCAAAAGGTAATCGATACACTTATGCCTGCTATAGAAGCGGATCCTGATATTTTGTGTAAGTTTGTGTATTCAGAGAGGGATAAAGACTGTAATTACGAACAAAAACTCGAGAATGTAAAGACTATAGTTGGAGATATACTTACTGACGATGTGGTGAGCATTCTTTCGGGTTATAATTTGCATCCCAGGAAAAAAAATGTAGAAGGTATACGCAAGTTTCTATATAATGACGCTGATGACATATGGCCTGCAGTGGCAGTGGCAAAACCAGTCACAGTGGCAGAACCAGTTGCAGTGGTAGAACCAGTCACAGTGGCAGAACCAGAACCAGTCGCAGTTACAGAACCAGTTGCAGTTACAGAATCAGTTGCAGTGGTAGAACATTCTGGCGGTTATCGCAAAACACACCGTCGCATATCTCGAAAACGCAGGATTACACGCCGTCATCGTCACAGGAAGTAGACTTGTTCTAGACTATAAAAAATAACACGTCCATCATTCAATTAACAATTAAAATTAAAGTTAAGTTTGTTACTAGTATCGGTAGAAGGTTTATTATTGTAGAATAATCGAATATCATCCATTTTAGGTCTAAGTTGTTCTGCCGCCTCTGCTTGTTGTGCAACTACAGTGGGATTTAGCCAACGATTATCAAAATTCCTCTGTAACAGCTTCTCAGATTCCTTTAAGTACCCAGTATGCTTATCTTCATAAACGCTTGCTCTTAGTTCGCGGGTCATATTTCTCGCATCAAATGTGGTATCATATTTATCAAAATATGGATTCTGAACGCCTCGACTGGCATCTACATCAAAGCGTGGTTGTGAGCGATAGCTTTTGTCACTTCCACGGCTGTCATTAGGTAACATATCATAAAACGGTGCCTGTTTATTAATATCCGGACGATTCATTACCCCATATTTACCATCTGTTTGCCAATGTTCAAATTGTCTAGCATTAATGGCATCTATTGTATCAACTTCGCGTCTTGTCCTAGTCATAAATTGCGGCATAGGAAAAGCATCATAGGCTGAAATTGTATGTTTATCAGGAAAAACAGGTTGCGCCATTTAAAGTACCTACTTAATATTATCTTAAGATGTTAATTATACCTTTTATTCACAATGTAGTAGATCAAAATAGTATTCAAATACATACTATTAAAGTTTTAACAATTGGTGGTCGTGGAATCTGGGAAGAGGATAATTCGCTCAATCTGGATAAGGATATTTTAAACCCAAATGATATTTATCGTAAAGGAACAACTATTAAGTTTGATAAACAATTACAGATTTGTGAAGTAAATACTGAAAAAACAAAAATAACTGATTTTTATAAATGGGATGAAATTGCTTTTGAAGATACGGAAACTTTTTGCTGGAGAACATATGTTTATTTAAGTGGAAATGGTTCTGCAAATTGGTTAGATATCCCTGTATCTGAAATATTAGGTAAATACAAAATAAGAGATCTTATTGCAAAGATTATCCAGAAAAAATAACAATACACGTTTAAGTCATCTAAACGATAAGTGCGTTCTATATATAGACAAATGGATTCGCAAAGACATAATAAGACTCATAAGAAGCCATTTAATGATATTGAAAATCCTGTAGGAGAAGCAGATACTAGCTTTAAAAATCTTTTAGAGGATAGTGCACGCGAGGCATATTGTCGCCCTTGGCATCGTATAGAGCGTGGCTTACGATTAAACAGACTTCGTATATTTATTGAAGAAGTTGGTCCTCAATTTACTATGACTAAAGATGAAAAAGACGCATTTTTTATATTTCTTCAAAAAGCACTTGATAAAAAACTATTAAACACGCTAAAGATTGTAAACTATGACCAGGAAACACAACGAATTACTATAATTCGAGGATTAGAAATTAAACGTAATCCAGAAGGTATTTTAAAATGGGTATTTAGCACAAAGAAACCACGGGCAGATGGAACACGAAAGAAGAAGAAGGATGATATTCCATCTGTGTCAACACACGGTGAAGATTCGACCGAAACAAAAATTGAGGACGAAGTTAATCAATAAAAACATATAAACAATTAGTAATGCAATTCCAGGATAAGTTAAAGGATTTGATAGACCTATTTAAAAATTGGCTATCAGATCCTCAAGATAGCGTTCAATTAGAACAATGGTTGGAGGCAGCCGATACTCTCGCACACTCATTCGAATTCTCTGATAGGGAGCAATTATACATTGATAGAATTATCGAAATGTATGAAGAGCAATTTAAAACACAAATTGCTAAAAAAGCGCTTGATACGGCTATCGATATTCCAAGTAAGGAGTTTCTAGATGAGCTTATTGGTAGAAAACAAACAGAGCAGCGATCAGCTGAATGGTATGCTCAAATGTCTACTATTATTTCAGCAAGTGAAATTGGTAATTTATTTGCCGCACCAAGAACTCGTGCTAAAATGGTTTTAGCAAAAACACTACCACCACAACCTCGTTATCAACCACTCGCAGTCTTCTCTGATAGAATGGCAGCGTTTGATTGGGGTATTAGATTTGAACCTGTTGCAAAGCAATTATACGAATATAAATATGGTGTCACTGTAAAAGAACTTGGTCGTTTAATTCATCCTACAGATACACGGTGTTCAGCTTCTCCAGATGGGTTAGTATATAGTTGTCCTAAGAATGAAAGAACAGGGCGATTAATTGAAATTAAATGCCCAGTAACTCGAGAGATAGATGGAACTGTACCAAAGGATTATTATGCTCAAATGCAACTACAGCTCCAGGTGACAGGCTGTAAAAAATGTGATTATGTTGAGGCAGGATTCACATCTAAATATAATAATATACCTGAAAAAGTAGGTCCAGCGTTATATAATGGTTATATTGGATTAATTCGATATGCTGAAATGAAAGGTGATCAAGAGTTTTATTATATTTATAGTCCAGTCAATGCAGATAGTGAATGGAAACCAGAAATTAAAGATGATGAAGAAATAATCGAAATTATTCCTTGGAGGTTATTTCAATGGAGCGAACAAGTAATTACACGAAGTGAAGAGTGGTGGACATCTATCAAGCCAGTAATTGATATATTTTGGAAAGATGTAGAAAAAGCAAAGCGTGGTGATTTTGTTGTGCCAGAATCAACACGACCTGCTAAAAGGCCAAGAATAGAAAAATGTATGATTATGTTTAATAAATTAGATGAGAATGGTAAAGAAATTACTCCTGAGAACGTGATAGTGACGCCCGAACCGTCTGTTTAGGTTTAAAAAGATAGTCCAATAAGAAATAAAGCGCTATACCAGCAGAAACCATTAATAATATTCTGGTAGCACTGTAGTTTCCAGAACTATTTTTCATTCTATTAAGCCATATGCCCCAGACATACGCATCCATTAAAATATTAATAGTAAATAATAACCCTAAAATAATTAAGATTAGAAATAGAAATACTATATGATTACTTGGCGCATAATTCATTTCTAATATAAGGAAATTAATTTAATCCAAATCCTACTTCACTTACACTACCACCCGTATTATTTTGAGGAATTGGCATTGGATCGGCTTTGTAGAAGTTAAGTACTAATTCCTGTGTTGGTGCTGAACAGCTGTCAGGATAATTACGTTTATAATTATTTGTAAATTGGCGATAATTTCCAGTCTTGGATACCATTCGCTCAAAATCAGTGGCATAACAGGAACGACTGTTCACACAAGAAATAGTTTCCTTAACACGCGGCGGAGACATTTCATCAGCGAGCAAGTGATATGGCTGATTGTTATATAAATCTGCTGGGCCAGGTGTATCGGGAGGGAATTCCATAATGGGCCCTTCATCGCCGAGACTTCTTGTTAGTAAAGAGGCCTGTTGTTCAGATTCAGCACTAACTTCAGCTGGTCTATCATTTAAATTTTCATAACCTTCGGACCAATAGGAATAATATGGGAATCCAAAGCGTTCCCATCCTGCACGCTTCCACCAATTTTTCTGTGACTTTGGAGCATAAGGCGCGATATAATTAACAAAATTGGTTTTCTTCATTGACATAATTACAATGAGAATAATTATTAACACAAGAATTAGTGTTAGAACTCCTTTCATTTGCCCTATATAATTGCGTCATTATTAAAAATTGACTAGATTGCGTCCCCCATATAATTCCGGAAAGATGTCAATGATTAGTATGCAAGTTGTTAAGCGCGATGGTTCCAAGGAAGATGTTTCATTTGATAAAGTTTTGAATAGAATTCGTAAGTCAGCAGAAGGTCTAGAGGTAAATTCAACTCTAATTGCCCAGCGAACTCTACTTCGAATTTATGACGGAGTTAAGACATCTGAATTGGATGAACTCGCCGCACAACTCTCCATTTCGTTAATGACCACGAATCTAGATTATGGAATACTTGCCTCCAGGATTGCAGTCTCAAACCATCATCGTAATACTTCAGATAAATTCTCTGAAGTTGTCCAAGCCCTTAGTAACCAAATACTAGATAAAACAGGTGAGAAAACAAGTATAGTTTCACAGGAACTCGTTGAAATCTGTCAAAAACACGGCGCAGAAATTGATGCCAAAATCGACTACAATCGCGACTATCTATTTGACTACTTTGGATTCAAAACCCTTGAAAAACTACAATACCTACTTCGTGATATTAAAGGAAAGACACTTGAGCGCCCTCAACATCTACTTATGCGAGTATCACTCGCACTATGGGGAGCAGTTGATTTAGAGAGGGCGTTTGAGACGTATGATCTATTAAGTCAAAAATTCTTCATTCACGCCACTCCAACTAACTTTAATGCAGGTACGCCTCGTCAACAACTCAGCTCTTGTTTCCTCTTAGCAATGAAAGAGGACAGTATTGCGGGGATCTATGATACTTTAAAGGATTGTGCTATGATTAGTAAAAATTCTGGTGGAATTGGCCTCCATATTCACAACATTCGTGCCAAAGGCTCTCTGATTAAAGGTACAAATGGAACTTCAAACGGAATTGTACCTATGCTAAGGAACTTTAATGATACAGCTCGCTATTGTGACCAGGGAGGTGGTAAACGAAATGGGTCATTTGCAATTTATTTGGAGCCTTGGCACGCGGACGTGGAGGACTTTCTAAGACTCAAACTCAATACTGGGTCTGAAGAAGACCGTTGTCGTGATTTGTTTTATGCTCTTTGGATTCCTGACTTGTTTATGGAGCGTGTTGAGAAGAATGAGCCCTGGACTCTCTTCTGCCCCTCTGAAGCTCCTGGCCTAGCAGATGTGTATGGTGATGAATTTAATGCGCTCTATACAAAATATGAAGCAGAAGGACGTGGTCGCAAACAAGTTGACGCACAAAAACTCTGGTTCAAAGTACTTGACTCACAAATTGAAACTGGTACACCTTATCTCTTGTATAAGGATGCTGCGAATAAGAAATCAAATCAAAAGAATCTTGGAACAATTAAGAGTTCCAATTTGTGCTGTGAAATTCTAGAATACTCAGCGCCTGATGAGACAGCGGTCTGTAATTTGGCATCAATTGGCTTACCAATGTATGTAGATGCGAAGTCTAAAAAGTTTAACTATGAAAAGCTACGTCAGGTAGTGAAGGTAGCAATTCGTAACTTGAACCGCGTAATTGATATTAATTACTATCCAACTCCTGAAACAAAGAATTCAAATATGCGTCATCGTCCAGTGGGTCTAGGAGTACAGGGTCTCGCAGATGTCTTTGCGCTAATGCGAGTGCCTTGGGAATCAGATAAAGCTGTCGATCTTAACCAAAGAATCTTTGAGCATATTTATTATGCGGCAGTAGAATCATCTTGTGAAGTGGCAGAAAGGGATGGTCCTTATTCTACATATGAGGGAAGTCCTATGTCAAAGGGTCAATTTCAGTATGATATGTGGTCAATTACACCAATTACAGAGAAGGATGGAACTCTAAATTGGGCATCTTTAAAGGAAAAGGTGGCGAAGTATGGTGTTCGTAACTCGCTTTTGATGGCACCAATGCCGACTGCTTCAACATCACAGATTTTGGGATTTAATGAGTGTATTGAGCCTTTCACTTCAAATATTTATACACGACGTACTTTGGCAGGTGAATTCATTATTATTAATAAGTATCTAATGAAGGATTTGGAGAAGCTTGATATATGGAATGATATGATGAAACAACAGATTATCGCTCGAAATGGTTCTATTCAGGGAATCGATCAAATCCCAGAAGCAATTCAAAAGCTGTATAGGACGTCTTGGGAGATTAAACAGAAGACATTGATTGATATGGCGGTTCAACGTGGCGCTTTCATTTGTCAATCACAAAGTTTAAATTTGTTTGTATCAGATCCAAATTATGCTAAGTTAACCTCGATGCACTTTTATGCTTGGAAGCAAGGTCTTAAGACTGGTATTTATTACTTAAGAACACGTGCACCAGTGATGGCGCAGAAATTTACGATTGATCCAGAGCTACAGAAGGCAGCAGAGAAGTCTGAACAGGATCGCCTACATAAGAAATATGCTCCAGATGAAGGATGTACAATGTGTAGTGCATAGTCATAGTTATAAAGAATAATATAAATAAAGCAAAATAATAAAAATATTAATATATTTTTATTGTGTTGTATAGGTAATGTCCGGTTCTAATGAGTATTTTTAGTAAAAGTAAATAAAAAGGAAATTAGAGTAGGATGAACGGAGCAGAAAGATATAATTTTGATACGCTCAGAAATCAGATAACTGATGAGCTCCATAATAAAGATATGCCCCAACGACTTTATAAATCTACAAATGCTATTTTTAGTATAATAGATGCTATTGTAAAAACCAAAGGTGAAAGATGGACTGCTCAAGCACTAGATAGTGAGGGTAAACCCATTTTTACACAAAATGAACAAGTAAAATTTAATGAAGCATTCAAACCCTATATAGGAGTCATTATTGACTATTTTGATAAAGATACCTTTACAGGTGGTGCAAATGATATAATGTATAAACCAGATGTTAGTAAATTATCAGATATGTCAAAAGATTTTATTAAAACAAAACTCACACAAACAACAGGTGTTATAGATGATCCAACAAAAATGTTTGGGGTTGATGATATTTATGCTAGAATATATAATAAGATTGGAAATATTGATGCTACAGTAAATGAGTATGCTTCAAAGTATGGTGTATTAAGATTAGAAAAGGAGCACGATTTAGAGCCAGATCCACGTGTAATTCCAAAGCCTGCTGCTATGGCAATTTCTGAAGGTGTATTTGCATTAAGTACCGCAGTTGGATTTCCAATTCCACCAAATATTACATTTGAAGTATTATCAAAAGTTAAAATACCTTTCAGAACAATTATATTTGCTATTTATTTAGCATTGGATGTGACACGTATTTCAATGGGGGTATCTGATAGAACAACCGCTAGAAAATTATTATCAATTGTGTTAGCAATATTAGAATTATTAAGAGGTGATTGGAAGAAATCTATTCTAACATTTATTGGGTTTTATGGAATGACGCCGCTTATCGCAGGAGAAGTTATGAAAGTATTTTTATCACTATTTAGAAAATTATCACCACAGATACAACGTGATATTGTTTTTGGTTCATTAGATGCTACAAAGTCACTTATAATTGGGTTATTGTTATCTATATTCCAGATAACAGCCCCTGAAGAGGTTCGTCTACCATTAATAGGTGTATTAGAAAAAATAGCACAGAGAAAGGCGGAAATTGATGGTGAACTAGTTGATGAAGGGTTATCTGCTCGACCTGATTATTTATCACCAACATTTGAAGATTTAAATAATATTCAAGCTGTGATGTCTGATAAAGCTTATCTATGTTCTTGTGAATTTGATACACTAATTGGGGCAGTTGATAAATCTGCTATATTTAGAATAATTTTACAAATCTTAAGAATACCTGTTACAAAGGAATATAAAGAACTTATATGTGGTACTGGTCCTTGTAAACCATTTGTTCAGGAAGTCGTTTCTAGCTCTATGAAAGATAAACAAAAGGCAGATGAACTTCAAGGTGAACCAACACTCGATTTACCTATACAATTAAATCCAGATGATATCTTAACTGCTCCCGTTACTCCTACAAAAGCTACTGTGAATGCTGCTACAAATGATCCTGCAAATGCTGTAGAAGAAAATAATCCAGCAAACCCAGAAGCAGAACCAGAAGCAGAACCAAAACTAGAAGAAGCTAAACCAGAACCAGAACCAGAACCAAAAGCAGAAGCTAAACCAGAACCAAAACTAGAAGAAGCTAAATCAGAAGTAAAAGCAAAACCAGAAGCTAAACCAGAACCAGAACCAGAACCAGAAGTAAAAGCAAAACTAGAACCAGAAGCTAAACCAGAACCAGAACTAGAAGTAAAAGCAAAAGTAAAAGCAAAACCAACAGTTAAAGGTGGTAGAATTCTACATTCAAGAAAAAGAAAGCCTTCTATTTAGATGATTTATTAGCTTTCTTGTCTTCTTCAACTTGAACACCAATTAATCCGTGAATAAAGATGAGATATTCTTTAGGAAATCCCCAAAAGCACGCAGGTTTATTTTCGGATGGTGGAATGCGACGAGAGGATTGATTATTACCGTGTGAAAATGCTACGATAATTTGTTGAGGTTGCATTTCAATAACTTGCTCTTCGCGGCCTGCAATCCATCCCTCACCTTCAGCAATTGAAACATTAGGAAACTTTCTTTCAAGCCAAGCAGATTTCCTAAATGTTAGAGTAGCTTCAGAGATACGTTGTGAAAATGGAATATCAAAGGGAGGAACATTTACAGCACTTGTACCAAACTTCAAATCATATAAAGCAAGTGTAGTACAGCAGGCAATATTTGCCCTACCCGTTTCTCCACGTTTAGTTCCCTTTATGAGCCAGGCTACACGCCGACGGAAAGATGTTTCTGGGTAGTGATCATCATCATCCATAAAAAGAATAATATCATTTGAGGCGTTTTCGATTGCGTGATTACGCTTCTCGCCAATGGTCATTCGACCCTCAATAGGAATATACTTTAGTTTAATTTTAGGAACTTGAATCTGAAAACTAATAATTTTCTCACTGGCCATATGAGACGTCTTTTCATTATCTTCAATTACAATCCATTCGATTTTATCTTGAGGATAATCAGTAATCAATAAATTATGGAAAGCAATTTCAATTAGTTTCTCACGATTATAAGTGGGAGTAATAATTGTAATTGGAGGGCAATCATCCTGATTTAGGATTGGAGGACAATGATAAACCCCTTTTGCAGGACGGCGTTCTTTAATATAAGAATAAATCTTAGTTAGCATAGGTAAAAATGCTTTACAGCTCTCGCTAAAGCGATTAATAGCGATTTGTTGGCGGATTGTACGAATTTCGGCAAAGTCTGAGTTTCTAAATCTATAAAAAGCAGTATCGAGTTCTTCGCGGATCATATCAGTTGGCTTAGCAGAGGAATAGCGCACCTTAGTTGATACCTCATATGTATTAGATAACCAGGAGATACCAGGGTTATCGTAGAAGTGTTCAAAAGTAGGTAGAAAATTCATAATAATAAATGCGCCATATACTTCCGCATTGGCGGCAGCATAACCAAAAGCTTCGCCTTGACTACAAACAAGATGTCCAGTATGGATGGCTGAAATACATTTACGTTCTTCCAAGCTAAGATCTTGGCATTTTACAGTTACATTTTCAGCAAGACCATTTTTCTTTAAGCTCTCTGCAAAGTCCTCACGAGTGGTATAGACAGTCAGAGTAGGATCAGTTGGTAGCCAGTATGGAAGAACCTGTTTTAAATATTCATATTTTGAAGTAGAGCCAGCTACAAAACATACAAAACTATTGTCAGTACCATATTTACCTTTATAATCTTTTGATTGCCAAGCAGCCATCCAAGGAACTACATAGATATTATCAGTAGAAAGACCCTTTTCAGCAAAAGCTACGCGAAACTTTTCAGCGCTTACTGGGTCACGGAAAATAAGTGCGTCGAATGCGTGAACATATGAATCATATGCGAAGGACCATTGCTCAGGGTTTACAAGCATAATATTAGTATGAGCCCAAGGAATCGCAGCAAAAACAGGAATTTCAAGATGAATATTGATATCAGAATGGGTGAGAGGTTCTCGCATATCAACTAATCGCGGTTTACCGATTGGATGACCAATTGAGTCTTGAAGTTTTCTAAGGATACGTTCAATTACTTCCGCATCATCATTAAGACCATATATATTTGCTTTGTTATAAATGATATTTACAGAAAGTGGAGGAGCCATTTACTATATGAGATAGAATATCTTTTAAGTTGTAATAAACTTTTTAGGAAAAAGTTTTCAAAAATATCTTTTAAGTTTTAAAATATAGTAGTAGGGGTCAAATGACAGCACAAGAAATTAGAGATTTAGGATATTTAAAGTGGAAAGACCCGTGGGCCTGGATGGAGACAATGAAAGGAAAACGGTGGGAGAATCTTATAAAGCGTGAAAAAGAGCATTTTAATGATCTAGCTAAACAGTCCAGCGTTGAAAAGGAGGCCCGACAGATTGAAAAAGAAATAATAGGAGTTCAACAATATCTCAAACTACCGAGCTTTAAAATAGGTTGTGGAATAATAGAAATATTTTTAGTACCAAACTCAAGATTTATGTGGAAATGGACCTGGAATAAACGAGGAAAACCTGCATACGATATTGATGTTTTAGGCAATAGTGTATGGTATGTTACATCAAATGAAGATATTCACACACAAAATAAATTAATATGTGAAACCTCTGATGGCAAACAAATCTGGACTAAAAAAGCCATTTCCTCACAAATAGCAATTGTAGGCGATTTATGTTACTTTATTAAAGTAGTAGATTATTTTAGAACTGTAGAACTATGTGTATGTAATGCGCATACAGGGGGCGATGAGAAGGTATTATATAAAGAGCCTGATAAGGGTCGTGATTTAATTCTAATTAAAGGTTCAAATAGAACACTATATTTATTATCATCAAATCCGATATATAATGCATTATATAAAATAAATGGTGATATACTTGAAAGATTATATAAGAATTCTGTGATACAAATAGCGTTAGGTGAAAGCATATATGGAGATGATTGTATATTAGTTAGAAATTCAATAACTGAAAAATGGATACCAAAAGGAAGACCAATTAATGAGTGGATATTACCTGATGAGGAAATTCAATGGATTAATATACAATCAGGTAATATTTTAACAATATATGAGGGTGCACAAAGTATCTGGTTCTGTGCAGCTAAGAAAAAACCACAATTAATATTTAAAATCAAAGTTGGAATAATTGATGTTAATATTTGGACAAAATGGGAAAATTCTTTAATTCAAACATTTATTATTAAATCACCCTTTGAGGTCCCTTATATGTTTCATATGATTAATAATAAAATTATAAAAGATGAACGAAAAATGCAGATAGAACATCCTATAGATTTTAAAGAATTAGAAGTTCATCGTTTTCATACAACATCAAAGGATGGAACAAAAGTACCATTTGTGGTTATAAAAGAAAAGGGAGTAAAACCAAAGGCTCAGTTAATATATGTATATGGGGCATATGGCTCGACAACACCGATTGGATG
>Ga0315270_10000662_pt1 | contig 18605 bp, 12 predicted proteins | sample C1_bottom_MG_FD_204932 | JGI IMG/M metagenome (GOLD analysis project Ga0315270, IMG submission 204932) | Sediment microbial communities from Yellowstone Lake, YNP, Wyoming, USA - C1_bottom | ecosystem: Environmental > Aquatic > Freshwater > Lake > Sediment | place: USA: Wyoming | collected...
ACGCGGCGGCGCTGAAGGGCGGCCCCCCGGTCACGGCGATGCTCGTGCAGAACACCAATCCCGCGATGGTGTGTCCGGACCTCGCCCTGGTGCACGCCGGGCTGGCACGCGAGGATCTGTTCACCTGCGTGCACGAGCAGTTCATGACGGAGACCGCGGCCTTTGCGGACGTGGTGCTGCCGGCCACCTCCTTTCTCGAACACGACGATTTCTACACCGCCAGCGGACACACGACGTTCCAGGTGACCCGCAAGCTGATCGAGCCGCCCGGCGAGGCGCGCGAGAATCATTTCGTGATCTGCGAGCTCGCACGGCGGCTCGGCGCGGAACATCCGGGGTTCCGGATGAGCGCATGGGAGATCATGGAGGCGACGTTGCGCAAGTCGGGCATGTGGGACGCGCAGACCAACTACGATCGGGGCGGCCAGGATTTCGCTCCCCCCTTCGAGAGGATGCATTTCCTCGACGGCTTCGACACACCGGATCGCAAATTCCACTTCAGCCCGGACTGGAAGCGCTTCGGCGGACGGTGGCAGGAAATGCCGGCCCTGCCCGATCACATGGACGTGATCGACAGCGCCACCGCAGAAAAGCCGTTCCGGCTTGTGGCAGCCCCGGCGCGCACCTTTCTCAATTCCACGTTCACGGAAACGCCAAGTTCGCTGAAGCGCGAGCGGCGCCCGACCGCGCTGATCCACCCCGCGGACTGCGCGGCGCTGGACGTGACCGAGGGCGATCGCGTCAGGCTCGGCAATCAGCGCGGCGAGGTCGTCGTGCACGTCAGGCCGCAGGACGGCCAACAGCGTGGCGTAGTCGTCGTCGAGGGCCTCTGGCCGAATCGTCATTTTGAGAACGGGCTGGGCATCAACGCGCTCACCAGCTCCGATCCCGGCTGGCCCAATGGCGGCGCGGCATTCCACGACACCGCGGTGTGGATACGCAGGAAGGACTAGCGTCCGGCGCGCGCCGCGCGAATGCCCGCCCGGTAACCGCTGCGCCCCTCGGCGCGTTCCCCGGGGCCGGCCCCGACGAAACTCCGTCATCGCCGATTGCAGCACCTGCTCCAACGCCTCCTTCACCAGCGCCTTGAGCAAATCACGATCGTGCGCCACCAGCGCTTCTAAGCGCCGCGGAACTGCCCTAGGCGTCCGTCCGGTTCAGGCGTCGCACACGAAACCGGTGACCTTGATCTTTGGTGCGACCAGCGAGCCCTTGCGCGCGCGGCGATGCAGATGCTTCGCGAGCGCCTCGCCCTCGAGGGACATCGTGACGGCGCACCGCGCCGGAGTCCGCGCTCGCCCGATATCTGACGCAAGCCCGTTGGCTGCTCGCCGACCCGGCCCCACCCGCGATCCCGCCCGAGGCGCTTGTCGTCGATGCGGATTTCGAGACACTGCGCTGGTTCCCGCTGCCCTCCGAGGCGGTTGGGCGTTAGACCGGGGCGCGACGCGCCGCGAGCGGGTGCGTTCCCAGCGGCGATGCGGAAAAGTGGTATCGTATCCGCGGGCAGTGCCAGAATTCCAAGGCGTCCGGTGCGGCGATCAAAGCAGGGCGCGGCGATTCAAGGGCGACACGAAGCGGCCATGGGAAATCGCATGGCCAAAACAACCGGGGGAGGCGAAGCGATGTCGAAAGTTCTGAAGGCCATTGTGCTTGGCGCGGCGACGGTGATCGTGCTGGCAGCTACCGGCGCGCCGGCGTTCGCGCAGTCCTACGAAAAGGAATTGGTGGTCTACGTTTCGCATCCGTCGGAGATGGCGGATTATTTCGCCAAGGCGTTCGGCGACAAGTACGCGGTGAAAGTGACGACGGTCAAGGCGGGGACCGGCGAGCTCCTCAACCGCATCCGTGCCGAGCGCGGACGCCCGGGTGCCGACATCATGTGGGGCGGCTTCTCCGACACCGGCAAGTCGGCGACAGACTTGTTCGATCAGTACCGGTCCAAGGAGCTTGCCAATGTCGAGCCGGCCATGATCGACGCATCGGGCTACAACACACCCTTCGGCGCGAGCACGATGGTGATCATGTACAACTCCAATCTGGTCAAGCCCGAGCAGGCCCCCAAGACCTGGGGCGACCTCAGTCGGCCGGAATGGAAGGGCAAGGTGGTTCATGCCGACCCGTCGAAGTCGAGCTCGGCCTATGCTGCGCTGGTCACCTGGCTGACGATCTACGGCAAGAACGACGCCGGCTGGAAAAAGGTCGAGGACATGACCCGCAACATGAACATCGTGTTGAAGTCGAGCCTGGTGTTCCAGCAGGTCGGCCGCGGCGAGTTCGCGGTCGGTGTCACGTACGAGGAAGCGGCCATCAAGTATGTGCTGTCGGGCACCGCGGGTATCGTCTACCCGGCGGACGGCACGCTGCTGCAGCCGGAAGGCCTGTTCATCGTCAAGGGCGCGCCGCATCCCGCGGCCGCGCGGCTGTTCGCCGATTTTCTGCTCTCGAAAGAGGCGCAGACCGATCTGGCAACCAAGTTTCCGGGCCGTCGGCCGACGATCAAGGGGATCGCCACGCATCCGGCGATGCTGCCGCCCGACAAGATGAAGATCGTCGACTACGACGAGGCATGGGCGGCGCAGAACATGAAACCCGTGCTCGACCGGATGCAGACGATCATCGTCAAGACCCAGAACTGACGCCGGCACGCCGACCCGACCGGCCGCATGCCGTCCACTCCGGTTCGCATCGAGGCGCTCGGCAAGCGTTTCGGTGATTTCACCGCGCTGCAGGATGTGAATCTCGCCCTCGCCGAGGGCGAGTTCTTCACGCTGCTCGGCTCGAGCGGCTGCGGCAAGACCACGCTGCTGCGCATCGTCGCCGGCTTCCTGAAGCAGACCTCCGGGCAGGTCCGGTTCGGCGAGCGGCCGATCGACGACGTGCCGGCGCATCGCCGCAACACCGGCATGGTGTTCCAGAACTACGCGATCTTTCCGCATTTGACCGTGCGCGACAACATTGCCTACGGACTGCACGCGCGGCATCTGCCGGCAGTGGAGATCGAGCGGCGTGTCGCCCGGATGCTGGCGGTCACGCGCCTCGACGAGCTGGCGCATCGCCGGCCGAAGGAGCTTTCGGGTGGCCAGCAGCAGCGTGTCGTCCTGGCGCGCGCCGTGGTGATCGAGCCGGATGTGCTGCTCATGGACGAGCCGCTTTCCAACCTCGATGCCGAGATGCGCGTTCATCTGCGCAACGAAATTCGTGCGCTGCAGCGCAAGATCGGCGTCACGACGATCTACGTGACCCACGATCAGGAGGAGGCGCTGAGCCTCTCCGACCGCATCGCCGTCATTCAGCGCGGCCGGATCGAGCAGGTCGGCACGCCGCACGAAATCTTCAACGAGCCCACCACGCGCTTCGTGGCGGGGTTCATCGGCGAGAGCAATTTCGTGCCGGCCCGACGCACTGGCGAGACTGCGCGCGACGGGACCGTGGCGTTCGTCGTGCCGGGCGGCGCCCGGTTGCGGGTGCCGGTGCGGCGCCTGCGCAGCGGCGACGAGGCGATGTCGCTGGCTTTCCGGCCGCACCAGGTCCGCCTGGGCCCGCCCGCAGACGGCGCGTCCCTGAACGGCGAGGTCGTCGACGCTATCTACACAGGGGCGAGCGTCCGGTATTCGGTTCGCATCGATCCGGATTGCGACGTGACGTGCCTTGCGTTGCTGGGCGAGGACATCGTGCCGCTCGCAATCGGCGCGCGCGTGGGCGTGCACGTCCCGGCCGATGCGATCACTGCTTTCCCGGCCGATAGTTAATGAGCACATCGGCCAGGCGGCCCAGCCCGGTGTTCGCGTGGCTCGCGGCACGCGCGGGCTTCTGGCCTGTCATCACGCTCGGTGCCTTCATCGCGGTGTCGGCACTGCTCGTTTATCCCGTGTACAACATCCTGGCGCTGAGCGTCTCGGCCAAGGACGAGTCGGAACACTTCGTCGACAATTACGTCAAATTCTTCTCGGAGCGCTACTACTACCAGACGCTGATCAACAGCTTCATCGTAAGCATCGCCGCCATGATCGGCGCGGTGCTGGTCGGCGTGCCGGCGGCCTACTTCGTCGCGCGGTACCGGTTCTGGGGCCGCACGTTCGTGCGCGCCGCCATCGTCCTGATCTTCGTCTCGCCGCCGTTCATCGGCTCGTATTCCTGGGTCATCCTGTTCGGCCGCAGCGGCCTGATCTCGGGCTGGTTCGCCGACCTCGGCATCGCGCTGCCGACGATCTACGGGGCGCAGGGCATCATCTTCGTCTTCATCCTGCAGTTCTTCCCGTTCGTGTTCCTGATGGTGACTTCGGGCCTGCGCACCATCGACCAGAGCATCGAGGACGCGGCGCGCAATCTCGGCTCGAGCGAGCTGCGCAGCTTCTTCACCGTGCTGGCGCCGATCCTGCTGCCCTCGATCACGACCGGCTCGCTGCTCGTGTTCGTGGCCGCGTTCTCGGAATTCGGCACGCCGATCATCCTCGGCGAGAAGTTTCGCGTGCTGCCGGTGCTGATCTACGGCGAATTCGTCAACGAGTTCGGCGGCCGTCCGGTGTTCGCCAGCGCCCTGTCCGCGATACTGCTCGCCGTCACCACGCTGGCGCTCGTCGTGCAGCGCGTGGCAGCCCGCCGCTTCACGCACGGCGCGATCACCATTCGCCCGCTGGAAGTGCGGGAGCAGACGCTGGTCAAGCGGTCCCTGGCCGGCGCGTTCGTGTTGCTGCTCGTGGCGATCGCGCTGATGCCCGTCGTCAACATCGTCATTTCCGCTTTTCTCAAGGCCAACGGGCCCGTTCTGCTGGCCGAGTTTTCGCTCGACAGCTTCCGCCGGATCGGGCCGCGGCTGTGGACGCCGCTCAGCAATACGCTGCTGTTCACCACCGCGGCGACCGCGCTGTGCGCCGTGATCGGCACGGCGATCGGCTACATCATCGCGCGGCGCGGCGGGTTCCTGTCGAGCAGCCTCGACATGATCATCATGTTCTCCTACGCCGTTCCGGGCGTCGTGCTGGGGGTCGGGCTGGTGATCAGCTACAACGAGCCGCCGCTCATCCTCACCGGCACGTCGCTGATTCTGGTGCTGGCTTATTTCATACGGCGGCTGCCGTTCTCGGTGCGCTCGTCGGTGGCGATGCTGCACCAGATCTCGCGGGATACCGAGGAGGCCTCGATCAATTTGGGGGCGGGCCCGGCGCGCACGTTCGCCAGGATCACCGTGCCGATGGTGGCGATGGCAATTCTGTCGGGCGCGTTGCTGACGTGGTCGAACACCATCCGCGAATTGAGCGCGACGCTCATCCTGCAGTCGGGTCCGACGGTCACGATGAGCGTCGAGATCTTCAATGAGGTGGTCAATGCGAATTTTGGCCTTGCGTCTGCCCTGGGCACGATTCTGATCCTGCTGACGTTCTGCCCGCTGATCATCCTGTTCCGGATGCTCGGCAAACGCGAGGACGTGCTCGTATGAGCGCGCCGGGCCGTCCCAAGCGCGAATTGCTCTCTCTCGGAGGGACGGCGCGTAGCGCCAAGGGTGAACTTATGAGCGGGCCGACGATCGCTGTCATCGACATCGGCAAGACCTCGGCGAAGGTGCTGACACTGGATCGGGCGGGGGAAGTGCGCCAGCGCCACACCTGCGCAAGTCAGGCGAGCGCTGCCGCACCCTATCCGCACATCGATGTCGAGCCGATGTTCCAATGGGTCCTCGATGCACTCGGCGAGGTCGCTGCGCATAACGCGATCGATACCATCGTCTGCACTGCGCACGGCGCAGCCGCCGCGCTGATCGCGGACGATCACCTTGCAATGCCGGTGCTGGACTACGAGGCGGTGCCACCGCGGAGCGTCGACCGTGACTATGACCGGATCGCGCCACGCTTCGCCGAGACGCTTTCGCCGCGCTTGCCGGCGGGACTCAATCTTGGCCGCCAGCTCTTCTGGCAGCAGACTGCGTTCCCCGCGGAGTTCGCGCGGGTGCAGGCGATCCTCACTTATCCGCAATACTGGGCGTGGCGCCTGTGCGGCGTGGCGGCCTCGGAAATTAGCTCGCTCGGCGCCCATACCGATCTGTGGGATCCGCGGCACGGGCAGTTCTCGTCGCTTGCTGGCCAGCGCGGCTGGGATCGTCTCTTCGCGCCGCTGCGCGCGGCGTGGGAGCCGCTGGGGACGCTGCGGCCGGAAATGGCGCGGGCAATCGGCGTGCCGGCGGCGTGCCGCGTCCTGTGCGGCGTCCACGACAGCAATGCCGCGCTGCTGCGCTGCGTCGCGGCGAGCATCTCCGGCACCGCGATGGCTGTGGTGTCGACCGGTACCTGGTTCATCTGCTTTCGGCCCGGCGGCGATCTCGACCGGCTGGACGGCGCGCGCGACATGCTGGCGAACGTGGCGCCGGATGGGACGCCCCTGGCGTGCGCGCGCTTCATGGGGGGTCGCGAGTGCGAAGCGATCGCCGGCGGCGGCAATCTCGGCACGGCGAACGTGACCGATCTGCGGCGCCTGATCGCGTCGGGGGCCATGGCAATGCCGAGCTTCGTTGACCTCGGTGGCCCGTTTCCCGGCAGGAGCGGGGCGGTGATCGGCGGTGCGGGCCTCACCGGCGGCGAACGGGCCGCCCTGGCTATCTTCTATGCCGCGCTCGTCACCGATCTCTGCCTCGATCTGCTCGATGCGCCGGCGGATCTCGCCCTGCTCGGCCCGTTCGCCGGGAATGGGCTCTATCCGGCCATCCTGGCCGCGCTGAAACCGGAGCGCCGCGTGGTGGTGGACACTTCCGCCGACGCAACAGCAATCGGCGCCGGATGGCTGGCCGCGCGTGGCTCCAACCTGGCCGCGTTCGGCCCGCCGCTGCGCCCCGCGGTCCCCGTCGTCGCGAAGGGGCTGATCGACCACGCGCGGCGCTGGCGCGAAAGGGTCGCCGCATGAAGTCCGTGCTGTTCAGTTGTGCGCCGCGTCGATGGCGATGGCCCCAAGGGATTTCTCCCGAATCCCATCCCGCGCGGGTGATCGCGTACGGAGACGCATGGCGGAGTGCATTCCAATGAAAACTGCTATTGACGACACCGCGGCGCGGATTGCCGCGCTCAATGGACCCGATGCCGATCGGCACGCGCGGGATTTCGCGCATCTGGCCGAGCGCATGGCCACCAGGGGAATCGATGTCGAGAGTGTGCTCGCCCGCCTTGGGCGGCTGCGCATCGCCGTTCCCAGCTGGGCGCTGGGGACGGGCGGCACCCGTTTCGGCCGCTTCAGCGAGCCGGGGGAGCCGACCACGGTCTTTGAGAAGATCGACGACATTGCCATGCTCGACGCCCTGACCAAGGCCAATGCCGAGGTCAGCCTGCACATTCCGTGGGACGAACCCGACGATGCGGATGCGCTGCGCGCGCATCTCGACGAGCGCGGCATTGCCTGCGGGCCGATCAATTCGAACACCTTCCAGGACCGGGGCCGTCCGGTCGAGCCGCGCAGCAGCTACAAGTTCGGCGCCGTGAGCAATGCCTGGGAGGAGGCGCAGTCGCGCGCGGTCGATCACATGCTGCAGGTGATGACGCTGGGCGAACGTCTCGGCAGCCGTGCGCTCACCGTGTGGCTGTCCGACGGCAGCAATCATCCCGGACAACAGAATTTTCGCGCTGCGCTCGACCGCACCATCGACAACCTGGCGCGCGTCTATGCCGCGCTACCTGCCGCCTGGCTCATGTATACGGAGCACAAGCCGTTCGAGCCGGCGTTCTACAGCTCGGTCAATCCCGACTGGGGAACCAGCCTGCTGATCGCGCGCGCCCTTGGCCCCCAGTGCCGCTGCCTGGTGGATCTCGGCCACCATCTGCCCAACGCGAACATCGAGCAGATCGTCGCCACCCTGCTGCGCGAGCGGCGCCTGGGCGGATTCCACTTCAACGATTCCAAGTACGGCGACGACGATCTCACAGCCGGATCGGTGAAGCCGTTCCAGCTGTTTCTCATCTGCAACGAGCTGGTGGCGGCAGCGGCGGACGGCTTGCATGCCGATCGCGCTCCCGACCTGATGATCGACGCCAGCCACAACGTCAAGGACCCCATGGAAGATCTGCTGCAATCCACCGAGGCGATCCTGCTGGCTTTCGCGCAAGCCATGATCGTCGACCGTGCTTCGTTGGCCCAGGCGCAGGCGGCGAACGACGCCGCGCTCGCGCAGGAATGTCTGCAGGACGCCTTCCGCAGCGATGTGCGGCCGCTGGTCCGCGAAGTGCGGCGGCGCGCCGGCGGTGCCCTTCACCCCATGCACGCGCTGCGCGCCCTCGGCTATCGCGCGACGGTGGCATCGCGTCGCGGCTCCATCCGCGCGACCGGGCTGTGACGGAGCGGCCATGACCAAGCGCTATCGACATGTCGATTTTCTGTGGGACGACGGCGCTGCCGCGAGCGCGCCCGACGAGGTGGCGCGGCTGATCTATCGCTCCAATCTGCTCGGCAAGGACCTGCGCATCACCAATTTTGCCGGTGGCAACACGAGTTGCAAGGCGCCTGCGATCGATCCGTTGACGGGGGGCACGATCGACGTGCTGTGGGTGAAAGGGTCAGGCGGCGATATCGGAACGATGCAGCGCGCCGACCTCGCGGCCCTGCGCATGGACCGCCTGCTTGATCTGCGGCAGCGTTATCGCGGAGCCCTGCACGAGGACGAGATGGTGGGGCTCTTCGCCCATTGCCTGCACGACCCGGGCTGCAAGGCGCCCTCGATCGACACGCCGCTGCACGCCTTCCTGCCGGCACGGCATGTGGATCACCTGCATCCCGATGCGGTGATCGCCATCGCCACCGCGTGCGACGGCGCGACGGTCACGCAGCAGGTGTTCGGCGGACGGCTGGCGTGGCTCGACTGGTTGCGTCCGGGCTTCGAGCTGGCAATGCGCATCGCCGACATCGCCGCCGCCGATCCCAAGGTACATGGCGTGGTGCTCGGTGGGCACGGCGTCATCAGCTGGGCCGACACCTCGTACGATTGTTATTGCCTGTCGCTGGACATCATCGAGGCGGCCGCGATCCACATTGCCGGCAGGCAGGCGACGAAAGTTGTTTTCGGCGGCGTCGCCGTCGCGCCGCTGGCCACCGACGCGCGCCGCCGCGCCGCCGCCAGCGCGATGCCGACCTTGCGCGGCCTGGCCTCGACGCGGCAGCGCCGCATCGGCCATTTTGTCGATACGCCGGAGGTGCTGGAGTTCGTCGGATCGCGCGACTGCGCGCGCCTCGCCGCCATCGGCACTTCCTGCCCCGATCATTTCCTGCGCACCAAGGTAAAGCCGCTGCTGTTGCCGCTCGACCCCGGTCTTGCCCTCGATCCCGTGGCGCTGCGTGCGGCTGCCACCGAACCGTTCGCGGCCTATGCCGCCGATTACGCCGCCTATCACGCTGCGCACCGCGACGACGATTCGCCAGCGCTGCGCGACCCGGCCCCCAATGTCATCCTCTGGCCCGGGCTCGGCCTCATGACCTTCGCCCCGAACAAGCAGACCGCACGCGTCGCCGGCGAATACTTCGTCAACGCCATCAACGTGATGCGAGGCGCGGAAGCGTTGGGCGGCTATGCCGCCCTGGCACCCGGCGAAGCGTTCCGTGTCGAGTACTGGCGGCTCGAGGAGGCCAAGCTGCGGCGCTTGCCCCCCGAGCGACGCCTCGCGCGCCGGGTGGCGCTGGTCAGCGGCGCCGCCAGCGGCATCGGTCTGGCTATCGCCGACCGCTTCCTCGCCGAGGGGGCGTGCGTGGTGATGTTGGACCGCGATGCGGATCGCCTGCAGCATGCGGCAAGACTGCTGCGCGGCCGCCACGACGAGGGCCGGGTCGCGATCTCCGTCAGCGACGTACGTAACGAGGTCGCCGTTGAGGCAGCCTTCGCCGACGGCGCGCTCGCCTTCGGTGGCATCGACATTCTGATCAACAACGCCGGCCTGTCGGTGTCGGGTGGCATCGACGAATTCTCGGCCGCCGATTACGACCTGATGAGCGACGTCATGGCACGCGGCTCCTTCCTGCTGGCACGCGCCTTCGTACGCCAGATACGGCGCCAGCGCCTGGGCGGCGACATCGTGTACATCGCCAGCAAGAACGGCGTCTTCGTCGGTCCCAGCAACGTCGCCTACGGCAGCATCAAGGCGGCGCAGGCGCACCAGGCGCGGCTTCTCGCCGCGGAGGTTGGTGGCGACGGCGTACGCGTCAACGTGATCAATCCCGATGCCGTTATCCGCGGCTCAGGCATCTGGGCCGGGGGCTGGGCGGAGGGGCGCGCCAAGGCCTACGGCATCGCGATCGATCAGCTGCCCGAGCATTACGCCAAACGCACGCTGCTCGGCGTCGAGATCACTCCGGAAGACGTGGCGGCAGCGGCAGCGGCCCTGGTCGGCGGCGACTTCGCCAAGACGACGGGCGCGATCATCCCCGTCGATGGGGGCATTCCCGGGGCGTTCCCGCGATAGCGGATTGCCGAACGCAGCCGCGGCGCCGGAGCGCAGCGGCATAGAATTCCGGGACTAGCCGGTTCGATCGCGGCGGCCGCGGGACCTGCGGTCGCGTCGGCGAAGCATCCCCCGCGAAAGGCGGCCCCCCGATCGGAGGCCGATCCCGCAAGTGGCGCGAAGCCCAGGCAGGAATTCGCCGGTGATCTCGCGCTGACCGGGGAGCTGCCGATTCGAGGCGCGCTGCCGATGGAACCGGCCATGCGTGGTGCCGGCCGCGCCGCCGACGCGCGTCGAGGCGAGCCCATCGCTACCAGACCTCGGCGACGATTCGGTCGGCGGACGACCCGAGGGCCGGCGTCGGCCCGTACCCGTTCCCCGCCGTTCCCCGCCGTTGCCCGTCATCGGACCGCGCGGACCGCGCTCGGCAGCGATGCGCCGCTTACTGATACCGTTCCGGAAGTACGTCGCGCAGAGTGCGCAGTACGTATGTCGGCCGTATGAGGGAGTCGCGTGCCGTCGATTCGGACGTCGCTCCAGTGAGCACGAGTGCGGAGGCCATGCCTGCCTGGTTCGCCATCGCAACGTCGGTCTCCAGCCGGTCGCCTATCATGATGCATTCGCCGTTCGGCAACCCGACGCGCTCGCGCACGAAGTCCGCCGTAAGCGGGGAAGGCTTGCCGACGATGGTTTCGCAACGAATGCCGGTGCACGCCTCGATCGCCGCGATCACCGCCGCGGCATCCGGCTCACCGCCGCCAGGGACCGGGCAATAGCGATCGGCGTTGGTCGCGAAGAAGCGCGCACCGCCACGGATGGCGTCGAAGGCGAGCTGCAGCTTTGCGTAGGCCAACGTGCGGTCGAAGCTTGCGATCACGGCGTCGATCTCGTCCGCACGGCACGACAGGTTGAAGCCGGCGGCCAGGAGGTCGTCGATCAGCGGACGCTCACCGATGACGTGCAGCGTGCCGCCCGGCATTTCGCGTGTGAGGAACCGGACCAGCACCTGCGACGCGTTGACCACGTCGTCCGGGCACGTCGGGATGCCGAGGGTCGTAAGGCGCGCACTGTAGGCGGCGACGTTGCGCGTCGTATTGTTGCTCAGGAAGACGGTCCGTCTGCCGAGCGCGCGCAGGCACGCGATTGTCTCGGGCACCGACGGCAAAGCCGCCTCCCCGAGACTGATCGTGCCGTCGATGTCGAAGATGTACGCGCCGTACAGCCGGTCCGGCGTCGATGCGATCGATCGCATGTCCAACGAGTCTTCGTCGCCGCCACCCGACTTCAAAACAGCGCCTTGTCGCCGATCAGCCGGAACACGAGAGACTGCACCGCGATGACGACCAAGATCAGGATCATCGAAATCGCGGAGGAGGTGTAGAACTCTCCGCGCAGCAGTCCCTCGAAGATCACGAGGCTCATCGGCTTCCACCCGTCCGGCGCAAGCAGGATCGTCGCGCTGATCTCGCGAATCGAAGTCAGGAACACCATGATGCCGCCGGCGACGATCCCCGGCAGCATCAGCGGAAGCGTCACGCTCCAGAGGCTCAGGAACTTCGAGGCGCCGTGCACCAGCGACGCGCCGACGAGGTCCGTGGAGATCGTCCTGATCGATGCGGAGGTGGAGCGCAGCGCATAGGGCATGCGCCGGATCACGTAGGCCATGATCAGCAGGAACGCGGTGCCGGTGATCTGCAAGGGGGGGGTGTTGAAGCTCAGGATCAGCGCGATCGCGAGCGCAGTACCCGGCAACGCGAGCGGCAGAAAGCCCAGATAGTCGAGGTAGTTGCGGCCTCGACGCAGTACGAGATACGAGATGATCGTGGCGAGAACGACGCTGACCATGAGCGCCGCCCCTCCGAGTAAGAAGCTGTTGACGATCGCACCGGTGGAACGCTCCCAGACGTAGCGGTAGTTGTCCAGCGTGAATCCCTCGGGCACCATGCGCGCAGCCCAGCTCGTGGCGAACGACTGCATTGCCGTCGTGTAAATGGCCATCAGCGGCAGCGCGAGGACGAGCAGGCTGTAGGCCAATAGCCCCCAGCAGACCCACGGGTCGCTCACCGGTCCCCGGGTCGCCGGCTTGCCGGTGACCGTACCGGACTGCGAGTCGCGAAGCAGCCAGCGCTGGATCAGCAGGAGCAGCGCCGATAGCAGCACGAGAAGCACGGCGATCACGGCGGCGCCACCCCAGTTGAAATAGCCGACCATCTCGCGGTACGCCTCCACGATCATCAGCGGGTACCCACGCGGCGACAGGATCATCGGCGTGCCGAAGTCTTCCAGTGAAACGATCAGCACGAGCAGCGCGCCCGCCCAGATGCCCGGCGCCGCGAGCGGCATGGTCGTGGTCAGGAACGCGAACGGACGGCGGGCTCCGAGCAGGTGGGACGCTTCCTCCATCGCCGGATCCATCGCCTTGAAGACGGCGATCATCGGCAGCAGCGCGTAGGGGAAGAAGAAGAACACCTGCACGAGTCCGATGCCGAACGGCGAATGGATGTCGACGAGCTGCTCGATCCCGAGTCCGGCAAAGATCTGGTTGACCCAGCCCGTGCGCCCGAACATCAGGATGAAGGCGAACGAGGAGATGAAGGTCGGGATCATCAGCGGGACGATGCACAGCGCGCCGATCAGCTTGCGGGCGGGCATCCGGGTGCGCGCGAGCGCGTAGGCCATCGGCATGGCCATGAGCACGGCGGTGATCGCGACCGCGAATCCGAGCGTCATGCTGTTGACGAACGCCTTGACGTAGCGGGGAAACGAGAAGAGCTCCTTGAAGTAGCGCAGCGACGCGTTGTCGCCGATCTCGCGCACGAGCTTGCGTGCGCCATCCGCGCCGGTGAACAGGTCGAGCACGGCGACGGGCTTGCCGGTCAGGCTCACGATGACGATGGTCACGAACGGGACCAACAGAAAAAGCGCGAAAACCAGCAGGATGATCGCCGTGCTGACGTTGTCGAAATCGAGCCAGCGCGCGAACCGGCTCAGCCGCCCCGGCGCGGGCGCGGCCCCGATGGCTGGCTTGGCGTTCATGCGTCGGACACCAGCATCACGCTGTTCGCGGCAAAGCCGACGCCCACCCGGTCGCCGGCGCGGAGCAATGCGCCGGGGCGAGGGTCGGGCACGTCGACGATGAACATGGCATCGGCGACTTCGACCTCGTACCGCGCGGTTGCGCCTAGATAGGCGCCGAAACGCACTGTCCCGTCGAACACGTTGTCGAGATCGAGGTCCCTGCGGGCGGACGCGAGCCGGATCGCTTGCGGGCGGACGACCACCCGGACACCTGCACCGGCCATTTCCGCCATGTCCGTGACGCGACTTGCGGCACGGATCTCGAGCGAGCCCGCGCGCACGACGAAGTTGTCGTCGACACACCGCACGACAGTCCCCGGCAACAGGTTTTCGGCCCCGATGAAGTCGGCGACGAAGGGCGTCGCCGGCGCATCGTAAATCTCGGCCGGGGTGCCGAGCTGCACCAGACGACCGTGATCCATGATCGCAATGCGGTCGGCGAGGCTCAACGCCTCCTCCTGGTCGTGCGTCACGTAGATGGCCGTAATGTGCAGTTGCTGCTGCAGCTTCCGGATCATCGACCGCATGCTGACCCGTAGCTTGCGGTCGAGGTTGGAAAGCGGCTCGTCGAGCAGCAGCACCTCGGGCTCCGTGACGATCGCGCGTGCCAGCGCGACCCGCTGCTGCATGCCGCCGGACAGCTGCCCCGGCATCCGCTCCGCCTCACCGGCCAGGCCGACGAGCTGCAACGCGTCGGTCACCCGGCGCCGCATCACTGCCGAGGGTGGGAACAGCCGCGGGCTCACGAAGCTGGCGAGCACCCGCCCCTTGCCCATGGGCCCGCTCTGCGCATACGCGTGGGCGCGCAAACCGTACCCGACGTTGTCGAACACCGACAGGTGCGGGAACAGCGCGTAGCTCTGGAAGACCATGCCGCATGGGCGCTCGTACGGCTGGCGGTTCAGGACCGATTGCGCACCGATGAAGATGTCGCCGTCGCTGGGCTGCTCGAGCCCGGCGATACAACGCAGCGCCGTCGTCTTTCCGCATCCCGACGGGCCGAGCAAGGCGAAGAGCTCGCGATCCTCGACCGCCAGGGTGAGCCCGTCTAACGCCCGGAAGGAGCCGAAGTCCTTCCGGAGCGCACTCAGGCGGACCTGCGCCATCAGCCGAACTTACCGCGCCATTCGTTGCGGATTCGGTCGTAGTTCGCCTGCGCCCAGCCGAGGTCCATCGGCACCGCGTTCTTCGCGACGTCGTCGAACGAAAGCGGCGTTGTCGGCTTGACCTTGCGGTTCAACACGATCTGCGAGTAGTCCGCCAAGATCTTCTGGCCCTTCTCGCCCAGGATGAAGTCGTAGAGCTTCTTGCCGTTCTCGGGGCGCTTCGATCCCTTGACGAGCGCAACCGGGTTCGCGATCACCGGCGTCTGCTCGGGAAGGACGAAGTCGACGGACTCGCCGCGCGCGGCGAGGCCCCAGGGCATGAACGAGAAGCAGATGCCGATCTTCGCGTCTCCCTTCGCGACGGCGCGCGTCGGCGCGGCGCCAGATTCCGGATAGAGGGTGACACTCTTGTTGAGCTGCTCGAAATACGCCCACGCATCCTTCTCCGAGCGGCCCTTTCGGATCTCGTCCATCATCCGACTCAGCACCGTCAGGGTCGCCGTCCCCGATGCCGCGGGGTTGGGCATCTGGATCTGGCCCTTCCATTTGGGGTCGAGCAGCGCCTCCCAGGTCTTCGGTGCGTCGGCCTTCGAAACGACTTTCGGGTTGTAGGCGAAGCCGATCACGAACACCTCGGCGCCGACAAAGTGCCACTCGGGATCGCGCAGGTACACGTTGCCTTGCTGTACCGGCATGTCCTTGAACTCGGGCGGAACGTACGGCGTGGTGATCCCTTCCCGCTTGGCATACAGGAACGACAGCAAACCGCCGCCGCCATACCAGACATCGGCATTCGGGTTGGCGCGCTCGGCGAGCAGCCGGTTGACGATGACGTTGGTTCCGCCGTACTGCACGTTGACCGCGATGCCGGTATCCGCCTCGAACGCCTTGCCGATCTTGCTCGAAAGATCGGGCGATTCCGGGCAATAGAGGACGACGCGCTTTTCCTCCTGCGCGCGAACGATGGCCGGGAAGCCGAGGGTGGCGGTGGCGGCCGTTGCGAGCGTGCCGCCGAGGAATCGGCGGCGGCCGACGCCTTGCGCTTCGGGTCGAGTCGAACCCCTGTCGAAGCCCTTGCTGTCATCGCTGCTGTTCATGGTGCTTCCCTCCTTGAATGAGCCGGTTGTCCCCGGTCGGAACTTCGGTTTGGCGCTGCGCGGGCTTCGTACGTAATATCGCCGGCCGACGACAGCGTCCATCCTTGCGCCACATTTCGACTATGCCGCGCGAGTGACGATCGTGGGTGCGACATGGATCTGCACGCCCGCGTCGGCGACGACCTGGCAAAAGGCGGCCGGGACCGGCGCATCCGTGAAAAGATGGTCGATGTCGCGCAGGTGACCACCGCGAACCGTCGCATTCCGCCCGAACTTGCTGGCGTCGGCGACCAGGATGGAGCTCCTGCACCCGGACACCATCGCACTGCGCGCTTCGACCTCGCCGCTGTTGAAGTCGAGCAGCATGCCGTCTTCGTCCAGCCCGCCGACGCCGAAAATGGCGAAATCCGCCTTGAAGCGAGCGTAGAACACCGCCGCGGGCTCCCCGATGATGTCCCGATCATGGCGACGGTAGGTCCCGCCGGCCAGCGTGATCTCGATCTCCGGGTTGCGCGCCAGCGCGGCAGCGACGTTCAAGCTGTTGGTGAAGACGCGCAGGTCTTTGCGTTCCGACAATGCGTGCGCCACGAACTCGGGCGTGGTCCCGAGGCCGATGAACAGCGAAGCGCCGTCCGGGATGAACCGCGTGACGGATTGCGCGATCACGCGCTTCGCTTCGGGGTTCAAGACTTGCCGGGTCTCGTAGGCGATGTTCTGGGATGACGCTGGCGGGGCAACACCGCCATGGACCCGACGCAGCAGCCCCATCGCGCACAGCCGATTAACGGATCGGCGGATGGTCTGTGGCGTTACCTGGAACCGCTCCGCGAGATTCTCGATCGACGCAGAGCCGGCCTCACGGACGATTCGCAGGATGTTATTTTGACGCTCGTCCGAAAACACCACGCCTTGATCCGAGCCTCTCATGAGCTAAATGAAAGCACGCAATCTTCGTGTCGTCAATATGACCTTTCAAATGACCTTTCAAATGAAAGTAACTGGTGTGATGCCGGCGAACACCGCCGGCAAGCGACTCCGCCGGTCGCTCGGGCCGGGGCGCATGATAGGCCGAACGGACGAAGCTGCGCCGACTGCATGCGCTCTAAACTCGTGGCGTCCCATTCCCTCGACGCCGTACGCGTCTTCATCCATGTCGCTTGCGGTCGTCCTTTCCCGCGGTCTCGCGGGCCTCGAAGCGCCGCTCGTCACGGTCGAGGTTCACCTTGCAGGGGGGCTCCCGGCCTTCAACCTTCTGCAGCGACGAAGTCCGTCTCAGGCGTCGTGCACGAAACCGGTGACCTTGATCTTTGGTGCGACCAGCGAGCCCTTACGCGCGCGGCGATGCAGATGCTTCGCGAGCGCCTCGCCCTCGAGCGCCGTCGTGACGGCGCGACCCAGGCGGTTGGTGCCTTGCAGCACAACCTTGCTCGCCGTAGCGAGACCGACGGCAGCGAGCCTCTCCTCACCGTCAAGACCGATAATGATGACGCCGCGACCACGCGGGACTTCGCGCATCTCGGCAAGCGGGAACACCAGCAGCTTCCCGCGCGACGACAGGGCGGCGACGTGGTCGAATCCGGGTGCGAGCACGACCGGCAAGACGGGCTCCTCGTCCGCATTCAGGGTCATGAAGGTCTTGCCGGCACGCGGCCGCGACACCATGTCCTCCAGTGTCGCGACGAAGCCGTAGCCGCCCGTCCCCGCAACGAGATACTTCTGCTCGGGCACGCCGGAAATCGCCTGCGCGACCTTCGCGCCCGGCGGCAGGTCGATGAGCGTCGTCACCGGGACGCCATCGCCACGCCCGCCGGGAATGTCGGACGCGCGGACCGTGTAGGCGCGGCCCAGCGTATCGAGCACCACAACCGGATGCACGGTGCGCGTCTCGAGGATCGCCAACGGACCGTCGCCGGCCTTCCAGGCGAACTGCGTGGCGTCGAGCCCGTGCCCCTGCCGCGCGCGAATCCAGCCGTGGCGCGACAGCGTCACGGTCAGCGGTTCGTCCGGAACGGTCCGGCTCAGGGCGACCGGCGCAACGGCCTCGATCAGCGTGCGGCGCTTGTCACCGAAGCGCCTGGCATCGGCCTCGATCTCCGACACGATCAGAGCCGAGAGCGCTTTCGGGTCGGCGAGCAGGTGCTTCAACCCCTTGCGCTCGGTCTTCAACGACTTGAGCTCGGCTTCGATCTTGATGCCCTCAAGCCGTGCCAGCTGGCGCAGGCGGATCTCGAGGATGTCCTCGGCCTGAACGTCGGTCAACCCGAACTCCGCCATCAGGTCGGCCTTGGGCTCGTCCGCCTTGCGAATGATGCGGATCACCTTGTCGATCGACAGCAACGCAAGCGACCGGCCTTCGAGAATGTGGATGCGCCGCTCGACTTCACCCAGCCGATGCCGGGTTCGGCGCGTGACCGTTTCAAAGCGGAAGGCGATCCACTCCTCGATGATCTGCTTCAAATGCTTCGACCGCGGTCGCCCGTCGCGGCCCAGCAGCACGAGGTTGATCGGCAGGCTTGCCTCCAGCCGGGTGTTGGCGAGCAGCAACTGCATGAACTCCGCCGGGTCCTGGCGGCTCGATTTCGGCTCCAGCACAAGGCGCACCGGCCACGTCTTGTCCGACTCGTCGCGCACCGTGTCGAGTGCCGAGAGCATCAGGTTCTTGAGGTTGAGCTGCTCCTGCGAAAGCGCTTTCTTGCCTTCCTTCGGCTTCGGATTGGTCGCGCGCTCGATGTCTTCCAGTACGACGCGGGTTGACACGCCGAGCGGCAGTTCCGTCACCGCAATCTGCCATTGCCCCCGCGCAAGCTCCTCGACCGTCCAGCGCGCGCGCACACGCAGGCTGCCGCGACCGGTTTCGTAGACGGCGCGGATCGCCTCGGGCGCGGACGTGATCTGGCCGCCACCGGGCAGGTCGGGCCCGG
>Ga0315270_10000663_pt1 | contig 18587 bp, 22 predicted proteins | sample C1_bottom_MG_FD_204932 | JGI IMG/M metagenome (GOLD analysis project Ga0315270, IMG submission 204932) | Sediment microbial communities from Yellowstone Lake, YNP, Wyoming, USA - C1_bottom | ecosystem: Environmental > Aquatic > Freshwater > Lake > Sediment | place: USA: Wyoming | collected...
CCAGGATGTCGCGGACGGCCCTGGGCACCACCTCGTCGGCGTCCTCGGGGTTGTTCAGGCCCGTGAGCGCGCCGGCGGCGGCGCCCTGCCAGATCATCTGGTTGGTCTTGAAGTCCACGATCTCGATGACGATGGTGCCTTCCTGGTAGCTGTGGACCTGGCTCAGGCTGGTGCCGACGCGGGCCCCGTAGAAGGGCCGATAGCCCCATCCCCAGCCCCAGCCCATATGCGTGGTGGTGCGGTACCTGCGCTCATGGACGATGGGGTAGTAGGTGACGAGAAAATCCGGATCCGCCTTGGTCTCCATGACGAAGCCCTTGGCCTGCAGTTCCTTCTCCACGGCCGCGCGCACCCGCTTGTCCATGAGGCTGGTGGTGCCGCCGGTGCCCTTCTTGGAGGTGTAGTAGTCGAAGGTCTTGTAGCGGCTGAACGAGGCCGTCACGTCGTAATCGTAGTTCACGCTGTAGCCCGTGCAGGCGCCGAGGAAAGCCAGGGAGAGCAGGGCGGCGGACAGGGAAAGGCGGCGCATGGAACCTCCGGTTCACCATTATGGACGTCCAGAACGGGCCAGGGTTGAGCCCCCAGATCCGGTCTAGGGTGGTCTGGGGAATCACGAAACTTCCGACCATCAGAACACGATGGTCTGCTCCGGGCTGCGAATACGGTCGTTTTTCGAAGAGAAATGACCGATCCTGATGAGGATGGCTCTCGATCCCACCCTCGACCCGGGCGCGTCCAGCCCCCTCTATCTGCAGCTGCAGCGGCGGCTGCGGGGGCTCATCCAGGAAGGCGAGTGGCGGCCGGGTTCACGCCTCCCCGCAGTGCCGGAACTGGCCCAGCGCTGGGGCGTCCACCGACTCACCGTGCTGAAGGCCCTGGCGGGCCTCAAGCGCACGGGCTGGATCCAGACGGTGCAGGGCCGGGGCAGTTTCGTGGCGCCGCGCCTGCCGGAGGCGCCGGGCCTGCGGGCCAGCAGTGATTTCCCTTTCGAGGGTTCGCCCCTGCTGGTGCATGACGGTGAGCTGGGCTCGTGGCTGGGCGAAACCCTGGAGCGGGTCCAGGATCGCCACCTGGTGAGCTTCTCCGCCGGCTTCATCCCCTCCGACCTGCTGCCGGGCGAGCAGTTGCGCCGCATCACGACCCAGGTGCTCAAGGAGCTGGGGTCCGAGGTCTGGGTCTACTCCGCGCCAGCGGGCCATCCGCCCTACCTGGAGGCCGTGCGCCGCTGGCTCGCCTCCGAAGGCGAATCCATCGACGAGGGCTGGGGCATCCGCTCCCTCCCCGGCGCCCAATCTGGCCTGGCCCTGGCCCTGGAATCCTTCACGGTGCCTGGCGACCGCGTGCTGGTGGAAAGCCCCTGCTATGTGGGCATCCTGGCGCTCATCCGCGCCCTAGGTCGGGAGGCCGTGCCCGTGCCCGTGGACCGCCAAGGGCTGGACCCCGAGCGTCTCGCCTCGGCCCTCCAGCGCAGTGAGGCCAAGCTGCTCTTCACGGTGCCGAGCTTCCACAACCCCACGGGCATGACCCAGTCCAAGGTCCGCCGGGAACGGGTGCTGGCCGTGGCGCGAACCCACGGTGTGATCGTGGTGACGGATTCCGCCTACGGTGACCTGCGCTTCACCGGAAATTCTCTCCCGCCCTACCGCCGCCTGGAGGGGGCCGACAACGTCATCCACCTGGGCAGCTTCTCCAAGTCCCTGGCGGCGGGCCTGCGCCTGGGCTACCTCATCGCGAAGGAGGATCTGCTCCGGCGCATGGCGCTCATCCAGGAGGTCCAGACCATCGGGCAGCCGCCCCTCATGCAGGCGGTGGTGGCCCGCTTCCTGGACACGGGCGGGTTCCGGCGCCATCTGGCGCGCCTCCGCCGCGCCCTCAAGGAGCGCCGCGATGCCATGGTGGAGGCCCTGGCCGAGCACTTCCCCCCGGGCACTCAGGTGTCCGAGCCCAAGGGCGGCATGCACCTGTGGGTGGTGATGCCCGAAGGCTTCTCCGCCCTGGACCTGCATCGGGACGCCCTGCAGAACGGCATCGGCTTCGCGCCGGGCCCCCTCTTCTTCGCCGATGGCCGCGGCACCAACTGCCTCCGCCTGAACTTCTCCACGCACGACCCCGCGACCACCCGGGACGCGATCGCACGACTCGGGCACCTGGTCCACCGGGCCTGACCTTCTCTCCAAGGAGCGCCTGTGAACCCCGCGACGTCCACCTCCACCCTTGAGATCCGCCCCTCGGATCACGCCGCCAGCGCCGAGGAGCGTGCGAAGCGCATGACCCATCCCAAATTCGGGCAGGTGTTCACCGACCACATGGTGGTGATCCCCTACAAGGAAGGGCAGGGCTGGGGCAAGGGCGTGCTGAAGGCCTACGGTCCCATCGAGATGTCCCCGGCCTCCTCCGTGCTGCACTACGGCCAGGCCATCTTCGAGGGGTTCAAGGCCTACAAGCAGAAGGACGGCAGCATCGCTTCCTTCCGCCCCGAGGCCAATGCCCACCGCCTCAACAAGTCGGCGGCCCGCCTCGCCATGCCCGAGTTGCCCGAGGCCCGCTTCCTTGAGGCCACCAAGGCCCTGATCACACAGGATCAGGCCTGGGTGCCCGGCGCCGTGGGCGAGAGCCTCTACATGCGCCCCCTCATGATCGGCACCGAGGCCGCCCTGGGCGTTCACGCCAGCAGCGAGTATCTCTTCATCCTCATGGCCAGCCCCAGCGGCGCCTACTTTTCCGGCGGCGTGAAGCCTGTGACGGTCTGGATCTCCGAGGAGTATGTCCGCGCCGCGCCCGGCGGCACGGGCTTCGCCAAGTGCGCTGGCAATTACGCCGCCAGCCTCGTGGCCCAGAGCCAGGCCAAGGACCAGGGCTGCGACCAAGTGGTGTGGCTCGACGCCATCCATCGCAGGAACATCGAAGAGATGGGCGGCATGAACATCTTCTTCGTCTACCAGGAGAAGGGCGAGACCGTTATCGTCACGCCGGAGCTCACGGGCACCCTGCTGCCCGGCATCACCCGCGACAGCCTGCTGCAGCTGGCCCGCGAGCAGGGCTTCCGCGCCGAGGAGCGCAAGGTCACCGTGGACGAGTGGCGCGCAGCCATCAATGATGGCCGCATGACCGAGGCCTTCGCCTGCGGCACCGCCGCTGTCATCACGCCCGTGGGCCACGTGAAGTCCCGGCAGGGCGAATGGTCCATCAACAAGGGCCAAACCGGCCCCGTGGCCGCCAAGCTGCGCGAATCCCTCCTCAACCTCCAGCACGGCCTCGCGCCGGATACCCATGGCTGGATGAAGACGATCGTCGGATAATCCGCACTTTCCAGAACCGGAACCTCCGCGCCCGCCCTTCGGCGGGCGCAGAGGTTCCGGGGCCTGCCGGAGGACCATGTGCGACCTCGAGGTTGGGTGAAGAAAACAGGGGAGGGGCGTAGCCTGGAGGCCTCTTCCAAGGAGGAAGCCATGGTACCGATCCGTTCCGTGGTAGTGGGTCTCATCGCGAGCGCATGCGTAATCTCGGGCGCGGCTCCGTCCCGCATCGGTTCCGCGTCCTGCAAGATGTGCCACAAGGTCCAGTTCGAGTCCTGGAGCGCTTCACCGCATGCCAAGCTGAAGCCCGTGCTGGACTGCGAAGGCTGCCACGGCCCCGGCAGCGAGTACAAGGGCATCAAGGTCATGCGGGATTCCGCCGCCGCGAAGAAAGCGGGCCTCATCATGCCGGACAAGGCGCAGTGTGCCACCTGCCATGGCAAGAAGAAGGTGTCGCCCATGACCGACGCGATGTTCGCGAAGGTCCATGTCCACAGGAAGAAGGCCTGAAACGGAATCCCCCTCCCCCCGCCACTGCTTCGGTGATCATCCAGGCAGATCGGTCGAGGGGATTCCCTCCGGAGCCACCGCTGCGCGGCGTCCCCTCCGGCCGCACGAAATGCTGGCACGGCCCTGATCGCCGTGGCAGTCCCCCGGACTGCCACAGGCGGGGCCTACCTGCCAGCATTTCTGTGATTTCGAATCCCCCTCTCTCCGCAAAAGCAAAGCCGCCTGACGGCGGCTTTGGTGGCGGAGAGAGGGGGATTCGAACCCCCGGTACTGGTTTACCCAATACACTCGCTTAGCAGGCGAGCCCGATCGGCCACTCCGGCATCTCTCCAAGGCCTCCCAGATTACCGTTGGGGGTGGCTTCGCACAAGGCTTCTTGCCCCGAGCCGCGCCCAGCCTTCAAGATGGAGGCACGGAGGGATGGCCGAGCGGTTTAAGGCAACGGTCTTGAAAACCGTCGTGGGTGTGAGCTCACCGCGAGTTCGAATCTCGCTCCCTCCGCCACCTCAGCGCCCCGCGAATGCGGGGCGCCTTCATGAAGGCGCGGGGGGAGTGGGATTCGAAGTCACTGAATCGCTGGCAGGTAGCCGTGAAGCGGCGTGCCAGCGATTCGTGCGACCGGAGGGGACGCCGCGGAGCGGTGGCCCTGGAGGGAATCTCGCTCCCTCCGCCACCTCAGCGCCCCGCGAATGCGGGGCGCGATGTCGGGTGGTCAGATGGTCGGAGGATCGGAAAGGGCGATGCGACCGGGCTGCGTTTTGATGTTCTGATCATCCGGCCTCTGACGATCCGAAAGACGACCGGCCTCCCTCGCTACGTCTTTGGTCCTGAGGGCCTGGAGGGAACGGATGAGGCCTTCGTAGCCCTGGATGAGACTCCTGGCTTGTTCGGGCGCCACCAGGCCCAGGCGTGTGGCGAGATCCAGCAGGTAGCGGGTCTCGGAGGCCGAACCCAGGGCGATGTCCAGGAACGCCCGGAAGGCTGGAGCACCCGGTCGGGTGCAACCCTCCACTAGATTGGCGGGCACGGAGACTGCCGCCCGCCGGAGTTGGCTGCGCAGCCCGAACCGCTCCTCGGCGGGAAAGCCGGAAGTCAGTCGGTACACCTGGAGGACGAGGTCGTCCGAAATCTGGAAGACTCTGAGTTTCTTGGGGTCGCGGGACATGGGGAATCCGATGGTCAGAGATCAGAAAGCCGGAGGATCGGTAAAAGCGATGGAGGGCTCCACTTGCCAAATGACCGGATGATGGGAAATAGCGATCGGACCGGGCTGCGTTCCGATGCTCCGATCATCCGACCATCCGAGCCCCGGGATCATCGGTCTACGCCCGCTGATCCCATCCCTCCGCGGCCCGGAAGCTGTGGTAGCGGTCATTCCCGAGGATGAGGTGGTCAGCCAGGGGTACGCCCAGGGATTCGCCGGCCGCCTGGAGGCGCCGCGTGAGCTGGATGTCCTCGCGGCTGGGGGTGGGATCGCCGCTGGGGTGGTTGTGGAAGGCCAGGGCGGTGCTGGCGCCGTAGCGCAGGGCCTCGCGGAAGAATTCTCGGGGGCTGATGAGCGTGGCGGTGGCGGTGCCCTGGCTGAGGATGCGCTCGGCCAGCAGGTCGCCCTTGGCGTTCAGCGCCAGCAGGCCGAAGCGCTCTTCGCTCCAGCCCTGGCAGCGGGGCAGCAGGTAGGAACCCGCAGCGCGCGGGCTGGTGATGCGGGGGCGCTCGGATCCGCGCTGGGCGCGCCGGGATAGTTCCATGGCGGCCCACAACTGGCCCGCCTTGGCGGGGCCGAGGCCCGGCTGGTCCAGCCAGTCGTTGAGGCCCAGGGCCAGAAGCCCCGCCAGGCCGCCGGTGCTACCCAGGACGGTCTGGGCCAGCTCCACGGCACTCTGGCCGCGAAGGCCCGTGCCCCAGAGCAGGGCCAGGAGATCGGCATCGGACAGGGTTTCGCCATGGCCCGCCAGCAGGCGTTCCCGGGGACGCTGGTCGGGGGAGAGATCGAGAATGCGCATGTCGGCTCCGGAACAGGTCAGCAGGCAGTCCAGGCGCCCAGCAGGGGGCGGTAGCGAAGGAGTTCCACCGACCCGGAGATGCCGAGCCGCAGGCAGAGGGCTTCCTGGCCGTGGTGGACGAACCAGACGTTGGCCATGGCCTGGCGCTGGGGCGTGATGGCGATGGCCCGGGGCCTTCCGTCCTGCCACCCGGTCCCGTCCAGTTCTGGCGGCAAGGGCACCGTGGCCGGACGGCCCCAGTGGACGCCCTCGGGAAGGCGGACGGAGAGTCTTCCTTTGCAGGCTTTCCGGTAGGGCTCCAGCATCACCACTTGGCGGTGGGCGGCGGCCAGACGGAAAGCCAGGTGGAGGTTGCGGCACAGTTCGTCATGAGCCGCGCGGAGGGGCGGGCAGAGGCGGGAGGGCAGGCGGGAGGCCATGGCCTGGAACAGCTGGAGGAGGACTGGGATCGAGGAGCGCATCACACCCTCACCCACTTCTGGCGGTCGCGGCGCCAGCGCAGCACCTGGAGGCGTCCATGCCCCGACAGGCGCATGCAGAGTGCCTCCTGGCCATCGTTCAGGAACCATGTGCTCGCCAGCGCCGTGCGTCGGGGCGTGACGGTGAGGATGGCGTGAGCCTCGCCCGTGCGGGTTGCCACGGCGGGCGCCTCCATGCCCGGAGGCAAGGGGATGTTGTCGGGCTTGCCCCACTTCACCCTGGGCCCCAGCCGCACCGGCAGATGTTCTCCGGCCCCGCTGGCGCGGCCCAGGGCCACCGTCACGTTGGTCCCTCTGGCCCGCGCCAGGCTGAAGGCCTGATCCAGGCTGCCTCGGATCTCCTGGTGGGCTGCGGACAATTCCGCGGCGCCGGTATCCAAGTGGAAGAGGCCCACCGTCGCCAGCACGGCGCTCACGCCCATGGCGATGGTGAGTTCCAGCAGGGAAGTGCCCCGCTGGGCGGATCTTCGGCAGGTCCGGATCATGGCCGCTCCCTACTTCTTCGCGGCCGCGGGGCGCGGCAGGGGTGACAGGGCCAGATAGGGCTTGAGCTTGGCGTAGGATTTCTCGCCGATGCCCTTGACGTTCATCAGCTCCTCCGGCCGCTGGAAGCCGCCGTGCTGCTTGCGGAAGGCGATGATGCGCTCGGCGGTCTTCTGGCCGATGCGGGGCAGCTGCATGAGCTCCGTCACGGTGGCCGTGTTGAGGTTCACGGGCCGCTGGGGAGCCCGGGAGGCGCGATCAGGCGCCGCCGAGAGGGGAAGGGCCAGGGCGAGCGCCAAGGCGAGGGTGGTGAAGGGGTTGGACATGGTTGCCTCCTTTCAGGCAGTCATGTCCAATCGAGGGTTGTGCCAATTTGTAAGTCGCGTATTTGCAGCTGCAAAAATTTTTCTGCGAAAAATTTTGTTAGTAAAATATTACAAAATTAATTTAATAGTTATCAAATTCAATAATTTCTATATTTATTTTTTGTATCAAAATTTCGAAGAAATTTTGCAAAGAGACATGATATGAGAAAGAGGAAAACTACCCAGACTTCCTGTCATCACCGCTATCCTGGATGAGTCCGAGGAGCGCTGCAGGACCCGGCAGATCGGCTGCCAGGGATCTCAGGCTCGGACACTCTCGATCAGGAACGGCGCTCACCTCACCCCTGTCCGGGGTCGATGAGGTGGGCTGTCCCGCCCGTCGTCCCGGTCCTTCGTGGAGGTCCCATGACCGTCGCCACCACCGACTTCATCGTCGCCGATCTCAGCCTTGCCGCCTGGGGCCGCAGGGAGATCGCCATCGCCGAGGGCGAGATGCCCGCCCTTATGGCCATCCGGAAGCAGTACGCCGCGAAGCAGCCCCTCAAGGGCGCGCGCATCGCGGGCTCGCTGCACATGACCATCCAGACCGCCGTGCTCATCGAAACACTGAAAGCGCTGGGCGCCGACGTGCGCTGGGCCAGCTGCAACATCTTCAGCACCCAGGACCACGCCGCTGCCGCCATCGCCGCGGGGGGCACGCCGGTCTTCGCCGTGAAGGGCGAGACCCTGCCGGACTACTGGGACTACACGCACCTCATCTTCGATTTTGCCGGTGGCGCCAACATGATCCTGGATGATGGTGGCGACGCCACCCTGCTTCTGCACCTGGGTGCGCGAGCCGAGAAGGATGCCTCGGTGCTCGACCACCCCGACAGTGAGGAGGCCACGGTGCTCTTCGCCGCCATCCGCAAGCGCATCGCCGAGAAGCCGGGCTGGTATGCCGCGCAGCTGGCCAAGATCGAAGGCGTGACCGAGGAGACCACCACCGGCGTCCACCGCCTATACGAAATGGCCAAGAAGGGCGAACTGAAGTTTCCCGCCATCAACGTCAACGACAGCGTGACAAAGAGCAAGTTCGATAACCTCTACGGCTGCCGCGAATCCCTGGTGGACGCCATCAAGCGCGCCACGGATGTCATGGTCGCCGGCAAGATCGCCGTCGTCTGCGGCTACGGCGATGTGGGCAAGGGCAGCGCCCAGGCCCTGCGCGCCCTCAGCGCCCAGGTGTGGGTCACGGAGATCGATCCCATCTGCGCCCTGCAGGCCGCCATGGAAGGCTACCGTGTCGTCACCATGGACGAGGCCTGCGACCAGGCCGACATCTTTGTCACATGCACCGGGAACCTGCGCGTCATCACCCACGACCACATGAAGCGCATGAAGCACAACGCCATCGTGTGCAACATCGGCCACTTCGACAGCGAGATCGATGTCGCCAGCCTGGAGAAATACCCCTGGGAGGAGATCAAACCCCAGGTGGATCACGTCATCTTTCCCGACGGCCACCGCATCATCCTGCTGGCCAAGGGGCGTCTCGTGAACCTGGGCTGTGGCACGGGCCACCCCAGCTACGTGATGTCCTCTTCCTTCGCCAATCAGACGCTGGCCCAGATCGAGCTGTGGACGAAGAAGGGCGAGTACCAGATCGGTGTCTACACCCTACCCAAGCACCTGGATGAGCAGGTGGCGCGGCTCCAGCTGCAGACCTTGAACGCGAAGCTCACGGCCCTGCGCCCGGAGCAGGCCAAGTACATCGGTGTGCCCGTGGAGGGGCCGTACAAGGCCGATCATTACCGCTACTGAAACGCGCAGCGTTTCAGAGAGAAGGGCGCCTTCGGGCGCCCTTCTTCATGATCGAGCTGAACTATCCGTCAGGTCGGCATCTCGGTGGGCAGCGGCGCGGCGTTGGCAGGTATCTCGATGGCCTTCATCACCGCGTGGCGGGTGATGGCTTCGCAATCCAGCTGGGGCGTCTGGGTGAAGTGGGCGGCGCTGAGGTCCGAGCGGATCTTGGCCAGCACTTTCGCGCGGGAGAGGTGGTTGCCGCTGGCCCGGGCCTCCCGGCAGAAATGCCAGGTGAAGGCGCCATGCCAGTCCCCCTGGATGAAGGCGTCCGCGGCGGTCTGGCTGTCCTTGCAAGCGGTCCAGAGGATGTGGTGAGACAGGCCCTTCTCCAGCAGCTTGAGGTGCGCGGGGCGGGCCCGGCGGTACTCGATGTCGCGGAAGGCGTCGATCGAGGGCGGCGGCAGGTAGCGCAGCCTGCGGTCCATTAGCAGGTCCGCGGCCCGCAGGCTTGCGCCGCTGTGGGAGGTGTCGAGCAGGATCTCCAGGATCACGGTCGGCGGGAGCTGCACGAACAGATCATGGAGTTCGTCATCCACGATGAGGTGGTCCCGGTCCCACTGGGGTCCGCTCTGGGCCAGGTCGTGAGGGCAGAAGGCCTCGTCGGCCCGGTCGAACTCGTCGAGGTTCAGGTCCGGCACCTGAGTGCCGTGGCCGGAGAAGGTGAAGACCAGGTGGTTGTAGCGGCCAGCCAAAGCGCCTTCCACCATGCGCCGCAGCTCACGCATGATGTTGGCTTTGGTGGCGGCCTGGTCCGTCAGCCGGGTGATGTCGGAATCCTCGAAGCCCAGCAGATCCTTCAGCAGCGAGGCCATGTCGTGGGCATCGTTCACACACCCGTTCAAGGTGGCGGAAGGGAAATACTGGTACTGGTTGATCCCGACGCAAAGCGCGGTGCGGTGCAGCATGGGAGCCTCCTTTGTTCGGGGACATGGGGGCGGACACACCGCGCCCGCCCCCGGAAAGAGCGGCAGACCCTGGTCGGATCGGAGGAGGACTGCGGCAGACCACGCACATCCCGGGGGACTCCGGTTCCACCATAGGCCCCGGCCGGACGGGTTCAAGCGCCGGGCGATATTTTCGTATCATCATGGAAGCCAATTGCGGTGGAGTCCCATGAGCGACGAAAAGAAGGAACCCTGGCTGAATCTGCTGGCCCTGACCACGGTGATCCTGGCGGTGTGCGCCACCCTGGCCACCTTCAAGGGCGGGGGCCACTCCACGCGGGCCGTGCTGAGCCAGAGCCAGGCCTCGGACCAGTGGGCCTACTACCAGGCCAAGGGCATCAAGGGGAACCTCTACGAGGTCGAGGCCATGCGCCTCCGCCGGGAGCTGGAGCTGGCCCCGAAGGCCGCCGCGCCCATCCTCGAGAAGAGCCTCGCGGACGTGGAGAAGAAAGTGGCCAAGTACGATGGCGAGAAGGCCGAGATCCAGAAGGTGGCCCGCGGCTTCGAGGAGGCCAAGGCCGATGCCCAGAAGCACGGCGCAGCCTTCGGCTTGGCGGTGATCTTCCTCCAGATCGGCATCCTGCTCTCCTCCATCGCCGCCCTCCTCAAGCAGAAGCCCGTCTACTACGTGGGCCTGGTGGTGGGTGTGGTGGGCATCGTCTATTTCATCAACGGCTTCTATCTATTCCTGACTGTCTGATGTGGGAGCTCACCGTCGCCGCCATCATCGAGCGGGAGGGCCGCTACCTCTTCGTGGAGGAGACGGACGGCGTTTCGCCTGAGCGCGTCTTCAACCAGCCTGCGGGCCATGTGGAGGCCGGCGAGGCCATCCTCGATGCGGTGCGCCGCGAGGTTCGCGAAGAGACCGGCCTGGCCTTCACACCCGAGGCGCTGGTGGGCATCTACCAGCTCCAGGCCCGGAACGGGAAGGACTACTGCCGCGTCTGCTTCCGGGGCGCCGTACCCGCGGGCGCCGAGGCCGTTCCCGAGGATCCGGACATCCTCGGCTGCCGTTGGTTCAGCCGCGAGGAGCTGGCCGCCGCACCCCTGCGCTCGGGCCTCGTCCTGCACTGCCTGGACGACGCCCTTGCAGGCGCGGCCTATCCGCTTTCCCTGGTCGCGACCCTGCGGCGCGAACGCCGGTAAAGATTAGGCCCCCGGCGTCCCTTCGGCGCGCTTCTCGTCGTCGGGCTTGGTGGTCATGGGCGTTCTCCGGCGGTGGTACTTCACCGCCGCGGCCAGGGACGTGAACAGGCCGGTGATCCAGGTGCCCAGGGCCCAGGCGAAAGCCCGGCCCAGAGAGGTCTGCATGGGACCCCCGGCCTTCAACACTGCCTCGATCTGCTCGGAGCTGAAACCCTGCTGGGCCATCCTGAGGCGGCCCAAGGCCTCCATCTCCGCGAAGTAGCTGGGGAACACCACCAGGGTGAAGAGCAGGCTCCCCACGAAGATGATGGCCGAGGCGATGACGGAGGCGCCCACGCCGTTCTGCACTTGGCGCAGGTAGCCCAAGGTGGAGGCCGACCCGCGGAGCATCAGCACGAGGATCCCGATCTGCAGGGGGATCGTGAGCCACATGAGGAAGAGCAGGCTGGGATGCCGATACCAGCCCGTGAAACCCATGATGAAGGTCCAGAGCACCACCAGGATGCCGAGGATGGAACCAGTGCGAACCGCCACCATGGGTTCTCCTAAAAAACGTAGCCGCCGCCGTTCACGGGGATCGTGGCGCCATTGACGAAGCCGGCCTGGAGGACGCCGACCACGGCCTCGGCGATGTCCTCGGCTCGGCCATTGCGCCGCAGGGGTGTGTGTTCCGCCGCGGCCTGTTTGTTCTTTTCCGGGAGGTTCGCCGTGGCATCGGTGAGGGTGAGGCCCGGGGCCACGGCATTCACGCGAATGCCCATGGGGCCCAGCTCGAAGGCTAGGGCCCGCACGAAGCCCTCCAGAGCCGCCTTGGCGGCGCTGTGGGCGCAGAAGCCCCAGCCGGGTTGGCGGGCGAGGCCGCTGGTGATGGCGACGATGGAACCACCCCTGCCGTCCAGCTTCTGGCGCTCGAGCATCTGGGGCACCACGGCCCGGCAGCCATGGAAGGCGGCCCCCATCTCGCCCAGCAGCTTGGCCTCGAAGGCCTCCCAGGGGTAATCGAGGAAGCCCTTCATGGGGAAGGTGATGGAGGCGTTGAGCACGAGGAGGCCAATGGGCCCCAGCTCCGCCTTCACGGTGGTGGCCATGGCCTCCACCTGAGCCCGGTCGCGGGCATCTGCCTTCACGGCCATGGCCCGGCCGCCCGCGGCCCGGATCTCGGCCACCACGGCCTTCGCCGCGGCCTCGGACCCGAAGTAGTTCACGGCCACCGCGGCCCCCTGGGCGGCCAGGGCCTTGGCTACAGCCGCCCCGATGCCGCGGCTGGCGCCGGTGACGAGTGCGACGTTCCCCTTCAAGGACATGGAGCCTCCTTCAGACGATGATCCTGATTCTCCGCTGGCACCTGGATCGGCTCAAGGCTCCGCAAGGTCCTGGATGGCCATGCCGCCAGCACTGGCAGAGTCGCCCGTGAGGGCCCGGCGCAGGTAGCCAGCCTGGCCCAGGTGGAAGGCCAGGTGGGCTTCCAGGTGGAGCAGACAGCGCCGCGTGGATATCCGGTGCCCGCCCATGGGAACCGGGAAGGGCGCGGCCAAGGAGGCTTCCGTCTGGGCGGCCAAGCCTGCTTCCACGGCCGCGACGGCGGCTTCCAGGTCCGCGGCCACCGAGGCACGGCTGCCCTCCCGCTGGGCGAACTCGCGTTCCCGCTGACGCACGTAGCCCGTGCCGCCCAGCACCACGCCCATGAAGTGCTGGAGGTTGCCCGCCACATGCAGGGCCACGTTCCCCGCGCTGTTGGCGATGCCCGGCATCGTGTGCCACAGCGTGACGTCGTCCGGGAACAGCTCCACCTCGCGGATGAGGCAGCGCAGGTCTCGGCGGAACAGGAAGAAGAGGTCGGCGGCGAGGTGGGTCATGGGCGCTCCCGGGGGAAAGAACTCCGCCCCAGATGAACACCGATGAACACGGATGGGCAAGGTCGTATCTGCGTTCATCCGTGTTCATCCGTGGCTATGCTTCCTTTCATGGACCTCCAAGCCCTCCTCGACGATCTGGCCACGGAAGCGGCGCCCTGCGCGGCGCATGGGAAGGTGGCGGACTACATCCCGGCCCTGGCGGCGGTGGACCCCTCGCACTTCGGCCTGGCCCTGGCCACCATGGACGGGCAGCTCCTGGGCAGCGGCGACTGGCGCACGCCCTTCTCCGTCCAGAGCGTATCCAAGGCCTTCTCCCTGGCCCTGGTGTTGGCCCGGGACGGCGAGGCGCTGTGGCAGCGCGTGGGCCGCGAGCCCTCGGGCAATCCCTTCAACTCGCTGGTGCAGCTGGAGTACGAAAAGGGCATCCCGCGGAACCCCTTCATCAACGCCGGTGCCCTGGTGCTCATCGACCGGCTGCTCACGCTGACCGGCGATTCCCTGGGCACCCTGCGGGATTTCCTGCGCGCCGAGAGTGGCAACCCGGCCCTGGACGTGGATCCCGAAGTGGCGGCGTCGGAAGCCTCGCATGGCCATCGCAATGCCGCCTTGGCCCACTTCATGGCTAGCTGCGGCAACCTGGAGAATCCGGTGGAGCGCGTGCTGGACCACTACGTGCGTCAGTGTGCCCTCCGCATGAGCTGCGCGGATCTGGCGAAGGCGGGCCTCTTCCTGGCCAACCACGGCCTGCGGGCCGACGGCTCGCGGCTGCTCACCCGCAGCGAATCCAAACGCGTCAACTCGATCATGCTCACCTGCGGCACCTACGACGCCGCCGGCGATTTCGCGTACCGCGTGGGCCTGCCCGGCAAGAGCGGCGTAGGCGGCGGCATCCTGGCCGTGCTGCCCGAGCGCGGCGTCCTCTGTGTCTGGAGCCCCGCCCTGGATCCCCACGGCAACAGCATCGCCGGCGTCGATGCCCTGGACCGCTTCACCACCCGTACGGGTTGGTCGGTGTTCTGAGTTTTAGCCGCAGAGGACGTAGACAGAGATGGGAACGCTTTCATCTGCGTCCATCTGCGGCATCTGCGGTTCAATCCTGCCTTTTCTTTTCCCGCAGCAGCCACCCGCCCCAGGCCGTGAACGCCGCCACGGCACCCAGGATGAGGGCCAGCCGCAGCCAGGGCTCGCCGAAGGCCAGGCGCGTTCGCACATCCTCCACCAGGGTCCACAGCCACACGAGCGCACCCAGGAGCAGGGCCCAGCGCGTCACCGCCTGCGCCCAGGGCCGCGGCACGAAGAGCGGCACCAGCAGGGCTAGGCAGAGCGCCACCAGGGGCAGTTGCCCGAAGCGGAGGAAATGCGCTCCCAGCATCAGCAGGGTAAGCAGGGCGGGCAGGCGGCGAAGGACGAACACGGGAACTCCGGTGACGAAAGAATCATACCTATTTGTCCTAAATATCAGATCACAACCCGGACCACCGCGTCCGCCATGCTTCCCGCGCCGCCGGATCGAGGAAGGTCCAGGCCACGAAGCGGCTCTGCTTCTGGCCCTGCGCCATGGACACCGTGCGAATCTCATTCGCCCCCGCCTGCCGCAGGGCGCGCTGCACCGCCGGCAGGGCCGCCGAAGTCGAAATGAGCGTCGTGAACCAGAGCACCTGGGTGGGAATCCGGGTGCTCTCCTCGATCATGCGCCGGGCGAAGCTCGCCTCGCCGCCCTCGCACCAGAGTTCCGCGCCCTGGCCGCCGAAGTTGCGCCCAGAGCCCGTCGCGCCCCGCCCCAGCTTCCGCCACTTGGTCTGGGCTGCCTCCTGGGCTTCGCGCAGGGATCCGTGGAAGGGCGGGTTGCAGAGCGTCAGGTCGAAGCGGTCCTCCGGTCCCACCACGCCCGTGAGGATGGCTTTCGGATTGGCCTGCTTGCGCAGGATGATGGCTTCTCCCAGGCCCGGGTTCGCCGCCAGGATTCGGGCCGCCGAGGCCAGGGCGGCCTCATCGATGTCCGAGCCCACGAAGGACCAGCCGTACTCCCGGTGGCCCAGCAGGGGGTAGATGACGCTGGCGCCGGTGCCGATGTCCAGCACACGCACGGCGGGGCCCCGCGGGATCGCCCCGTCCTCCGCCAGCAGATCCGCCAGGTGGTGCAGGTAATCCGCCCGACCGGGGATGGGCGGGCAGAGGTATCCGGGCGGAATATCCCAACCGCGGATGCCGTAGGCCTCCGCCAGCAGGGCGCGGTTCAGGGCCTTCACCGCGGTGGGGTCTGCGAAGTCGATGGAGGGCCCGCCATGGGGCGCGCGCCGCACGAAGGGCTCCAACTCGGGGCAAGCGGCGAGGAGCTTCGGGAAGTCATAGCCTCCGGCGTGGCGGTTGCGCGGGTGCAGGCCGGGCTTGGCAGTGCGGGGTGCCTTGGGACCGTTGGGGTGGCGCAGGGGCATGTCAGCAACCCTCCCCGTCCGCATCCTTCCCGGAGGCCGGATCGGTGCCCACCGCCAGGCGTGTGGACAGGAACCAGAAGCCGGCCGCCAGAACGACTGTCAGGCAAGCCACGGTGAATGCCAGCGTCCGGCCATGCCAGAGCCCGTCGAACCAGCGCCGGAACTCCGTGGCCAGCACGTTCACCTTCCCTCCGTAGACCTCCAGTTCCCGCAGGTACTTCTTGGTGTCTTCCGGCTCGTAGCCCAGGGGGTTGGTGGGCGGCGGTGCGGCGGTGAGGTAGATGAGCATCGCACCGCTAAGGCCCGCCGCCAGAAGGCCGGCCGTGATGCGGCGGATGCGGGCCATGCGGGTTTCCGGAGTGGCCCCGAAAAAACTGCCGGGCCCGGGTTCCAGCTCGGCCTGCTGGGCCGCGTCGCGTTCGCGGAGCGCGTGGGTGATCCGCGCCAGATCGTCTTCAGGGATCGCGTGGCCCCGCTGCCGCAGCTGCGCCAGGGCCGCCTCCACCGCCTCGGTCTTGTAGCCCAGGGGCTGCTCCAGGTAGCGCCGCAACTCGGCGTCGGGCAGCGTGGGAATGCGGGTGCGGAACGAATCGGCCATGGGGTAAGCATAGGTTGCTCGGCCTGATCCGTGGTCGGCTCAGGCCCACCCGAGACCGATACAGGCCTCCACCTTCCCCAGGCCCGCCCTGCTTTGAGGGGGCCTAAAGGGCGCGCTGGGGGATCCGCGCCTGGATGAAGGGGAGCACCTCCTTCGGGTTGATGCCCAGGACGAAGCCGAACTCCTCGTAGAGCAGTCTCTCCGCGGTGCCCATGATCTTGCTGTCGATCGTGCCCAGCCGCTTCGACTTGCTGTGATGATTTTTCTCAATGTAGAGCGTCTTGATCAACTGAATCAGGTTCCGGCTGTCGCAGGAGTTGATCTTCGCGTAATAGGCCTTGCTGCGCTCGCGCTCATTGCTGATCCAGACGGTGCCCTCCTCGGGCATTTGATCAATCAGGTCGTAGATCTGATCTTTGCTCATGACCAGTCGGATATGAGCAAGAATTTCTTCATTGGACGTGGGTACATAGATGCTTGTGGTGGCATCGGAAAGAGGCTTGAGCACATAGCACTCCTGGCCTCCCGCGCCTCCAAGCTCCACCAACCGGAGATCCGCGATCCGACAGACGCCCGTGGCACCGTAGAAAACATAGTCATTTATTTTAAACACACTTACGCCTCCCGTGTTGACCGATGGCCAACACGACGTTGAATGCGGTGATCCGTCATTCCTAGGATACCAAAAAGCATCGCTTGGCTGTAAGCATCGATCTCGAATATGAGCCGGCGGAAGGCAAGCTCCATGCGAGGCTGGTCCAAGGTCAGGCTTGGCCGTGGGCCGTGCCACCCCCGCGCCCAGGCGGGATGGAATAGGTGCCCACGACGTGCGCCACGGGGTCGCCCAGGCCCTCGGAATACAGCGATACCTCACCGATGGCCAGGGACTTGCCGACTTTCATGAGCTTGCACACGCCGATGATGCGTTTGTCGGCCGAAGGTCTTCTCAGGAAATTGATCGTGAGGCTCGTCGTGACCGCCAGGGGGACGATGCCGATCTCGCCCAGGATGGCCACATACAGCGCGACATCCGCGACGCCCATGAGCACGGGGCCCGAGACTGTGCCACCCGGCCGGAGCTCGTCGGGCCCGATGGGAAGCGAAATCGTGGCGCCGGCGTGGCCGACCTCCTCGACCACACACCTGCTCTGCGGGAATTCAGTCGCGATGAACGCGATCACTTCTTCCTTGGTGGCCAAGTGAATCCTCCGTGAAACCTGATACGAGAAGTCAACCGGCCCAGGCGTTTTTCGTCCAGTCCGGGTCGGACGAAGGGTCAGGCGCGGCTGGATTGAGCGAGAAAACCACCCAACCAGGCACAAGGCAAAGCTGTGGCTGCCAGCGCCAGGGGATACCAGGCGGGCCCGAAATGGTTCTGGATGGCGATCATGGCCCCAAGCAGGCTCAGCAGGAAGCCGATGACACCCAGGATCATGGCGTGGCGCATGGGATGGCGGGGAGCGAGCCTTCCGGCGAGGTAGCTTCCAAGAACAGAGAATGCACATCGATAGGTGAGGGCCAGGAGGTTCAACCTCGAGTCGTACACCGGCTGACCCCACCCGGGAAGGACCTTGGCTTGCTGAAGCACGTGATCCGTCGCCAGTGACAGGGAGACCACCGCAATCCAGCCGACCAATACCGCCCAAACGCTTCGCGGCACATTCAGGGGCGTGGCGTCAGTGCTGTTGTTTCCATTCATCATGGGGGCGCGTTTCTGTTTGGGGCATGATCCCACGCCGCCTGACGTGAAAAGGCGGAGCTTCCGGATAAGCACCTAACGGAAGAAGTCAAGCGGCCCCGCCTGCACCGAGGCGACGAACGAAGCCGAGGAAGACGAATGAAGAGAAAGAGCGGAAGGCAATGCAGGCGGGGTCCGAGTTGAGCGGAGGGTTAGGCCGTGACGACTTCCCATGAGGCAATGCCACCCTTTATGACACGAAAAAGTGGGTGCGGAAGCGGCTGTTTGATGGTGTTGCATTGTTGATACCGATCGGGGTCACGCGTTTTCAGCTTTGCCATGAGATGGCCCCATTCATATTCGATCTGACCTTCTGTGACAGTGAGAGGGTTCAACAGAACAGTCCTACCGATCTTCTTTTCATCGAAGTGATACCCACGCCGAAGTGATTCGACATGAACTTCCTTCAAGTATGCCGCGATAAAAGACACCGGATCCGGAGATGCTTTGAATCTATCCAGCTGCGGGTGATTTCGATATCCCCTGGTTTCACCCGAAAGAACGGCTTGGGCAAGCAATCCTTCTCGCCACAGGGCTACGAGACCTTTGGAATCAAGGTAGCGAGGATGGATGGACCAAAGTCGCATCAATGCTCCTTGAGCGGCCTAACGATTGGAGCTAAGCGGCCACGCCTGCACCGAGACGATGAGCGGAGCCGAGATAGCGAGAAGCTGAGAGAGAGCGGAAGGCAATGCAGGCGGGGTCCGAGTTGAGCGGAGGGTTAGGCAACGTGCCGAGCCCATTGGTTTAAGGCGCAAAAGGAATTGAAAGCACATAGGCAACGATGTAGAAAAGGCTGATGAAGCCCAAGTGTACCCAGACTGGCACAAGACGTGAGCGAAGGACTACACGGTTGTTTACGGCGACAATGGTCGCCAGAACAATACCTGCAATGACCGGAAAGACAGTTAGTAGTAGAAGGCCCCGC
>Ga0315270_10000664_pt1 | contig 18577 bp, 19 predicted proteins | sample C1_bottom_MG_FD_204932 | JGI IMG/M metagenome (GOLD analysis project Ga0315270, IMG submission 204932) | Sediment microbial communities from Yellowstone Lake, YNP, Wyoming, USA - C1_bottom | ecosystem: Environmental > Aquatic > Freshwater > Lake > Sediment | place: USA: Wyoming | collected...
AGCCCGGCACGCGTGAAACCCGCTGGGCACACCTTCTTTCCGGCCCACCGTCCGCGGATACGGTGGTCCGGATGCCCGCGGCCGACGGCGACGTCATCACGGTGTCGGAATTGGCGGCGCTGCGGGTGAACGTCGCCGAACTGCAGGGCGAGCTCGCGACAATCCGCGCGACCGTGGCGAAGTTGTGCAACGAGCTCGGCATCGCTCCGCCAGGCGACCGCTGACGCAGGCATCTTCGTACCATTGCGCGGCGTGCCCGGGTGGGTAGAATGGCGGTCCCGCCGCATGTCGTGACCATCCCATTTCAAATCATCCCGGACCCTATCCATGGATTTCAGCAACGTCGTTGAAAGCGCCCGCCCCGTCGTCATCGCCTTCGGCCTCAAGGTCCTGGGCGCGCTCGCGCTTTACATCATCGGCCGCTGGCTGATCGGCATCGTCGGCACGATCATCACCAAATCGCTCGAACGGCAGAAGATCGAGCCGACCGTCATCCGCTACGTCGCCAGCACGGTCAACGTCGCACTCAACATCCTGCTGGTCGTCGGCATCCTGGGCTACTTCGGCATCGAGACGACGTCGTTCGCCGCACTGCTGGCGGCACTCGGCATCGCGATCGGCGCCGCATGGTCTGGACTGCTCGCCAATTTCGCAGCCGGCGCCTTCATCCTGGTGCTGCGTCCGTTCAAGGTGGGCGACTATGTGCTGGCCGGCGACGTCGAAGGCACGGTGCGCGCCGTCGGCATGTTCACGACGGCCATCGACACGCCCGACAACGTCCTCACCACGGTCGGCAACGGCAAGATCATGGCCGGCACCATCAAGAATTTCTCGCACAACCCGCACCGCCGCGTCGAGCTCACCGCGCAGCTCGACCACACGGTCGACCCGCAGGACGCGATCCAGCGTCTGAAGGAAGCGCTGCCGAAAATTCCCAACGTCGTGGCGGAACCCAAACCCGATGTCGAGATCCTGACGTTCAACGAGCGCGGCCCGGTGCTCGCCGTGCGGCCCTATGTCCACACCGACCACTACTGGCAGGTGTACTTCGACACCAACAAGACGATTCGCGAGACCTTCGGCGCAGCCGGCTATCCGGCGGCGGAGGCGCACCTGTTTGTGCGCCAGAAAGCGGCCTGATCGGCGCGCGCCGGCAGGTCGGCGGCGCGCAATTGCAACGATTTCATTTCTGAAGCGAGGTGCGCGATGGGATTGCTCGACGGACTACTCGGCAGCGTGATGGGCGGGATGATGGGAGGCGGATCGTCGGCGCAGGGGGCGCAGGGCGGCAACCCGATGATCCAGATGGCGCTGCAGATGCTGCAGCAGAACGGCGGCATCGAGGGCCTGCTCGCCAAGTTCCAGCAGGCCGGCATGGGCCAGCAGGCGCAGTCGTGGATCGGCACCGGCCAGAACATGCCGATTTCCGCGGACGCGCTGTCGCAGATCTTCGGTCACGGTCAGCTCTCGGAGATCGCGCAGCAGATGGGCATCTCCCCCGACGAAGCGGCCGGCGGGCTCTCGCAGGCGCTGCCGCACGTCGTCGACCAGATGACGCCGGGCGGAGAAATTCCGGACGGCCACAACGACCTCGTGGCACAGGCGCTGGCGATACTGCAGAAAGGCCGGCCGGCGTAGAACCGCGCTGGCGCCAACTTCGATGGCCGGTCGCGTGACCGGCCATTTTCATTGCGGGCCGGTCAATCCTGCCGCCACGGCAACCCGTCGACGCGCCAGCCGTTGACGACGCGCTGCCCCTGCGCGTTCTTGTCGCCCTCGAATCCCTTCAGCACGTCGAACGCAAACGCAAAGCCGCTTTGCGCAGCGAGCGTCGCCGCGTGCTTGGAACGCACGCCGCTGCGGCACAGGAACGCGACCGCGCGGTCAGGCTCCACCCGCGAGCGCAGCTGGTCGAGGAAATGCTCGTTCATCTTCTTGTTCGGATAGTCGTACCACTCGATGTGCACGCTGCCGGGCACGTAGCCGATCAGGTCGCGCTCGGCGAGCGTGCGCGTATCGATCAGTTCCAGCTCTCCGCGGGAAAACAGCGCCCACGCTTCGCTCGGCGTCAGGAAGCCGCGAAACGCCACGCCCTCCGCTGCGGCCCTCGCCTCGGCGCGTACACGGATTGCCGCGACATTGGCGGCTGCTTCAGGCGGCATGGGGAATGATGCCCAGGTTCCTGTTGGCAGGCACGGCGACGTCCATCATCTTGGGCCGGGGAAGGTCGAGGTGGGTCATGATGTCGATGAAATCCGCGCGGCTGCGGTTGGCGAGCCGCGCGTTGTGCCGCTTCTCCCAGCCGATCGTCGACACCGCATTGCCGCGGTAGTCGTGCGCCGGGTAAACGCGCGTGATGTCCGGCAGCGTGAACAGCTTGGCGTGGATGCTGTCGTACAGCGCGCCGGCATCGCCGCCCTGAAAGTCGGTGCGGCCGCAGCCGTCGATCAGCAGCGCGTCGCCGGTGAACACGTTGCCGCGCCACGTGAAGCTCATGCTGCCCGCCGTGTGCCCCGGCGTGTGCAGCGCGCGCAACTGCTCCGCGACGCCGAAGAGCAGCACGTCGCCGTCCTGCATCTGCACGTTGGCGGGCAGGATGCCGCAGCCCGACGGCGCCGCGGACAAGGCGCCGGTCGCGGCGACCAGACGCGCCGCGCCTGTGATGTGGTCGGCATGCGCGTGCGTCTCCAGCGCGTAGCGGAGCTTGAGATCGAGCCGCTTTATCAGCGCCAGGTCCCGCTCGACCTGTCGGTCCACCGAATCGATGGCCATCGCTTCGCGGGTCGCGCGGTCGACGAGGAAATACGTGAACGTCGAGGACTCGATATCGAAGAGCTGGATGAGGTCGTGTTCCATGGCGGCATTTTACCCTCGATATGCGACAATTCGCCGCTCCTGCCGACGCCGCGCTGCCGTGGCGGGCACACGATCCACACGGACCCCCGCCTTGGAACACCCCACCCTGATCGTCGCGCTGCTGCTGGGCCTGGTCGAAGGCATCACCGAGTTCCTGCCGGTGTCCTCGACCGGTCACCTGATCGTCGCGGGCTCGCTGCTGGGCTACACCGGCGAGCAGGCGAAGGTCTTCGAAATCGTCATCCAGGCAGGCGCAATCCTGGCCGTGTGCTGGGAATTCCGCGCGCGGCTGATTGGCGTGGCGCGCGGACTGGGGCGCGACGCGCGTGCCAACCGCTTCGTATTCAATCTCTTCATTGCGTTCCTTCCGGCGGCGGTGCTGGGACTGGCCTTCAACAAGGCGATCAAGTCGGTGCTGTTCGCGCCGGTGCCGGTCGCCTGCGCCTTTGTCGTCGGTGCCTTCGTGATCCTGTGGGCCGAGCGGCGGCAGCGGACGCGGCCCGAGACCGTGCGCATCGACGACGTCGACGCGATGCGCTGGACCGACGCGCTGAAGGTCGGCTGCGCGCAGGCGCTGGCCCTCGTGCCCGGCACGTCGCGCTCGGGCGCCACGATCATCGGCGGCATGCTGTTCGGCATGTCGCGCAAGGCCGCCACCGAGTTCTCGTTCTTCCTGGCCATTCCCACGCTGTTCGCGGCGTGCGGCTACGAGGCGCTGAAGAACCGGCACCTGCTCGCGGCGGCGGACCTGCCGGCGTTCGGCGTCGGCTTCGCCGCCGCATTCGTTTCGGCGTTCCTGTGCGTGCGCTGGCTGCTGCGCTACGTGAGCCACCACGACTTCACGCCGTTTGCCTGGTACCGCATCGCGTTCGGCGCGATGATCCTCGCTACCGCCTGGTCCGGCGCGGTGACGTGGAACTAGCGCCTGGCAGCCCCGACGCTTCTGCCTTGGCCCTCTGATGACGGCAACGTCGCGCCGCTGGATCGGGCCGCTGTGCGCGGTCTTGGGCGTGCTCGGTTTTTCGTTCAAGGCCATCCTGATCAAGCTCGCGTACCGGGAATATCCGGTGGACGCGATCACGCTGCTCACGCTGCGGATGCTTTATTCCGCGCCGCTGTTCCTGGCGATGGCCGCGTGGGCGCAGCGCGCGCCGCGCACGTCGCCGCGCATGTCCAAAATTGCACGCGCCGACTGGTGGCGCCTGGTCTGGCTGGGCTGCATCGGCTACTGGCTGGCGAGCCTCCTCGACTTCATGGGACTCCAGTACATCACGGCGTCGCTGGAGCGCCTCGTGCTGTTCCTGTACCCGACCCTCGTCGTGCTGCTGTCCGCGCTGATGCTGCGCCAGCCGATCACGCGCCGCGCGGTGGCCGCGCTCGTGCTTTCGTACGCCGGCATCGCGTTCGTGTTCTGGCACGACATTCGATTCGCCGGCGACGCGGGCGGGACACTGAAGGGCGGGGCACTGGTGTTCGCCAGCGCGATTCTTTACGCGCTCTACCTCGTGCAGGCGGGCGGCGTGATCGCCCGGCTCGGTTCCGCCCGGTTCATCGCGTGGGCGATGCTCGCGTCGACGGTGTTCGTCGTCACGCAGTTCCTGCTGACGCGGCCGTTGGCAGCACTCGCGGTGCCGCGTTCGGTCCAAGCGATATCGCTGGCGATGGCCGTGTTCTCGACGGTGCTGCCGACATGGCTGATCGCCGAATCCATCCGCCGCATGGGCGCCAACGCAGCCTCGCTGGTCGGCTCGCTGGGGCCCGTTTTCACCATCGGGTTGGGCGCGATGATCCTGGGCGAGCCGGTCCACGCCATCCAGCTCGCAGGCGCCGCCCTCGTGCTGGGCGGCGTGCTGCTGGTGACCCTCAAACCGCGATCCGCCGCACCTTGAGGGCCGGTCCCGTTCAGAACGTCGCGACGGGCGACTCGTCCGGCGCGGGTGCTGCCATCGACTTCGGCGGCATTGGATACTGCAGTTCCGGCGCCGGTTCCCCTGTAACCACCGGCGCCGGCGCCGCCGCCAGCGCGTGGCCCGGTGACGCTGCGATCGCGGCATCCGACGTATAGCCGGCCTTTCCCGCCACCACCGCGAGCATTCCGACCGCGAGAACGACAGCCGCCGCCTTGGCAGCCGCCGACAAACCCGCGCGGATTTCGCCATCGTGAATGGTTCTGCGCATGTCCGTCTCCTTAGCCATCGTGTGCTGCAACATGGATCGCGATCGCGGTGCCTTGCGGCGATCCACTACACCGGGCGTTGCGCAACTTGTGCGCGGTGCCGATGAGACACACTCTAGGGAGGAGACGCGTTGCCCGCGACGGAGGAAACCGCGGCGGGCGAGGCGATTATTCGCCCAACGCCGGGACAGCGAGGTTCACCAGCCCGTGGGCAGCTTGCGCAGGATGGTGATCGTGCGGTCCTCGACGGACAGGTATCCGCCGGCGACCAGGTCCTTCATCAGCTTGCCGATCATGTCGCGCGATGCGCCGACGCGGTCGGCGATCTCCTGCTGCGTAAGCTTTTCGTGGACGACGAGCCGGCCGTCGGTTTCGGTGGACAGCGCGTTGAGCAGGCGCGCCAGGCGGCCGTACACGTCGGAGAGCGCAAGGCTCTTCAGGTTCTCCGTCGTCGCGCGCACGCGATGGATGAGCTTCTCGATCAGGTACATCGCGAAATCCGGGTGGGCCAGGATGAACTCGCGGAAATGCGCGCGACTGACGATCGCGCAGGTGGTCGGCTCCACCGTCATCACCGACGCGGACCGGGTCGAGCCGTCGAGCGACATCTCTCCCAGCGTTTCGCCGGGACCGCGGAAATCGATGACGACCTCGCGGCCCGCTGCATTGCTCGCGTAGATTTTCACTCGGCCGGCCAGGATGATGTAGAGCGAATCGCCGGTGTCCCCGTCATGGATCAGCACCGTCTGCTTCGGAAACTGGCGGACGACGCCGCTTTCGGCGATCTCGCGCAGCGTCTGCTGGCCAAGGGGCGCGAAAGGATCGGCAACTGGTGCGGAATGGCTGGCGTTCAAGGCGTTCCCACGCTGCGGACAACGCGGGAATGCTAGCACGCGAAGCGCGCCTCATGTCGGCGTTCCCCTAGGCCGCTGCCTGCGCAACCTGCACGAGCTGTCTTTCGCCGATGTGGGGCGCGGCGCGGAGGGCGGGATGCCGCGCGACGGGCTCCCATTGCGCGGAGAACGCGGCGACATCGCGGGCAAAGCGGGCAGGCGCTGCAGAGTGGGGCGCGTGATCGGCCTTCGGGTAGCGAACGACCTCCGCGTGCGGCACGAACGCCTCGAACCAGCGACCCAGTTCGGCCGCGTCGTACAGTTTGCTGCCTCCGCCCAGCACCGCGAGCAGCGGCACCCGCAGCGTGGCGAGATCGACGCGATAGTCGCGGCCGATCATGCTGCGCCAGAGGGCCAGCATCGATCCCGTCGCCAGTTCGCGCAAGGATCGGTGCGGCGGCTCGTCATGGCGCGCATGCGAGCCGGCATCGGCGCCGTGCGCCTGCAGCGAAAGCCATGCTTCGGCAAAGTCGGCCCGGATGTGCGCTTCGAATTCCAGCGCATCGCCTTCGCGGAACCCGCCGAACAGCCCCAGCTGCCAATCGGGCACGGTGAGCATCCGCGGCGACTGGTCCACCAGCACCACGCCCGATACGCGACCGTCGTCGTAGTTGCGCAGGTATTCGAGGATCGTCAGCGCGCCCAGCCCGTGACCGACCAGCACCGCGGCGTCTGGCGCGCATGCGGCGAGCGCCGCATCGAGGTCGGCCGCCAGCAGGCCCAGCGTCGGCACCGCGCTTTCCGGCGTGCCGCGCGCCGCGCCGTGTCCGCGCGCATCCCACGTGCAGACGGCGTTCGACCACGACAGCGCCTCGCGCACCGGGTCCCACGCACACTGCGTCGCGGCCATGTCGTGCAGCAGCAGGATCGGCGTGCCGCTTCCCGTTCGGCGAACCACGAAGGCGTGTCCGTCGCCGGAAGTTACCGTCGTTTCCGCGCCGTAACCGACGCGTGAATGCCCGTCGTCGCCCGGCAAAGGCGTGAAGGGACCGGTGCCCTGGCCGATAACGCCGCATTGCGTGCTGTGATTCATTGAGGCCCCCTCGCGCGGGAGTGGTTCCCGCATGCAGGTCATGCTGCGGCAAAGGGGAGAGTCGCGCGCGGGAGCGATCCGCTGGACCCAAGCGGAATATTCGCCCGGCGGGGAACGGGAGGCGCTAGTCGAACTTGCGGATGTCGTCGATGACCTTGCCGTCGTTGGGCAATTCGCCGGGCTTGCGGAACGCGACCTCGCCGCGCAGCTTGGTGACGTCGCGGATCGCGGCGACGATCGCGTCGGCGCTGGCGGGAAGGGCGCCGGCGATCTCGACCTGCAGCACCATGCGGTCGTTGCCATCGGGATTGTCGACGGTAAGGCGCGCCCGGACGATCTCCGGATGCCGCCTGACGATGTCGGCGACCTGCGACGGATGCACGAACATCCCCTTGACCTTGGTCGTCTGGTCCGCGCGACCCATCCAGCCCTTGAGCCGCATGTTGGTGCGGCCGCAGCCCGAAATGCCGGGCAGTTGCGCCGACAGGTCGCCGGTGCCGAAGCGGATCAGCGGATAGTCGGTGTTGGTCAGCGTCGTGACCACGACTTCGCCGACCTCGCCCGCAGTGACCGGGTCGCCGGTGCCCGGACGCACGATCTCGACGATGACGCCCTCGTCGACGATTAGCCCGTCGCGCGAAGGCGTTTCATAGGCGATCGTCCCGAGATCCGCCGATGCATAGACCTGATAGCCATGGATTCCGCGCGCGGCGAGCGCGTCGCGAAACGGCGGCAGGAACGCCTCGCCGGAGACGAGTGCGCGGCGCAGCGACGGCAGCGCCACGCCCTGCTCGTCCGCCTTCTCCAGGATGATGCGCAGGAACGACGGCGTGCCGACGTATCCATCCGGCCGCAATTCCGCCATCGCCTGCACCTGCTGCTCGGTCTGGCCGGTGCCACCGGGGAACACCGCGCAGCCTAACGCGTGCGCGCCGGTTTCGAGCATCGATCCCGCGGGCGTGAAGTGGTACGAAAAGGCGTTGTGGATGAGGTCGCCCGCGCGGAATCCGGCGGCGAACAGTGCGCGCGCCAGGCGCCAGTAGTCCGGACGCGCGCCCTCGGGTTCGTAGATCGGGCCCGGCGAGGCGAACACGCGGCGCGCCGTGGGCACGGCGCCGCCCCAACCGATCGCGGCAAAGCCGCCGAAAGGCCGGCTCTGCTTCTGAATTTCCAGCAACTCCGATTTTCGCGTCACCGGCAAACGCGCCAACGCGGCGCGCGACGTGACGGCAACCGCGTCGACACCTGCCAGGATCTTCGCGAACGCAGGCGCGGCGGACTGCGCGTGGGCCACCTGCCGCGCCAACGCGGCAAACTGCGCGCGCTCCCGCAGTTCGGGATCGCGCGTCTCGAGCGCGTCGAAGTGATCCCGCGCCAAGGTCAGGCCAGCCAGCGCTTGCGGCGGCGGTAGTGCTTGACGTCGCGGAAGGACTTGCGGCCGGACGTCGACAGGCCGAGATAGAACTCCTTCACGTCCTCGTTCGTCGCGAGGTCACTCGCCTCGCCGTCCATCACGACGCGGCCGTTCTCGAGGATGTAGCCATAGTTGGCGTAGCGCAGCGCCACCATCGTGTTCTGTTCGGCCAGCAGGAAGGAGACGCCCTCCTTGCTGTTCAGATCCTGGACGATCTCGAAGATCTCCTCGACGATCTGCGGCGCCAGGCCCATCGACGGCTCGTCCAGCAGGATCATCGACGGCTGCGCCATCAGCGCGCGGCCGACCGCCGTCATCTGCTGCTCGCCGCCGGACGTGTAGCCGGCCTGGCTCGACCGGCGCGTCTTCAAACGGGGGAAATAGTGGTAGACCTTCTCCAGCGCGGTGGCGATCTGCGCGCGGCTGGCCTTGCGCGTGAACGCGCCGGTCAGCAGGTTCTCCTCGACCGTGAGGTGCTGGAAGCAATGGCGCCCTTCCATCACCTGGCACACGCCCATCTTCACCAGCTCGTTGGTCGTGAGCTTGTCCACACGCGTGCCGCGGAACTCGATCGTGCCCTTGGTCACGTCGCCGCGCTCGGCGGAAAGCAGGTTGGAAATCGCCTTCAGCGTCGTGCTCTTGCCCGCACCGTTGGCGCCCAGCAGCGCCACGATCCTGCCTTCCGGAACTTCGAGCGAAACGCCCTTCAACACCAGGATCACGTGGTCGTAGATGACCTCGATGTTGTTCACCGAAAGATAGGGAGTGGCGGCTGCGGGCTGCACGGCGGCAATTCCTCTACATTTCCTTGCTGCAGTCGCGCGGCGTGATCTTTTTTTCCGCTGCGTACTTGGCCGCGGTTTCCTCGACCATCTTGCGCACCATCTCACGATCGCCCGCCATGAACGGCGCGACCTGCTTGAAGCCGGTGCCGTCCCAGACCTGGAACTTCACCATGCCCGAGCCTTCGTGGTCGGCGCAGCTCGTCTTGATCGGCGGGAACAGCCCCGGCGCGCCCAGTTCCTTCAGGCGCGCTTCGTTGAGGTTCAGGTGCTCGAAGCCCCAGCGCAGCTGTTCGGGCGTCATCACCTTGCCCTTGCCGTACTTGGCCTGCGCGACGCGCAGCGCTTCGACGACGATGATCCCGTACGACAGGCCGCGCATGTACATCACGTTGCCGAGCCGCGTCGGATCCTCGAGGTTGCCCTTCTTCGCGCCATAGACCTTGGACTTGATGTCCTGGACCACCGGGAAGTTGGTGCCGGAGGCCGAGAATGCCGCACTGACGTAGCCCTTCGAGGCGTCGCCGGCCGGAATCACGTCCTCTTCGGAACCCGCCCACCAGACGCCGAGCAGCTTCTCACGCGGATAGCCCGTCTTCGCGGCCGTCTTGAGCGCGACGGTGCTCATCACGCCATACGTCCACATGATCACGTAGTCGGGCTTCGCCTGGCGGATCTGCAGCCATTGCGATTCCTGCGTCTGCCCAGGGACCGGCACCGGGATCTTCAGCGTTTCAAAGCCCAGCTTGGCGGACAGCGCATCGAGCACGGGGATGGGTTCCTTGCCGAACGCCGACTCGTGATAGAGGAATGCGATCTTCTTGCCTTTCAGCTTGTCGAGCCCGCCTTCCTTCTGACCGAGATACGCGATCATCGCCGCCATCTGGTCCCAGTACGTCGTGCCCAACGGGAAGACCCACGGATACACGCGGCCATCGGCCGAGCTCGCGAGGCCGTACCCGAACGTCGACATCGGGATCTTGTCCTGCGCCACGCGGTCGAAAAGGCCGTAGGCGATGCCGGTGGACAGAGGCTCGACGGTCGACGCACCGCCGCTGTTCTTCTTCAGCCGCTCGTAGCACTCGACGCCCTTGGACGCGTTGTACTCCGTCTCGCATTCCTCCCACTTCAGCTTCACGCCGTTGATGCCGCCGGTCATGTTGACGAGCGTCCAGTAGTCGATCGCTCCGCCGTAGTAGCCGGAACCGCCGGCGGCGGACGGCCCTACCCGGTACGAAAGCACCGGCATGTATTGCTCGGTTTGCGCAGCTGCCGCGGTCGCCGCGAACAGCGCGATGCCCAGCAGCACCGTCTTGATTGCCTTCATGTTGCTCCTCCTTCAAATAGCGATGTTTGAACCACCCGTCATCTTGCCACCACGTCCATCAACCCTGCAAAACCGCCACCACCGCGGCGTTCCCGTCAGTGCGGGAACGGCCACAGCCGCAATTTTTCCTTCGCAATCTGCCAGAGTCGTGCGAGCCCGTGCGGCTCGACGATCAGGAAAAATATGATGAGACTGCCGAACACCATCAGCTCGAGATTGGAAATCGCGCTCTCGGCGATGTGAAGATTGAGGTTGCTGTCCAGGAAACGTACGGTCACGCTGAGCAGCACGGGCACCAGCGTGACGAAGGCCGCACCCAGGAACGAGCCCAGTACCGTGCCGACGCCGCCCAGGATCACCATGAACAGGATGCGAAAGGACAGGTCGAGGCTGAACGCCTCCGGCTCGACGGTCCCCAGGTACGCGTAGGCGAACAGCGCGCCGGCCACGCCGCAATAGAAGGAGCTGACCGCGAACGCCAGCAGCTTCGCGCGCATCAGGCGGATGCCGATCACTTCCGCCGCGACGTCCATGTCGCGCACCGCCATCCACGAGCGGCCGACGTTGCCGCGCGCCATGTTCTTCGCCGCCAGCGCCATCACCGCCACGATTCCCAGCACCAGCAGGTATTTCGACGTCGCGGTGTCGAACACATAGCCGAGGATGACGATCTGCTGCGCGGTGATCACGCCCGAGCTGCTGTAGTTGGTGATCCAGCCGACCTTGGTCAGGAACCACAGGATGAAGAACTGCGCGGCGAGTGTCGCCACGACCAGGTAGAAGCCACGGATGCGCAGGCTGGGCAGGCCGAACAGGATGCCCACGAGCGCCGCGACGGTGCCGCCGCCGGCGAACGCGAGCAGGATCGGCATCCCCGGAACGCGCAGCATGAAGTTGTACGACGCGAAGGCGCCGACGGCCATGAACGCCGCGGTGCCGAGCGACAGCTGGCCGGCGTAGCCGGTGAGGATGTTGAGCCCGAGCGCCGCGAGCGAGAATATGAGGAACGGGATGAAGATCGCCGACAGCCAGTACTGGTTGCCGACGAAAGGAACCACGAGGAACGCGACCGCGACGAGCGCCAGCACCGCGATGCGGTCCTGGCGGATCGGGAAGATCTGCTGGTCCTTCGCGTACGAGACTTTGAACTGGCCGGCTTCGCGGTAGAGCATTGTTGGGTTTCAGTCGCAGGGAATCGTGGGCGTGGATCAGACGCGGTCGATGTGCTTTTCGCCGAACAGGCCTTCGGGACGAAACAGCAGGAACGTGAGCGCGAACACGTACGAGAACCAGCCCTCGATGCCGCCACCGACGAACGGGCCCAGGTAAACTTCGGCGAGCTTTTCCGACGCGCCGATGATGAGGCCGCCGACGATCGCGCCAGGAATGGAATCGAAGCCGCCCAGGATCAGCACTGGCAGCGCCTTCAGCGCGACGAAGGTCAGCGCGAACTGGACGCCGTTGCGCGCGCCCCACAGAAGCCCGGCGACCAGCGCGACCGCGCCGGCCACGGCCCAGACGATCGCCCAGATCTGCTGCAACGGGATGCCGACAGCCAGCGCGGCCTGGTGGTCGTCGGCGACGGCGCGCAACGCGCGGCCAATCCGCGTGCGGCTGAAGAAAAGCGCGAGCGCCGTCACCAGCAGCGCCGCCACCCCCGCCGCGACGAGATCGAACTTCGAGACGTTCATGCCGGTCGTGTCGGTCAGCCACTGCATCGGCTCGTCCTGCAGGCCCAACTCGAGGCCGCGCACGTTGGCGCCCCACACGAGCTGCGCCAGGCCCTCGATGAAGAACGCGAGGCCGATCGTCGCCATGAACAGCGTGATCTGCGGCTGGTTGACGAGCGGGCGCAGCACGACGCGCTCGGTCACCAGCCCCAACACGATCATCACGACGAGCGTCGCCGGGATGGACAGCCACGGCGACAGGCCGTGCTCCAGCAACCCGACGTACGTGAGCGCCGCGAAGAACACCATCGCGCCCTGCGCGAAGTTGAACACGCCGGAGGCCTTGTAGATCAGCACGAAGCCCAGCGCCACGAGCGAGTACATCACGCCCGAAAGGAGCCCGCCGATGAGGACTTCGAAGAAGAAGGACATGTCAGCTCAGTTCTGTTCCGCGCTCAATGCGCCACGCCGAGATAGGCGTCGATGACCGCCTGGTTGCTGCGGATCTCGTCGGGCGGCCCGTCGCCGATCTTCTTGCCATAGTCCAGCACGACCACGCGGTCGGAGATGTCCATCACCACGCCCATGTCGTGCTCGATCAGGACGATCGTCGTGCCGTACTGCTCGTTGACGTCGAGGACGAAGCGGCACATGTCCTGCTTCTCCTCCACGTTCATGCCGGCCATCGGCTCGTCCAGCAGCAGCATCGTCGGCTCCGCCGCCAGCGCGCGCGCAAGCTCGACGCGCTTCTGCAGGCCATAGGGGAGCCGCCCTACCGGCGTCTTGCGGATATGCTGGATCTCGAGGAAGTCGATCACCTCCTCGACCTTCGCCCGATTCTCGAGCTCCTCGCGCCTGGCGCGGCCCACCCAGATCGCCTGCTCGAGGAAGCTCGCGTGCATCTTGAGGTTGCGGCCGGTCATGATGTTGTCGAGCACCGACATGCCGCGGAACAGCGCGATGTTCTGGAACGTGCGGGCGATGCCGTGCGCCGCCGCGTCGTGCGGATCCATGTCGCGGCGAACGGCGCCGCGAAACGTAATCGTGCCCTTCTGCGGCCGGTAGACGCCGTTGATCACGTTGAGCATCGAGCTCTTGCCCGCACCGTTGGGGCCGATGATCGCACGGATCTCGTGCTCGCGCACGTCGAAGCTGATGTCCGACAGCGCCTTCACACCCCCGAACGACAGCGAGATGTTGTCGAGCTTCAGGACCGGGTCTCCGATTCGCGCCCCCACGCTTGCGACCTCATTGTTCAATTCGGCCGCTGCGCTGCCCCCCGAGGGGGAGCTATTCGCGCCTTGGGACGGCCCGGCGGCGCTCATCTGCTTCGTCGTCATGTTCACGCCGCCTTGAGCGGTTGCGCCTTCTGTGTCCGCGCGTTCTCGATGCGCAGGTCCGCGGCCACCATGTTGGTCCGGCCGTCCTCGAAGCGCACCAGCGTCTCGATGTGCTGCGACGAAAGTCCGCCGTACAGCGCGTCGACGAGAACGCCGTACTTCTCCGCGACGAAACCCCGCCGCACCTTGCGCGTGCGCGTCAGTTCGTCGTCGTCCGGATCGAGTTCCTTGTGCAGGATCAGAAAGCGGTGGATCTGCGACTCCGCGAGCTCGCCTTCCGTGGCAAGTTCGGCATTGACCTTTTCCACGCACTCGCGGATGAGGCCATAGACCTCGGCCTTCTGCGCCAGGTCCGTGTAGCCGGAATAGGCAAGGCCGCGGCGCTCGGCCCAGTTGCCGACCGAGCCCACGTCGATGTTGATGAACGCGCACACCATGCCGCGGCCATGGCCGAACGCCACCGCCTCCTTGATGTGCGGGAAGAACTTCAACTTGTTCTCGATGTAGTTCGGCGCGAACATCGCGCCATCCGAGAGCTTGCCCACGTCCTTGGCACGGTCGATGATCTTGAGCTGCCCGCCCGCGTCGAACAGTCCTGCGTCGCCGGTGTGGAAGTAGCCTTCGGCGTCGATCGACTCCGCCGTCGCGTCGGGACGCTTGTAGTATTCCTTGAGCAGCATCGGACCCTTGACCAGCACCTCGCCCGACTCGCCGATCTTCACCTCCACGCCGGGCGCAGGCAGGCCGACGGTGTCGAACTTCACGCCGCGATCGGGCTGCAGGCACACATAAGCGCAGGTCTCCGTCGAGCCGTAGAGCTGCTTCAGGTTGACGCCGATCGAGCGGTAGAAGCGGAAGAGGTCGGGCCCTATCGCCGCGCCCGCGGTGTAGGCGACCCGGATGCGGCTCATGCCGAGCACGTTGCGCAGCGGCGCATAGACGAGCGCATTGCCCAGCCAGTATTGCACTCGGGCGGAGAACGGCACCGGCTGCCCGTCGAGGACTTCTGCGCCGCACGCCTTCGCAACCGCCATGAAGCGATGGAAAAGCGCGCGCTTGATGGCGCTGGCGTCCTCCATGCGGATCATCACCTGCGTGAGGAGATTCTCGAACACGCGCGGCGGCGCGAAGTAATACGTCGGCCCGATTTCGCGCAGGTCGGTCATCACCGTGTCGCCTGATTCCGGGCAGTTGATCGTGAAGCCCGCGACCATCGCCTGCGCATACGAAAACAGGTTGTCGCCGACCCACGCCATCGGCAGGTAGGACAGGATGCTCTCGTCGGCCGTGAGGCGGTCGAAGGCGATGCCGCCCTGCGCCGCGCTGATGAGCGCCGAGTGGGCCTGGCACACGCCCTTGGGCCGGCCGGTCGTCCCCGACGTGTACAGCATGATTGCGACGTCGTCCGGGCTGCCCTTGGCGATTTCCGCCTCGTAGAACCCGGGATGGGCGCGATCGAACTCGCGGCCGATTTCCTGCAGCCGGTCGAAGCTCGTCACGTTCCGGTAATTTCGCAGGCCGCGCGGGTCGTCGTAGTAGATGTGCGAAAGCGTGGCCACCTGCGGCTGCGCCTCCTGCATCTTGTCGACCTGCTCCTGGTCCTCGACGACCGCAAACGCGATCTCGGCGTCGTTAAGCACGTAGATGATGTCGGCGGCCGGCGCATCCTGGTACATCGGCACGGGGATGCCGCCCAACGCCTGCGCCGCGGCCATCGACCAGTACAACCGCGGCCGGTTGTCGCCGTTGATCGCCAGGTGCATGCCGCGCTTGAACCCTTCCGCGGCCAGGCCGCAGGCAAGTGCGCGGACTTCCGCGGCGACTTCGCCCCAGCTCCAGGTCTGCCAGATGCCGAGGTCCTTTTCGCGCACCGCGGGATGCCCGGGCCGCACCTTTGCGTGGTGCAGCAGGTATCGCGGAAACGTGTCGACCCTCTCCTCCATCCACTCCTCCGAGCAGGTGCCGCCGTTCGTGTCGCCGGTCTGGTGCCGGTGTCGACGGCCGCATTTTGCCTATGCATCTTAGCCGGTTCGCCCCTGCCGTGGTGAACCTGCGTCGCGGGACGGCGGAGCATGGCCGCCGGGAGGTTTACTTGTACGTGTAGAACCCGCGGCCGGTCTTGCGGCCGAGATACCCGGCGGCGACCATCTCCTTCAGAAGCGGCGCGGGGCGGTACTTGGGGTCGCCCAAGTCGGTGTAGAAGACGTTCATCACCGCGAGCAGCACGTCGAGCCCGACCATGTCGGTGAGCGCGAGCGGGCCGATCGGGTGGTTGCAGCCCTGCATCATGCCCTTGTCGATGTCCTGGGCGCTCGCCAGCCCCTCCTGCAATGCGAAGACCGCCTCGTTCAGCATCGGGCAGAGCAGGCGATTGACGACGAAGCCGGGCGCGTTCCTGACGACGACGGGCTCCTTGCCCAGGCGCTTCGCGAAATCGATGCCCGCCGCAACCGTGGCGTCGGAGGTCTGCAGGCCGCGGATCAGTTCCACCAGCGTCATCAGCGGCACCGGGTTGAAGAAGTGCATGCCGAGGAATTGCGCCGGCCGCGACGTGACCGCGGCGAGTGTGGTGATCGAGATCGACGACGTGTTCGATGCGACCAGCGCCGTTGGCTTGGCCAGGCTGTCGATCTGGCGAATGATTCTCAGTTTCAGTTCCAGGTTCTCGGTGGCTGCCTCGATGACGAGATCGCATGCGGCGAGGTCCTCATAGACTGTCGAGCCCTTGATGCGCAGCAGCGCGGCGTCCTTGTCCGCAGCCTTGATCTTCTCCTTCTTGACCAGGCGGTCGAGGCTGCCGGTGATCGTCGCGAGACCGCGCATGACCGCAGTTTCCGCGACGTCGATCATGACGGCGTCGATGCCGGACACCGCGCAGGCCTGCGCGATGCCGTTGCCCATGGTGCCGGCGCCGACGATGCCGACGCGTTGGATGGTGGTCATGGCGAATCCGTCCTGTTGAGCGTAGGGAAAGGGTGAATTATGCGGTCAGGCGCACACGATCTTCGCGCGTACGCGCGGCATTGTCCGCGCCGCGCGCCGCGGCGGGCGCGCCACCAATCCGGCGAGGTACGTGTCGATCAGCGCCGGAGCCGCGGCGGCGAGATCATAGGACGTGGGATCGAGCACCCACTGGTGCATGATGCCGACCATCAGCGCGTTGAGCCCGTGCGCGGCGAGCACCGGATCGGTGTCGGGGGGAAGGTCCCCCGTCTCGGCGCAGCGCCGGATGATGACCTCGATCTGGCTCAGGCACCGGCAACGCTCGGTTTCGTTCGACGTCGCCATGTCGGCGAGTTCATCTACCATCTCGGTCTTGTGGAAAATCACGTCGAACACGACCTGCGTCCGCGCGTCGACCGCGAGGCGTTGCAGCGCGCCGACGCATAACTCGCGCAGCGTCCGCAGCGGCTCGGCGGGCGCGGTTTCGCCGGCACGTTCGAACAATGCATCGAGCGGCAGCGTCGCGCGGTCGCACATCGCGTGGAACAGCGCGGCCTTGTCCTTGAAATGCCAGTAAACGGCGCCACGTGTGACGCCGGCGGCGGCCGCGATCTCGGCCAGCGACGTACGGGTCACCCCGCGCTGCCGGAATACGGTTTCGGCGGCGTCGAGCAGCCGCTCTCGGGTTACCTGCGCCTCCAGTTTCGTTTTTCTGGCCATTTTTCAGCTCGTTTTTCAGCTCGTTTTCAACTGTCCATCTCACGGGGACTTTACAAACATCCGTGAATGTATGTAATCTGCGACCTGTTGGCAAGCAGTTTGTGTCCAAGACTTGCCCTGGATCAAGCCCGGAGTCACCCATGCGCGTCCCCTACCGCCACCTCGCCTTCCCGCTCCTGCCCATCGCCGCCGCCTTCGTCGTCGCAGCCTGCGGGCCTTCCCAGCCACCGGGCTTCCAGGGGTTTCCACCGTCCGAAGTGACGACGTTCGCCGTCCTGCCCTCGGCCGTACCCGCCACCTACGAGTATGTCGGCCAGACCGCCGGCTCCAAGGAGGTCGAGGTGCGCGCGCGCGTGACGGGCATCCTCGAGCAGAAGCTTTTCCAGGAAGGTGCGCCGGTCAAGGCCGGGCAGGTGCTGTTCGTGATCGACCCCAAGCCGCTCGCCGCGCAGGCTGCGGCGCTGGAGGCCGACGTCGTGCGCGCCCAGGCGCAGAAGGCGCAGTCCGATCGCGAAGTGGCGCGGCTGAAGCCGCTGGCCGAGAAGCGCGCCGTCGGGCAGAAGGAAGCCGACGACGCGATGTCCAACGCCGAACTGGCCGCTGCGTCCGTCAAGGCGGCGCAGGCCAAGCTCGATGAAGTGAAGCTCTCGCTGGGCTACACGCGCGTCGTCGCGCCGATCGCGGGATTGTCCAGCCGCGCACCCAAGTCCGAAGGCAGCCTCGTCACCGCCAACGACACGCTGCTCACCACGATCTCGCAGTCCAGCCCGATCTGGATCCCGTTCGCCATTTCCGAGAATGAACAACTGGCGCTCAATCGCGCGGTCGGCGAAGGCCGGCTGACGCTGCCCAAGGACAACGCCTACGACGTGACGGTCAAGCTGGCCGACGGCACGACCATTCCGCGCCGCGGCCGCATCAACTTCGCCGATACGCGGATCAACCCGTCGACCGGCACGTTCGAGATGCGCGCAGAAATCCCCAACGCCGACGGCGTGCTGAAGCCCGGTCAGTTCGTGCGCGTGACGCTCGCGGGCGCCGTGCGCAACAACGCGCTGACGGTTCCGCAGACCGCCGTGCTCGACGGCGCGCAGGGCAAGTTCGTCTACGTCGCCGACCGCGACAAGGACGGCAAGGACGTCGCCTCCGCACGACCCGTCACGCTGGGTGATTGGGTAACCATCAGCGGCAGCAACATGTGGGTCGTCGAAACCGGCCTCAAGGCGGGCGACAAGGTGATCGTCGACGGCCTGACCAAGCTGCATCCCGGCGCGCCGATCAAGCTCGGCACGGGTGTGCCGCCAGCCGCGCCGCCGGGGGACGCCACCAAGCCCGCCGCCGCGCCGAAGTCCTGATCGCGAGGCACAACAATGTTCTCGCGCTTCTTCATCGACCGGCCGATCTTCGCGGCCGTGATATCGCT
>Ga0315270_10000667_pt1 | contig 18523 bp, 18 predicted proteins | sample C1_bottom_MG_FD_204932 | JGI IMG/M metagenome (GOLD analysis project Ga0315270, IMG submission 204932) | Sediment microbial communities from Yellowstone Lake, YNP, Wyoming, USA - C1_bottom | ecosystem: Environmental > Aquatic > Freshwater > Lake > Sediment | place: USA: Wyoming | collected...
CCGACGCCTACTTCGACGCAGTGGCAATGATCAAGGCCGATCCGGCGAAGAGCTTCGAGATCATGGGCGCCGACGTCAAACAAAGCGCCGAGCAGTTCGAGAAGAGCCAGGCCTACCTGCGCTGGCAAGACCGCGAAGCGAACCAGAAGTTCTTCGCCGGCGAACACGCCCGCTTCAGCAAGGAGGCGGCAGACCTGCTGCTCGAGGTGGGAATCATCCGCGAGCTGCCGGACATGAGCAAACTCGCCGACACGCGCTTCCTGAAGTGAGCCAATCAAACCACCCGCGACCTTGAGCCCGGGCCAACGATGAAGCCGCTCAAGCCGGTCGAGCCCGCACTGCGCGTCGCGCTCGGCGTGGGCTTCTTCGTCGTCTTCGTCGGCGTCTGGTCGATCGCCACGTTCGGCGGCTTCGTGCAGAAGACTTTTCTCGCCGACCCGGTGACGATGCTGCGCTCGGGCGTGACGCTGCTCACCCAATACGGCTTTGGGTACGACATCGGCATGACGGTGTGGCGCGTGCTCGGCGGCTTCGTCATCGCGGCGGTGCTCGCGCTGCCGCTTGGCGTCTGCATGGGCGCATACAAACCGGTCGAGGCTTTCTTCGAGCCCTTCGTCTCGTTCGCGCGTTACCTGCCCGCCTCCGCCTTCATTCCGCTGCTGATTCTGTGGGCCGGCATCGGTGAAGCGCAAAAACTCGCGGTGATCTTCATCGGCAGCTTCTTCTCGCTGGTGCTGATGATCTCGGTGACGGTGGGCAACACCCGGCGCGACCTGGTCGAGGCCGCGTACACGCTGGGCGTGAGTGACCGCAGCCTGATCCGCCGCGTGCTGATTCCAGGCGCCGCGCCCGAGATCGCCGAAATCCTGCGCATGGTGCTCGGCTGGGCCTGGACCTACGTGATCGTCGCCGAGTTGATCGGCGCGTCGAGCGGCATCGGCCACATGATCACCGACAGCCAGGCGCTGCTCGCCACCGACCAGATCATCTTCGGCATCATCGTCATCGGCCTCATCGGCCTGATCAGCGACTTCGCCTTCAAGTGGTTCAACCTGCGCCTGTTCCCGTGGGCGCAACTCGGCCGTTGAAGGGAGGAATCGATGGCCACCATTCTCACTGTGCGTGGCGTGTCCAAACGCTTCAGGTCGGGAACGCGCGAAACGCTCGCGCTGCAGGCCACCGACCTGGAAGTCGCCGAGAATGACTTCATCACGATCCTGGGCCCCAGCGGCTGCGGCAAGAGCACGTTGCTGCGTATCGTCGCCGGGTTGGAGACACCGACCACCGGCGAGGTGCTGCTGGATGCGAGGCGCATCGAGGGGCCCGGCGCCGACCGCGGCATGGTGTTCCAGAGCTACACGCTGTTCCCCTGGTTGAGCGTGCTTGACAACGTCTGCTTCGGATTGCGCGAGCGCGGCATGGCGCGCGATCAACAACTGCACCTTGCGAACGGCTTTCTCGCCAAGGTCGGGCTTCAAGGTTTCGAGAACCATTTCCCGAAGCAACTCTCCGGCGGCATGCAGCAGCGCACCGCGATTGCGCGCGCATTGGCGAACAACCCGCGCATGCTGTTGATGGACGAGCCCTTCGGCGCCCTGGATCACCAGACGCGCGAGCTGATGCAGGAGTTGCTGCTGGGCATCTGGGAGGGCGAGCAAAAGACGGTCCTGTTCGTCACGCATGACATCGACGAAGCGGTCTTCATGGCAGGCCGCGTCGTCGTCATGAGCGCGCGCCCCGGGCGCATCAAGCTCGATCGCGCGGTGAGCCTGCCGCACCCACGCCACTACTCGGTGAAGACGAGCCCGCAATTCACCGAATTGAAGGCCGAACTGACTGAGCAGGTTCGGATCGAGGTCAAAGCGGCGCAACAGATGGCGGCATTCGCCTCAGACTGAAAGGCGCTCTCAATGCAACAGATCAACGACTATTTCGGCGCCGAGCGGCTGGAAAGCCTGCTCTTCATCATGGCTGGAATCGTTGCGCTGGGGATTGCGGCGTATGCACTTCTCGCCTCCAAGAACGCTTTGTTGCGTGGCGCCGCCTGGCCGCTGGCCCTGGTGGCGCTGATTCAGCTCGGCGTGGGTGGCGGTGTCTTCTTGCGCAGCCACAAAGACATCGCCCGCGTGCAGAGCATCGTGCAGGTTGAGGCGCAGCGTGTGCGCAGTGAAGAGATTCCGCGCATGGAAGCCGTGGTGAACAACTTCGTGCGCTATCGCTGGATCGAGATCGGCCTGCTCGTTGCGGCGATCCTGCTCCATGCATTCGGCCCTGCAGCCTCGGCATGGCGCGGTGCGGGTATTGGCCTGTTCTTTCAGGCGGGCCTGATGCTGGCGCTGGATTTCTTTGCCGAACGGCGCGCAATCGTGTATCTCGACTGGCTGCGCGCGCTGCCGGCGGCTTGACGCGTGCCCGGCGTGGCTGCGCGCGCCGCGTCAATCCAGCAGGGATGCGCGCGGCACTTGCACGCTGAGGTCGAGCAACATTTGCGCAAAGCCCTTGCCCAGCGGGTCGCTGCGCGGTGAGGCCATGCCGCCGCCGTCGAGCGCGGCCAGCAGCAGGAAGTTGAAGGCGTGAATGCCCGGCACGTCGAAGCGTTGCACCGGGCCCTTCACGAGGTGCGCGAAGTAGGCATGAACACGCTCTGCGCTCAATTGTTCGCGCAACACCGGCAACCACTTCGGGTCGCGCGCGATGATGCCGATGTTGACGCTGTCGCCCTTGTCGCCACTGCGGCCGTGGGCGATTCGCTCCAGCGGCACTTCGACCAGATCGCTCTGGCCGAGCGGTGGCAGGTCGGCGTAGCTGCTGCGCGCGGGCAAGGCGCTGGTGGTCGTGTCGAACCTGGGTCGCGCCGCAAGCGCCGATGCCGGAGTTGCTGGAGCTGCCGGAGCTGCCGCCAAGATGGATTCACCGCCGTCGATCGCAAGCGTTGCCGGCACCTCGCGCTTCGGCCACATGAATGAGAACAGGCGCACGATGGGTATGGCGCGCGGCCGCCCACCGCCCAGGCTCGCCAGCCCGGGCGCCCACGACACGCCGGCCGAGGCGATTTCGTTGCTGATGAACTCGAGGGCTTTCGCATCCTCGTGCTCGACCACGAGCCGCAGGATCACTTCGCGCGCGCGCGGCACGCGCGAATGCGGGCCGTACAAGGCCTCGGTGCCGATGACTTCCTGGTACACGCGCCGATAGTCGGCGAAGCCACTCGCGCGCATCATCTGCCGCGTTCGCGCCAGCACCGCCTGCGCAGTGCGCTCGGCCTTCGCCTCGGCCCGGCCACCGACGAACGTGACGTTGATGACGCAGCGCCAAGCATCGGCATGCGTCGCCGAGACCTTGTACTGGTCCGACGGTGCGCTGCCGCGCGCGCCCTGCACATGCACGCGCTGTGCTGCGGCCTGGGTCATGCGCACGCCGCTGAAATCGCAAGTCACGTCCGGCAGCAGGTAGGCCCGCGGGTCGCCGATTTCGTAGAGCATCTGCTCGGCCACCGTGGCCGGCGTGACCAGGCCGCCCGTGCCCTCGGGCTTGGTGATGACGAAGCTGCCGTCGGCGTGGCATTCGAGCACCGGGTAGCCGATGTTTTCCCAGCCCGGCACCTGTTCCCAATCGGTGAACAGGCCGCCCGTGGCCTGCGGCCCGCATTCGATCAAATGCCCGGCCAGGCTGCCGGCGGCGAGAAGGTCATGCTCGTGCATGGCCCAGCCGAACTCATGGATCAGTGCCGCCAGGGGCAACGCGCTGTCCACGCAGCGCCCGGTGATCACGACCTGCGCCCCCTGCGCCAGGGCCTGCACGATGGGCCAGGCGCCGAAATAGGCATTCGCGCTGAGCAGGCGCGCCGGCAGCGCGCGCCCGTCATGCAGGTCGCGCACGTTCGCGTCCCGAATCGCGCCCAGCCGCGGCATCAGGTCGTCGCCTTCGACCACCGCCACCTTCAGCGCCACGCCTTGCTCGGCCGCCAGCTTGCGCAGCGCGTCGCCGCAGGCGCGCGGGTTCATGCCACCGGCGTTCGACAAGACCTTGATGCCGCGCGCCGCGACCTCGCGAAGCACGCCGCGCATCGCGACCTCGACAAAGTCATCGGCGTAACCGCTGGCCGGGTTCTTCGCCCGGTTGCGCGACAGGATCGACATCGTCAGCTCGGCCAGATAGTCGAACGTCAGGTAGTCGACCTGGCCTGCATGCACGAGTTGCGGCGTGGCGATGGCGCTGTCGCCCCAGAAGCCCGAAGCGCCGCCGATGCGCACGACCCTGTCGCTCATGTCGATCCCTGGAAGAACTCGGCGACGGCTTGATTCAGCGCCGGCCCGATATGGGGCGGGTCGTGGTCGCCGCTCAGGCGGTAGCGCAACGCCCGGCGCAACCGCGGCTGCAACTCGGCAATCGGAACGGGCCCGCGCCGCGGCATGGTTTGTGCGCCCGGCGGGTCCGCTCCCAGGCTCAGGCCGAGTGCATGAGGGATGGTGCCGCGCTCGGTGCCGCGCTGCTCCACCCGCGGGACGCGGAGCGAGAAGAAACGTTGCACGTGCTTCAAGCCAATGCCCCTACTCGCCCTTCCAGACCGGGGCGCGCTTTTCCATGAAAGCGGCAACGCCTTCCTTCACGTCATCCGTCGTCTGCACCAGGGTCAGGTAATGACGCAGCAGACCGATCGCCTGCATCAGCGGCAGGTCTTGCTGCTCGTACAGCGCCTGCTTGCCCAGCTGCAGCAGGAGCGGTGACTTGGCGGCGATCTTGTGCGCCCAGTCGGCGACGGTGGCATCGAAGTTCTCGGCCGGCACCACGAGGTTGACGATGCCCAGCGCCTGCGCCTCTTCGATCGGCATCTGTTCGCCCATGAAACACAGCTCGGCGACCCGCTTGCGCGGCACGTTGCGCGCGAGCAGCGCCGACAGCATGAACGGAAAGACACCGACGTTGACCTCGGGCGTGCCGATGCGAACGCCGGCGCGCGCCACCACCAGGTCGCACGCCAGCACCAACCCCAGGCCACCGGCCAGCGCATGCCCACCCAGGGCGCAGATCACCGGAACCTTCAACTGGCCGATGCGCTGCACGAAGGCCGCCATGCTGCCGTTGCGCCGGTGTTTGCTCAGCACCGACTCCTGCGCCGCAAAGCCCGCGAGGTTGCCGCCGGCCGAGAACACCGTTGCATGGCTCGAGCGCAGCACGACGCAGCGCGCGTCGGCGTCGGCTTCGACGCGCTCCAGTGCAGCAATCAACGCGCCCATCAGGGCGGCGTCGAGAGCGTTGCGGTTGTCGGGTCGGTTCAGCGCCAGCGTCACGACGCCGTGCGCATCGCGCGCGTAGAGCACCGGCTCATTGCCTGCGCCGTTTGCGGGACCGGAAACTGATGAATCTGCATCCATGATCCTAGAAACCGCAGTTGGACGCGCCCGAGTGGGCCGTGATGCGGTGCGCTGGCAAGGCGCGACGACGCGGCGGGCTCGTGCCCGCGAGGCTGAGCCCGGACACAGACAGTCCTGTGGACTGGCTGTGCCTGGCGAAGGGCCAAGCCCCCGGCTTGGCGCGGCCTGCAAGGTGGAGCAACGCGGCCAGCGTGCCGCAGCGCGGCTCAATCGGGTGCGTAGCGCTCTCACCCAAAAGGTGAGGGTCGTCGTGGGTATGGATGTCAGTGTTCATGCGGTGTAGCCAGCGGGGGAAAGCGGTCAACTGCGGTTTCTCGGATGCCTGGCACGGAGTCTAGCCGCGCGCGCGCCGGGCGCTGATTCAGGCGCGCGCGGGGCAGTGCAGCAGCGCAAGGGCGTACGACCCCGGCGCCTTTGCGCACGGTGGGGGCCCCTACCGCCAACCTGGTCGCGATGCACGGCGTGGCCACCGCAGCCCGAGCGCGGTGCGGATGATGTGGGTTGGCCGGCCCTTCCTGCCGCGGCGCTGGCGGTGGCGCTGGCAACGCTGCCTTGGGCCCGGCGACCTTGAGACGCCGATCTGTCCTCGGGACGACGGTCTTTTTCACCATTGGCGCGCCGCCGCAGGGTGGTGCAATCGGGAGTGATGGACGAGCACACCCGCGCTGCAGGCCGCGTCGCACCGCACCTGCCTGCGCGCCTGGCGCTGTACAGCGCACTCGCGGCGTCGATTGCGGTGCATGCGCTGGTCGTTGTGACTGCATGGAAGCCGGCCGCGCACAAGCCTCTGGCCGCGCCGAACACCAGCCGGTTTCGCGGCGCGATCACGGTGCAGCTGTACACGCCGAGAGTTGACCCCAAGCTTGCACCTGCAGCGGTGGTCGCTGCCGCTACTGCCGTGCGGCGCGTTGCGCCTGTCGCGCGGCGAACGACAGCGGCAGTGCCGCGCGCGCCGCTTTCGGCAACTGCAAACGTGCCGGTTCCGCAACAGCCTGGGCCCGCGCCGGAACCCGCTCCGGTGCCCGCACCACCACCCAGCCCGCCAGCCGCCGCACCCGGCGCGGCGTTTGCCAGCCTTTTTGCCCCCGTCATCATGCGGCCGCTGGGGCGCAGCAGTTGGGGCCGCTTCGCGCCTGACGCAGTGGCGCCACTCGATGCGAACCTGCAGCGTGAACACGCCGCCCTGGAGCTGCGCCAGAAGTTGGCGAGCCGCCTGCACGATCTGGCGCAAAGGCAAGGCGCGAGCGCCAATGCGATGCAGTGCACGATCGCCGTGGACAGCGCGCACAAGTTCGCTGAAGTGCACTGCGCCGATCCTGCCGATCAGGGTGCGCCCTGGAGTGCGTTGCACGGCCTGCTGGTCGCGGGCGCCGTGCCGGCGGCGCAGGCGCACCTGTGTTTCAGGGTGAACGGCGCGACGGTGGCGCCTACGCCGTGCCTCGACAGCCTGGCCTCGCCCCAGCCATGAAAAAAGGAAGCGGCTTGCGCCGCTTCCTTGCTGTGACCAAACTGAACCGAATTGATGAGCAAATGTGGCTTTGCCACTTTGCTCGTCCCCCCGGTGGCGGCCGACGCTTGGCGTCGGCCCCGGGAAGCTGATCAGTCCTGCAAGATGCCGTCGATCACAGCGGGTTTGGGGTTGGCGGGCGTCGGCTCTTCGCCGTTCGTCACCACTGGATCCACCGTGATGCTGCTCGCATCGGGCAGCGTCAATGCACCAGCACTGGCCAGGCTGAGCGAAGCCTTGCAGCTCGTTTCGGGCGAACCGCTGAGCTTGGCAAGGCGCAATTCACGTTCCAGGTACTTCACGTAGTAGGTGCTGGAGCCGCCGGTGACGCCGGCGCCATCGCGGATGTCGAACGCCGGCACCCAGCGCACGTTCTGCCCGCACGCGGCTGTGGCATTCGTGTCCGGGCTTACGCAGTGGCCTGGAACGCCTTGCAGTTCGCCAAAGCCGCTGAACTGAAGCTGCACCGTGGTGCCATCGTATTTGGCGATGTCGGCGGCGCGGACCGTGCCGGCATTGACGGCCAGCGCGAGCTGCTTGGGCGGATCGATGACCACGCCCGCCGCGCCGAAGTACTGGTTCCACTGGTTCGGGCCGGTTTCCCATTGATACGTCACTGCGGCTTGGTCGGCCAACCCGGGGCAGATGCGACTGCCCGCAACGTTCGGCGTGCCGTTGACATCGCAGCGCACGGCCGGCAGGTCATCGGCAACCACCATCGCACCGCTGTTCACGCCACCGCCGAACGGACCCATGCTGCTCTTGTCGAGCGCTGAAGCGTCGACGTCCACGCCGAGCAGGCTCAACATGCCGTTGCTGAACTGGTATTCCGGCGGCGAGACAACCGGTGCCCATGACTGGGACAGGAACGCCTGCGGCGGCTGCGTCGCAAACGCGCCGGCAAGGTCGCCGGCCAGACAGTTGTTCAGGCAGACGAGCGTGCTCGGCGCGTCACTCGCATCAGGTGCCACCACGCTGCGGGTGCGGAACGCCAACACCGAGTCGGCATCGAAGGCCCCTGTCAAGGGCACCCTGATCGCGCCGTTGCCGCCACCCGACGGGAAGAATATCGGCAGCATCCGAACTCCTGCGGCCCTGAAGTTGGCGGCCGTCACTTCAAGCGCTGGCGAAATCGGCTGCTGCGAGCAACCATTCTGGCTGCACGACTGGGTGCCGATCGCGACCAGTCGGGTGCCGTCCCATTGCAGTTCGTAGTTGGAACCTTGCTGCAGCGCGCCGACCGGGTTGCTCACCCAATACATCATCGACACGCTCTTGAACGCGCCCAGCGTCGAGACCTGGCGCTCCTGCTTCCATAGCTTGCCGCCGCGTTTGACGACCGTCAGCGCCTGGTCTTCACCGCCGACCCGGCGCGTCAGCGTGCCCGATGTGCCCACAGTGGCCAGGGCCGAATCAGGCAACCACAGGCCCCAGAAGCCCCAGAAGCCGAAGTAGTTGCTGTTGCCGTTCACATACTTCACCGGAAACCCGGGGTTGCTGGCGTCAAGGCGCGAACCGTCTTCGGTGTAGGTTCCATAGCGCCAGGTGGAGTAGTCGGCAACCGCCTTGTCGCGCGCAAAGCAGCCGTCCATCGTGCCGTCGCTGCGACGGAAGTTGTCGGTGTTGTAGGCGAAGCTGAAATCGAACGCATTTCCGTTCTCGGCGCCTTGCACCCGGCCCTGGCCGCTGTCGGTGCTGGCGGCCTGCAGCGCCAGCTTGGTGGTCTGGGATTGATTGCCTTCGTTCGACAACTCGTAGAAGCTCAAGCCGTCGGCGTCGGACTTGAGCACGCCGTTGAACTTGCAGGGCGCATTCGGAAGGCTGATCGGCTTGCCGCAATAGGTGATCGTGAACAGGCCGTTCGGGTTCGCGTCCGACTTGCCCGCCGTCGCCACGCCGTAGACGTAGATGCGGCTTCGGTCGGATTCGCCTTCACTCGTGATCCACGCCTTCATGATCAAGGGCTCAAGCGCCGAAGCCTGGGTCGACTCGACCACCGCCGACATGAAGTTGGTGGCATTCGCCTCGCCCGCGTTGGTGCTGCCCGACTTGCTGCTGTCGCCGCGACCGCTGCATTTGTTCTCATCGATGAGCGCGCGGTATGCGCCCTGGTTCACGAGCGCGTCGGGCCGCATCGCGCCGATCACGCACATGATCATGTTGACCGTGCTGATGCGGTCGCCGACCCGGTCCTGGACCCAGGTGTTCTGGTTGTCGGTGACGTAGGCGCCCGAGGTGGGCGCGGCTGCGAAGGCCAGCGGCACGACGAGCGTGCCAAGGACCAGGCTCAGGGCTTTCAGTTTGGTGTTCATGGTTGTGACCTTGCTGCTCACTTCGCACTCACCACTTGCACCGACGACGGCAAAGTGATGGTGGACTGCGTGATCGGTGCCGACGCGGCGGCGGGCGAACCACCGCAGCCCGACAGACCGACCGTGCCCGCAAGCAGGGCCAAACACGCGCAGCAATGAACCGCGCCACTACGAAGAATGTGCATGGTGACTCCGACAAAGGGATGAACAAGTCCGGGTCTATCGGGACGAAGCGACACCAGCTTTAGGCCAGACGCGAGACAGCAGCATGCAGCGTGACGACGATCACAGGCCGGCCCATTGAGCACCATCGGCATGCGAACGCAACTCAAGTTCGGTGCCGATTCGCCGAGCCGCGCGCGCGCAAGGGTGGTGGTCAGCGCCCCAGGCCGGCGCCATACGTCGCCAGCTCTTGAGGGGGAAATGCGTGGCACAAGCGCACACGGAGTTTGCCCACGGTCACATGAGGTGCACTCTGCAGTGCGCACAACGTTGCCGCAGTACGTTGAAGTGGCACCGGCCTAGGATGCGTTCTCCAAGCGGCGGCGCTCGCCGGAGGGTTGTATGAAAGTATTCCAAATACTGATCCATCAAGTCATTATTTGCACGTTATCTATACAACGCGCTTGAACAGGAATGAAAAACACGTCATAGTTGATCTATGAGATCAAGCACAGATGGTTTTTCATTCAAGTCTCTACTGGCGGTTCTCCCCCGAGGCGAACCGCTGGACGTAGTCTTCTTGAAGGCGAATGGCCTGACCGCCGCCCATGCCTCCCATCTGGCCAAAGGCGGATGGCTCACCCATCTGGGCCGCGGTGCCTACATGCTGCCCGGTGACACCCTGACGCGGGACGGATGTCTGGCCTATCTCAAGCGTCGGCACGAGGGCTTGCATGTCGGGGCGAAGACGGCTCTCGCCTGGCGGGGCGTGAAGCACAACATGTCGTTCCGGGAAACGATCTCGCTGTGGGGCGAACAACCGATTCGCCTTCCTGAATGGCTGGTGAGCCGGTATCCCTGCACCTATCAGACCACTCGACTCTTCGACGCGGCGCTGCCTCCGAACTTCGGCGTGCGGACCCTTCCTGCCGGCCACGAGGGCGTCCTTGTCTCGGTCCCGGAACGGGCCCTTCTTGAACTCCTCAGCGACGTGGGAAAGACGGAATCGCTTCAGGATGCGCGACAGCTTGTCGAAAGCACGCGCAGCCTGCGCAGCACGACCCTCGAAACCTTGCTGACCCATACGACCCGCATCAAGGTCGTCCGCCTGGCGCGCGCGCTTGCTGAAGAACTCGACCTGCCCTGGGCCGCGCTTGCGAAGAAACACAGCGAAGCCAAAGGCGGAGGATCGCGATGGATCGCCGTATCCAAGAACGGCGAAAGGCTGGACCTCACGCCATGAAGCAGGAGTACATCGACACGGTTCGCCTGCTGATTGACATCGCACCGGATGTGTTCGCGTCACCCCGCTTTGCGATGAAGGGTGGCACGGCCATCAATCTCTTCGTGCAGGACATGCCGCGTCTTTCAGTGGACATCGATGTGGTGTTCACCGACCACACGCTGGCGCGGAACGATGCCCTGCAGGCCATGCAAAGCGACTTGCAAGCGGCGGCAATGACGCTTGAAGGACGTGGCCTTTCCGTCACGCTCCCCAAAAAGCCGGGCGGCGAAGACGTGAAGCTCTTCGTGAGGAGTGATCTGGCCGAAGTGAAGATCGAGGTCAATCACATCTTTCGCGGCACGCTCCTGCCGACGAAAGCCATGCCGCTCACGCCGACGGCGCAAGACACGTTCACGGCGGAGATCGCCGTACCGATGCTGAACACAGCAGAAATCTACGGCAGCAAACTGGTCGCGGCGATGGATCGCCAGCATCCGCGGGACATCTTCGATGTGTTGAAGATGTACGAGAAGTTCGGGCTGGACTCGGCGTTCGTCGATTGCTTCGTCGGCCATCTGGCCGGGCACAACCGGCCGGTGCATGAAGTTCTTTTCAGTACAGACCTGCCGCTGGAGAGCATCTACGAAAACCACTTCAGGGGGATGACCAGCGAAGAGGTCTCACTTGCGACCTTGGAGCAAGTCCGGGCCACCATGAAGAACGATCTTCCGAAAGCGCTGACGGCCAAGCACAAGGACTTCCTGCTGTCGCTGGTGAGGGCCGAACCTGCCTGGGACCTGATGCCCTTTCCTCACCTGAAAGACCTCCCGGCCCTGAGATGGAAGCTCGCCAATCTTGAAAGCCTCCGGGCGAAGAAGCCCGATGTCTTTGCGCAGCAGTACACCGCTCTGAAAGAGCGTTTAGGCACATAGCCGGTTTGCTCACCGCTTCCGCTACGGCCCGATTGCTGCCGGGACGTACCGCACTTCCCGCAAGTGCATGGGCGCAGGCCCCTGTTCCCCCTATCTCCCTGAATGCATGGAGAAACTTCCACTGAAGATTTGAGCTTCAAACGAGAACGATGGCGTGCTACGTTCTTGTCATGTTCTCATCTTTGAAAGACGGCAAAGTTGCGCATTTCGGCCTCTGGGCGGACGAAACCCGCAGCGACGTGATGGCAAAGGAAGCCCTCGGCATCCTCGCGACCGCGATCGAGCGCTGTGTCGATGACGACGTGCGCTCAGCTGAGCTGGACGAAGTGCTGACCTGGGTCGAAGCGAGGGCTGTGCGAAAGCACCCCGTGGCCTGCTTTTGTGCCGCCCTGACGGTCCAGCATCCGGTGGAACGCAAGGCTGCGATGACCGACGCCTATGTGCGGGTGGCGCGTGAGCTGGGGCTCTTTGGCGGTCGGATGTGAATCATCGCCATGCACGGCGGACCACGGACAGCGTGACGGCGAAGCGGTTGTCGCAAGGATCGCCCTTGCGCCGTCCTGCTGGTGTCCCTTCATGACCGTTGCACGGGAAGTCGTACTCGCCGTCCGGATGGAAGTTCACGATCTACTGGGTCTCAAGACCGCCCTGCTGGCACCGCGGGTTGGCGCAGCGAATCTGCGACGGGAGCGTGCTCTTGCTGTAGGTGGCGGACCGCCGCGAAGCATCGCTTGGGTAGTAGCCGTACGGGTCCTGAGCGACTGCAAAGGAGAACTCCGCAATGCCCGGGAACGCAGCGTTGCGGTCGTTCGTGGGCACGCCCAAAAATGGAAAGGATGCTGACTTGCTCATGCCGTACTCTCGACTGCCGGAAGAGGCGCGTCAAGAACAGAGCTTCAGCCGCCCCAGGATGTCGCGGCCTGACCGGGCTTGACCCGACCGCTTTCAGCGGGGGGGGGGGGTACAAAGGGGGGTAGGAAGAAAAACGGGCCCGAAGGGCCCGCTTTTCTTGAACATTGGCGGAGTGGACGGGGCTCGAACCCGCGACCCCCGGCGTGACAGGCCGGTATTCTAACCAACTGAACTACCACTCCTCATCTCTGCGCTGCTTCCTGCATCACGGGCCGCATTGCGCCCGCGTTGTTGGCGTCCCCTAGGGGATTCGAACCCCTGTAATCACCGTGAAAGGGTGGTGTCCTAGGCCTCTAGACGAAGGGGACAGGAAAACGTTTCGTCCTTCATTGCGCTGCATCGCGTGAGCTTGTTGGTGGAGGTAAGCGGGATCGAACCGCTGACCTCTTGCATGCCATGCAAGCGCTCTCCCAGCTGAGCTATACCCCCATTGACTCAAATCCAAGCCAGCGCAATTCGGGAAAGAGCGGAATTATAGCCAGCGTTTTCAGCTGCGCCGCAGGCGCGCAAGCACCCTCTCGCGCGCGAACAACTCGAGCACGGCGTCGATCGCAGGCGTCTGGGCACGGCCGCAGACGAGCACGCGCACCGCATGCGCGAGCTGCGGCATCTTCAGCCCATGCGCGGCCAACACCGACTTGATCGCCTCCGAGATCGATGCCTTGTCCCAGGGCACTTCAGCCAGCGAGTCGGCCAGCGCAACCAATGCCGGACCGACTTGCGGCGTCACATGCGCCGCGAGATCTGCGTCGCTCGGCTTGACTTCGGAGAAATACATGGCCAGCCAATCGGCGAGCTCCTCGGTTGTCACGCAGCGATCGCGGAACAGGGTGCACATGCCGGCCAGCGGCGCGTCTGCCTCGACAATCAGTCCGCGGCGCTGCAAGCGGCCGGCGAGCAGCCCGGCCAATACGTTGATGTCGATCTTTTTCAGCGCCTGCGCGTTCACCCAGTTGAGCTTGGTCAGGTCCCACTGCGCTGGGCTTCGCGCCAGGTGTTTGCCGTCGAACCAGCGCACGAGTTGGTCACGGTCGAACAATTCGTCGTCGCCGTGGCTCCAGCCCAGCCGCGCGAGGTAGTTGACCATCGCCTCGCGCAGGTAGCCGGCGTCCTCATACTGCGTCACGCTGACGGCGCCATGGCGCTTCGAGAGCTTGTCGCCGTCCGGGCCAAGAATCATCGGCACATGGCCGTACTCGGGCAGCTCTGCACCGAGTGCACGCAAGATGTTGATCTGGCGCGGCGTGTTGTTCACGTGGTCGTCGCCGCGCAACACGTGGCTGATCTGCATGTCCAGGTCGTCGACCACGACGCAGAAATTGTAGGTCGGCGTGCCCACGGCCCCTGGGTCCTTCGCACCGCCTGGCGCGGGGCGGGCGATGATCAGATCGTCGAGTTCGTCGTTGCTGATGCTGATCGGGCCCTTGACCATGTCGTTCCAGGTCACGACACCGGAGCGCGGATTCTTGAAGCGCACCACGGGCGCGACCGCGCTCGGCGGCATCCCCAGGTTCTTCCCGGCCTCGGGGCGCCAGCGCCCGTCATAACGCGGCTTTTCGCCGCGCGCGCGCTGCGTCTCGCGCATCGCCTCGAGTTCCTGCGGCGAGCAGTAGCAGCGGTAGGCCGTGCCTTCGCCCAGCATTTTCGCGATCACTTCGCGGTAGCGGCCCAGACGCTGCATCTGGAAGTATGGCCCTTCGTCGTAGTCCAGACGCAGCCATCTCATGGCCGCGATGATCTGGTCGACCGCCTCTTGAGTCGAGCGCGCTTCGTCCGTGTCTTCGATGCGCAGGATGAAATCACCGCCGTGATGGCGCGCGAAGGCCCAGGAAAAAAGCGCCGTGCGCGCTGTGCCCAGATGCAAGAAACCGGTCGGCGAAGGCGCGATGCGGGTGCGAACGCGGCGCGTCACGGGCCGTGCTCCGCCGTGTCCTGCAAGACCAGGCGCGAACGCTCCGGGTTGTCTTCGTCTTCGCCTTGGGCGCTGCGCTGCGCTGCCATCGTCGCGAAGTCGTCCGCGGTCACGTCGCCCGTGATGTAGACGCCGTCAAAACAAGACGCCTCGAAGCCGTGAATCGCCGGGTTCAGCGCCGCGACGACCTTCTTCATCGCCGCAACGTCCTGGTAGATCAGCGCATCCGCACCGATGAACTTGCGAATCTCCTCGACAGTGCGGTTGTGCGCAATCAACTCGGAGTGGGTGGGCATGTCGATGCCGTACACATTGGGGTAGCGCACCGGTGGCGCGGCGGAGGCCATGTAGACCTTGCGCGCGCCGGCGTCGCGCGCCATCTGGATGATCTCTTTCGAGGTCGTTCCGCGAACGATCGAATCGTCGACCAGCAGCACGTTGCGCCCCTTGAACTCGACGCCGATCGCGTTCAGCTTTTGCCGCACCGACTTTGCGCGCACCCCTTGCCCCGGCATGATGAAAGTGCGGCCGACATAGCGATTCTTGACGAAGCCTTCGCGGTACGGCTTGCCGATGCGCTGGGCGAGTTGCATCGCCGACGGCCGGCTCGACTCCGGGATCGGCACGACGACGTCGATTTCGTTCGGCGGCAGCGTCGAAATCAAACGCTGCGCCAGAGTTTCCCCCAGGTTCAGGCGCGCCTGATAGACCGACACGCCGTCCATCACCGAGTCGGGCCTGGCCAGGTAGACGAACTCGAACATGCAGGGGTTCAGGCTCGGGTTGTCGGCGCATTGGCGCGCATGCAGCCTGGCCTGCAGGTCGATGAAGATCGCTTCGCCCGGGGCCACGTCGCGGGTCACCTTGTGGCCGGTTCCTTCAATCGCCACCGACTCACTGGCCACCATCAATTCCGGTCCATTTGTGCCCTCGCCTTGCCCAAAACACAGGGGGCGAATTCCGAAAGGATCGCGAAACGCGAGCAGGCCGTGGCCTGCGATCAGTGCGACGACGGCGTAAGACCCTTTGAGGCGCTTGTGCACCGCGCCCACAGCCTGAAACACCGCGTCGGGAGTGAGTGCTATCCCCTGCGCAGCGGTCTGCAGCTCGTGCGCGAGCACGTTGATCAAGACCTCGGTATCGCTTTCGGTGTTGATGTGGCGCCGGTCAACGGCGATCAACTCGCGCTTCAGCGCCGCGGCGTTCGTCAGGTTGCCGTTGTGCACCAGCACGATACCGAACGGCGCATTCACATAGAACGGCTGCGCCTCTTCTTCGCTGTAGGCGCTGCCGGCGGTCGGGTAGCGCACCTGGCCCAGGCCGACTGCTCCGAGCAGGCTGCGCATGTTGCGAGTGCGAAACACGTCGCGCACCATGCCACGCGCCTTGTGCATGAAACATTTGGTGCCCTGCATCGTCACGATGCCGGCTGCATCCTGGCCGCGATGCTGAAGCAACAGCAGCGCGTCGTAGATCAACTGGTTGACCGGGTCTTTGGCGATCACGCCGACGATGCCGCACATGGTGTTGATCCTGGATCGATGCCGGCCTAGTACCGCGACCCAGAGGTTTCGAGACGAAATGAAAGCGATGGATTCGGTCCGAGGGCTAGGCGCAAACCGCAGCGATACCTCGTGGTATCGCGAGGCCGAGCCCGGACGCGCGCAGTCCCTGCGGACTGCGCTCGCCAGGCGAGGGGCTGGGCCTCAGGCCCAGCGCGGCCTGCAAGGCTTGCAACGACGCCATCGGGCCGAAGACGCGGTTTCATGTATCGAAATCTCTGGGTCGCGGTACTAGGACGGGAGGTGGCGCGAGACGTCGCGTGGCAGCACCGGCTTGAGCCCGCGCAGCGCCGATTCCAACCATGCCACTGCGCTGGAATGTCGCCACGGCGCGGCTTCTGCCAAGGGTGTGAGTCGGATTACGGTGACCACCGCCAGCAACAGCACGACGCCACGCGCCATCCCGAACGCCGCGCCCAGCGCGCGGTCGGAGGTGCTCATGTGCGAGCCGCGAATCACGGCACGCAGCGCGCGCGAAATCAAGCCCCAGCCCACCAGGAAGGCGACAAACATGACGCCAAATGCGATCCCGCGCCTGATGCCGGTAGCCGCGACCTCGGCCGGAACGTAAGACACAAGACTCGGCGCCAACCATTGGGCCGCAAAGTAGGCGGCCACCCAGCCGAGCGCCGACAGCATCTCGAACACCAGGCCACGCATGATGCCGACGGTCATCGAGATCAGCACCGTCGCGCCGAGCAAGATGTCGAGCCACACCCCTGAATGGTTCATGCTGCGACCCTCACAACGTCAGCACCACGGCGCTCAGGCCACCCGCCTTGGCCTTGGCGGCGGCCTGGTCGGCAGCCTCGCGGGTGTCGAACGGACCGATGCGAACCCGGGTTCGATCGCCGGCCACGGTTTCGGCGACCTGGGTGTAGGTCTTCAGGCCGAGCCTTTCGGCCCGGCCTCGAATCGCCTGCACTGCCGCCGCGTCGGCGAAGGCGCCGACCTGAACCACAAAACGCCCGACCTCGGACTCGGTGGTGGGCGCAGTTGCCGTGTTTGTCGCTGCCACAGGCTCGGCTGGCGCGGACGCGCCAGCCACCGGGGCCGGACGGACGGCCGATGGTGCGCTGGCCGGTGCCGCAGCCACAACGCTGCGCGCAGCGCTGGCGCTGGCACTGGCACTGGCCACCGAGGCAACAACCGAATTCGCTGCCGGCGTGGCACGGGGGGAAGGGGCCGGCAACGGCGCAGCCGTGTCTTTGCGCGGAATTTCGATCGCTACATCGACCGGAATCGGCCGTGGCTGGGTCTCGAACACCAGCGGGAAACCGATGACGCCCACCAGCAGCAGCACCACGGCGCCGATCAAACGCTGCCGGGCCTTGGTGCGCGCTTGTTGCACGGTGTCGGCCGAAGCCGATTTCGATTGGGGCATCGAGCTGGTGTCGTGACGTTGGGCAAGGCCGGCCGGGTTCGCGGCGTTCGACCGATCAGGCCAGATGCGTTCCGCTCAGGCGAGGCAGGCCGTTCTTCAACACACCGCCCACGGTGTGGAACGATCCGAAGACGACGATTCTATCAGCGGGGTCGCACGCTTGAAGGGCAGCTTGCAGCGCGTGCGCCGGGTCGGCATGGCAGGAGCCCGGCACGGCTGCGCCGGGTGGCCGCACCGAGGGCAGCTGGCGCAGGACCGACTCGAGCTCCACCGCGCGTGCCGCGCGGGGTGTGGCCAGATCGGTGAAATACCAGGCGTCGACCAGCGGCGCGATGCGCTGCAGCATGCCCGCAATGTCTTTGTCGCGCATCGCGCCGAACACGGCATGGGTGCGCGGATGAAAACCCATGCGCTCCAGATTGTGCGTGAGCGCGGCGACGGCATGCGGGTTGTGCGCGACGTCCAGCACCAACGTGGGTCGGCCGGCGACGATCTGGAAACGCCCCGCCAATTGCACCTGGGCCAGCCCGGTTCGCACGGCCTGCGCCGGTACCGGCAACACGCCACGCATCGCCTCGAACGCCGCGAGCGCACCGGCAGCATTCAGAAGTTGATTCGCGCCGCGCAAAGCCGGGTAGGCCAGGCCGCTGAAACGTTGAATCCGGCCGACCCAGTTCCATTGCTGTGCATCGCCGCTGTAGCTGAAGTCGCGGCCGATGCAGCGCAGATCGGCACCAATTGCCGCGGCGTGCTCGAGCACGCTCGCGGGCGGCACGGGATCGCTCAAGATCACGGGCTTGCCCGGGCGCATGACACCGGCCTTTTCGAACCCAATCGCCTCGCGCGTATGGCCCAGGAATTCGCTGTGGTCGATGTCGATGCTGGTGATGATGGTGCAATCGGCATCGACGCTGTTCACCGCGTCGAAGCGCCCGCCCAGGCCGACTTCGAGGATCACCAGATCGAGCGCCGCCTGCGACAGCAGGCGCATGATGGCGAGCGTCGTGAACTCGAACGATGTCAGCGCCCACGCGCCGCGCGCCTGCTCGACCGCCTCAAAATGTTCGAGCAGCGAATTCGCCGCGACGGATTGACCGCCGATCCGGCAACGCTCTTCGAAATGAACCAGGTGCGGCTTGATGTAGGCCCCCACGCGATAGCCAGCGGCCAGGGCAATCGCCTCCAGCATCGCGCAGGTCGAACCCTTGCCATTCGTGCCGGCAACGCTGATCACCGGCAC
>Ga0315270_10000668_pt1 | contig 18505 bp, 15 predicted proteins | sample C1_bottom_MG_FD_204932 | JGI IMG/M metagenome (GOLD analysis project Ga0315270, IMG submission 204932) | Sediment microbial communities from Yellowstone Lake, YNP, Wyoming, USA - C1_bottom | ecosystem: Environmental > Aquatic > Freshwater > Lake > Sediment | place: USA: Wyoming | collected...
AGCCCTTACCCAAGCAGCCAATAGAGGTTGAGGCCATTTCCGGCGCCTGCATGTTGGTAAAGCGTACTGCGATTGAAGATGTCGGTCTGTGGGATGAAGACTATTTTCTACATTGCGAAGATCTAGACTGGTGCATGCGCTTCAGGCAAAAAGACTGGAAAATTATGTTCGTTCCCAAAGCACGCGTTACGCATAATCTCGGTATGTGTAGTAAAAGTCGACCCGTGTTTGTTTCTTGGCATAAACATAAAGGGATGATTCGTTTCTACCGTAAATTTTTCCGCCATCAATACCCGGGCATTTTATTAGGTTTGGTCATGTTTGGTGTGTGGCTACATTTTAGTTTTTTCGTTATTCACAATACGATAAAGCGCGCTTCAAGGAATTGGCATGGTTGAAATTTCAAAAACAGTTGGTGTGCTGGGGGCAACCAGTTTTGTTGGCAAATCATTATTGCCGATGCTGAGTGGTGCGGGCTTTGATGTCCATGCCTTTTCCCGACAACATACCAGCTATGCCGATCCCAATATCACATGGCGCCAAGCCACAACCAACACCACCGCTACCAGTGAATCAAACAACATAGGAAGCTGGGTGTGCGTGGCTCCGGTATGGGTGCTGCCCGAGTATCTACCCTGGTTAAAAAGTATGGGCGCAACACGCGTGGTTGCCTTAAGCTCAACCAGCCTGTTTACCAAAACCAAGTCTAACGACTCTTCCGAACAGTTACTTGCAAAGCACATCGCCCAAAGCGAAAAAAAGTTTATTGAATGGGCTCAACTCAACAATATTGAGTGGGTCATACTTCGTCCTACTCTTATTTATGGCTTGGGGCTCGACAAAAACATTAGTGAGATCGCTCATTTTATTCGCCGATTCTCTTTCTTCCCCTTGTTTGGCAAAGCCTATGGATTGCGCCAACCTGTCCATGTGCAAGACGTAGCCCAAGCCTGTTTTGCATCGCTTAAATCAACCACCCCTAACAGGGCGTACAACCTTTCTGGTGGTGAAGCCGTGTCGTATCGAGAAATGGTAGCACGCTTGTTTGCGCGCCTTGGCTATCCTGTACGTTTTTTTTCAATACCGATCCCTGTATTCCGCATTGCTGTTGCTGTCATCACTTTGCTTCCACGGTATAGAAAATGGACGTTCGCAATGGCAGAGCGTATGAACCAGGACATGGTCTTTGACCATACCGACGCAAAAAATGATCTTGGCTTTAATCCACGTAACTATAATTTGCAACAAACAGACTTGCCAATCTAATAACTTGAGTTTGAAGTTCGTATTTGATTCGTTTATCAACTCTCTGAATTATTTAAACCCCATTTGAACAATCAAAATTGTTATTTGTTTCTGTAAAACTTGCAAAATGTTTTCGTTGACTTGATTTCTTTTCATTTGGAAATGATTGATTTGCTATGACGAAAGATATGTTGAGCCCCAATACATCTCGGTTAAATACAAACCCGTCAGCTCGTCATTCCCGCTTTCGCGGGAATGACGCTTTTTGATCTAATGAACAATTTTTGCTAACCGAACAGTATTGTGTTGAACTCCATATTCTCGTTGGCTCAAGAAGCAGGCCTCAAAATATTATCTATTTATGAAGCTAGTTCATCCCATACACAAACCAAAGCTGATGGCTCGCCTCTCACGGCTGCCGATATGGCTGCGCATACAACGATCGTCGAGGGTCTACGTAAAATAACTCCCGACGTTCCAATTCTTTCAGAAGAATCTGCCAAGATCCAATATGATTTACGGCGAAAGTGGAATACATACTGGCTGGTTGATCCCCTTGATGGGACGAAGGAGTTTATAAAACGTAATGGTGAGTTTACTGTCAACATTGCGCTAATAAAGAATGGCGTGCCGGTTATGGGCGTGGTGCATGCACCCGCACTTGGCTTAAGTTACTTTGCTACACAAGGAAGCGGCGCCTTTAAGCAAGAGGGAAACAATAAACCCGCATTAATACATGTTACACAGCACAAACCACACGACACACTTAAAATAATCGGAAGCCGTTCTCACCATGATACGCGCCTAGATGAGCTGATTGAGCAATTGGGTCGATGTGAATTTCAGAGCATGGGCAGCTCGTTAAAATTTTGCCTGGTAGCGGAAGGCAAGGCTCATTTTTATCCTCGGCTAGGACCAACAATGGAGTGGGACACTGCCGCCGCACACTGCATTGTGCTTGAAGCAGGGGGCGTTGTTATCAATTGCAATGAAGAAACATTGCACTATAACAAGCCAGATCTGCATAATCCACCCTTTGCGGTATTGGGTGCCGACAATTTGGAATTAATGGCGAAACTCAGGATGTGTAAATGGTAGAAAAAAATAATATTTTGGTTTCTGATAATGTCGTGTGGCACCATGCCACGGTGACACGTGCACGCCGTGAAGAACAGAATGGCCATCGTGGGGTCATCCTATGGTTTACCGGTTTGTCTGGTGCTGGCAAATCAACTCTGGCACATGCCGTTGAAGAACATCTACTTCAACTCGGATGCAGAACTTATGTACTGGATGGTGACAATGTGCGCCATGGACTATGTGGCGATTTGGGATTTTCAGCCGAGGATCGTGTTGAGAACATACGTCGTATAGGCGAAGTTTCCAAACTATTTATGGAGGCTGGCGTGATCATACTCACAGCGTTCATCTCCCCGTTTCAAGAGGATCGTAACAAGGTGCGATCGATGGTTCAGCAGGGTGAATTTATTGAAATATATTGCCAGTGTCCGATTGAAATTTGCGAACAACGTGATGTAAAGGGAATATACAAGAAAGCTCGTTCGGGTGAGATAACCCAATTTACCGGAATCTCTTCCCCTTATGAAGCTCCTGACAACGCTGAGCTCTCATTAGACACTTCCACCCAAACCCTGGATGCCTGTATAAAGCAGGTGATCACGTCACTTTATAAAGGTGTTCAACCTATTTTGAGTCGCGATAACAAACAAAAATAACTGGCATAATTTAAGAGCAATCCGTTCCTAAATCTGGCCTCATTTCATGCTTAATGTAGCGCCTTATTGACCGCCACCAACTCATCCTCTGCCAAACTTCCTGTAGCTGCTTGAAGCCTCAAACGGCTGATCAGATAATTATATTTTGCCAAAAATAAATCACGGCGAGTGGAAAAGAGTTGTTGTTGTGCATTCAAGACATCAAGGTTGGTTCGTACGCCGACCTCTTGGCCAAGTTTACTGGCCTCAAGCAATTTCTCGCTTGATTTAAGAGCTTGCTCCAACGCCATTACCTGGCTCATGCCGTTTACAACACCGGTATAAGCTTGTCTGGTTTGCAAATCCACATTGCGTCGTGCACTTTCCAGTTCTGCATTGGCGCGATCACGGTTTGCTTCAGCCTCACGCCATTTAGACTGGGTGGCGCCACCCTGAAATAATGGGAAATTGAGTTGCACACCTACTGTAGCAACCGTCGCATCCAACCCCACACCGGCAACCCCGCCATTGGACCCCGCGTTGTTCTGATTATAGGTCGCTACCAAATCCACTGTGGGGTAATGGCCGCCACGGTTACGCACCACTTCTTTGTCAGCCAACTCGGCACCCGCCCTGGCAACGGCTAGTTGCAAATTGCCCAGTTGCGCCTGCTCTACCCATTTTTCCGGATTTCCCGGTTTTGGCATTTCAAGCTTGAAAGCGGCACCAATTTCTTGAAGATTTTTGGGCATCGTATTGGTAAGCTGTTGCAATCCGCGTTCTTTGATTTCCAGATTACTCAGTGCAGCGATTGCCTGAGCTTCTATCAAATCAAAGCGTGCTTGCGCTTCCAGCGTATCGGTAATAGTCGCACTACCCACTTCAAAATTACGTTTAGCTTGTGCCAGTTGTTCAGTGATAGCAGTTTTTTGCGCTGCGGTTAGATTCACGGCATCCTGCGCACTGAGTACATCAAAATAAGCTTGCGCTACCCGCAAAATCAAATCCTGTTCGGCATTTTTAAACTGTGCCTCGGATTGCGCGACTTGCAACTCGGATTCCGTATAGAGCTGCCAGTTGTTCTGGCGAAATAAGGGCTGTACCAAAATTAGGCCGTATCCGCTGCTGTTATAGTTTCGACGTCCCAGCGGGTCGGTCGGCGTGTTGGTAATGCTATCGTTGTAAGTGGTATTGGCGGTGGCATTAAGACTGGGCAGTAACGTCGAACGTCCCTGCGTCAATTTCTCTTTACCGGCACGCTGTGCGCTTCGTGCTGCTGCAAAAACGGGATCCTGACCCTGTGCTGCGTGATACGTATCAAGCAGATCAACCGCAATAGCAGGAAAGCTTACAGCCATAACAACTAAGGCAAGAATTGTAGTTTTGGAAGTATTCATAGCACCAATCTTAATATTAGAATTTACTTATACTACGCTGTAATGAGGCTCAATACAAACCGAGGTAGCTGTTACAACTGCATACGTATTTTTATCGTGTGAGTTTATTAGAATACGAAACGTTGTGGCTGTAATGCATTTTGCAAGGGCTTCACATTCGTTTCGAACAAGGTAACGTTTTCAAATACGTCTGCTGATAATCGTGTCACCACTTTAGCCTCCATTGCTGGAGCGTCTCCTACTATGGCAAACAAACGTCCACCCGTATTCAATTGTTGCAAATAAGCCTTGGGATACACGGGCACTGAACCCGTTAACACGATCACATCATATTTATTTGTGCCCCAACTCGTAGCAGCATCGCCTACTTGAAGCAGAATATTATCAAGCCCATGTATAGCCAAGTTGTGCGATGCCTGTGTGCTCAGCTCAGGTACGATCTCTACACTGGTTATATGGGCAGCGAGGCGCGATAACAAAGCGGTCAAATAGCCGCTACCGGTACCCACTTCTAAAACATTCTCCGTACTTTGTATATGCAACTCGTGCAAGACGCGCGCTTCAAGTTTGGGCTGCCACATTGCAGCACCAAACCCCAAGGGGATCTCAATATCCATAAAAGCCAATGCCTGACGACCAGCAGGGACAAATTGCTCTCGTTTCACCAAGGACAACAAATTCAGCACGCGCATATCCTGAACATCCCACGGCCGGATTTGTTGTTCAATCATATTGAAGCGTGCTTGTTCCATATTGTTCATTCCTGTTACCCTCTGGGGTTAAATTCTTTCGACAAGGTTCAAGTATAGCAAGCCTGAGCTTGGACTGTCGAATGGACTGGGTTTGAAATAAGTTGATAGAACTTGCTTTAACGCCACCTTTCCAGTACCTTGCGAGCCTTGCGTGGGGGTCTTCGCCATCGTTATTTTTGGCCGGAGTGAGATACACCCTTTGAACCTGTACGGATAATGCCGTCGTAGGGAAGCGTCCAGCCCCAGTCTGTGCTCCCTTCGATTTTCTACCTTTTGGAGCACACACTATGAACGCCAATCCCAAATTCCTCAGCCAAACTGCACATGTAGACAATGCGGCAGTACAACCTCTGCCCAATTCTCGCAAAGTTTACGTGACAGGCTCACGTCCTGACATCCGCGTGCCGATGCGCGAAATCTCCCAGTCAGACACCCCGGCCAGCATGGGCGCGGAAGCCAATCCGCCGATCTACGTGTATGACTGCTCCGGCCCCTACACCGACCCGGCTGCCAATATCGACATCCGCTCCGGCCTGGAAGGCGTGCGCACCCCGTGGCTACTGGAACGCAACGATACCGAAGCCCTTGCCGGTCCCTCTTCACAATATGGCGTAGAACGCCTGAACGACCCCGAGCTGGCCGAACTGCGCTTTAACCTGCACCGCATGCCGCGCCGTGCGATGAAGGGCAGGAATGTCACGCAGATGCACTATGCGCGCAAAGGCATTATCACACCGGAGATGGAGTACGTTGCCATCCGCGAAAACATGCGGCGCAAAGAATATCTGGAAGCGGTCAAAGCCTGCGGCCCCACCGGCAAGAAGCTGGCGGAACTGATGGGACGCCAGCATCCCGGCCAGTCTTTCGGCGCGGCTATTCCGGCTGAAATCACCCCCGAATTTGTACGTGATGAAATCGCCCGCGGTCGCGCGATTATTCCTGCCAATATCAACCACCCTGAAGCCGAGCCGATGATTATCGGGCGCAACTTCCTGGTGAAGATCAACGCCAATATCGGCAATTCGGCGGTCACTTCCAGCATCGGCGAAGAGGTGGAAAAACTGACCTGGGCGATACGCTGGGGTGCAGATAATGTGATGGATCTCTCGACCGGCAAGCACATTCATGAAACGCGCGAGTGGATTATTCGCAATTCTCCCGTACCGATCGGCACCGTACCTATTTATCAGGCGCTGGAAAAGGTTAACGGCAAAGCCGAAGACCTGACCTGGGAAATTTACCGCGACACCCTGATTGAGCAGGCCGAACAGGGCGTGGACTACTTCACTATTCATGCCGGCGTGTTACTGCGCTATGTGCCGATGACTGCAAACCGCATGACCGGTATCGTGTCGCGCGGCGGCTCGATCATGGCGAAATGGTGCCTGGCGCACCATCAGGAATCATTCCTCTATACACACTTCGAGGAAATTTGCGAGATCATGAAGGCCTATGACGTGAGTTTCAGTCTGGGCGACGGCCTGCGCCCCGGCTCGATCTATGATGCGAATGACGAAGCGCAACTGGCCGAGTTGAAAACACTGGGTGAGCTTACCCAGATCGCATGGAAACACGATGTGCAGGTGATGATCGAAGGCCCCGGCCATGTGCCGCTGCACATGATCAAGGAAAATATGGACCTGCAACTGGAACAGTGCCACGAAGCGCCGTTCTACACCCTCGGCCCATTGACCACCGACATTGCACCCGGCTATGACCATATCACCTCCGGCATAGGCGCCGCCAACATCGGCTGGTATGGCACTGCGATGCTGTGCTACGTCACACCGAAAGAACACCTCGGCCTGCCCAACAAGGCGGACGTCAAGGAAGGCGTGATCACCTACAAGATTGCCGCGCATGCTGCCGATCTGGCCAAGGGTCACCCCGGCGCACAGATACGCGACAACGCCATGTCCAAGGCGCGCTTCGAGTTCCGCTGGGAAGACCAGTTCAACATCGGCCTCGATCCGGACAAGGCGCGTGAATTCCACGATGAAACCCTGCCGAAAGAGTCAGCCAAGGTCGCCCACTTCTGCTCCATGTGCGGTCCGCATTTCTGCTCGATGAAAATTTCGCAGGAAGTACGCGAGTTTGCCGAGAAGGAAGGCGTATCGGCACAGGAAGCGCTGGTAAAGGGCATGGAAGCGAAGTCGGTTGAGTTCGTGAAAAAGGGCGCCGAGGTTTATCACAAGGCTTAACCCTAGTCTGCCATTTGGGGCGAGGATTGATGGGTGCACAATTTACCCCGAAGAGGCTCTTGTGCTCTTTGAGTATTGCGCAATTCTTGGAAATATCTATCGCGCAATAAATTGCGCTCCTACAAAGACAGGCACGGTTACAACAAGAAGGAGTACTCATGCTACGCAAACTGTTGCTGGTCGGCGCCTTACAAGGTTGGGCACTATGGGGCATCTGGAAGGCGCGTGAACTGCATATCTGGCCCAATACCGACATCAGTATTGAACGCAGCCTGTTTTATCTTTGCCTAGCCTTGCCACTGGTAATTTACCTGACTGAAGGGCTGGCTACACTCATCCGCCAACGCCGGTTGTTTGTCATGGGAACTATCACGATTCTGTTCCCATTGCTGGGCGCCTACAGCGGCTGGGCGGACAATATCAGCAAAGACGGACTCGACTTGTATCGCGTTACTTTTGTGCGGCCATCCGATCTGATAGCCGCAACGGTTCTTGCTTTCATCCTTATTCCGCTGCTAATCCATTTCAACAGCAAGAGCAAAAGCTGGACATACCATGAACTGTTTGAGACCGCATGGCGCAATGTGATTTTGTGCGCCAGCGCCGCGTTTTTAACCGGTATATTCTGGATGGTATTGTTTGCAGGTTCGGCATTGCTGCGCTTGATCGGCCTGAATTTTATGCAGGAGCTGATCCAGAAAGCCATTTTTTCCATCCCCGTAACTGCTGTTGCCTTCGCCACTGCTTATGCCTTGTCTTTGGCGCGCGCCGAAATGGTGATTACTTTACGCCGTTTCCAACTGTCACTGCTGGCATGGTTGCTGCCATTGTTGATGATGTTTATCGTGGTGTGGGTTGTGGCTCTCCCCTTCACCGGCGTTGACTCGCTGTTTAAAACTCACCATGCCGCTTATATCATGTTGTGGTGTGTGGCGTTGTGCATCAGCTTTGTCAATGCCGCATACCAGGATGGCTTAACAGCACCGAGTTATGGCAAATATTTGGGCAAGTTACTAGCCTGGGGTTGGCTGAGTCTGACAGTCGTTGTCGCAGTGGCCGGCTGGGCAATGTGGCTGCGCATTGATCAATATGGCTGGAGCGAGGACCGGGTATGGGGTGTGTTTGTTATGCTGATGGGCTTGCTGTATGTGTTGGGCTATTCGGCATCTGCCTTACGCGGCAAAGGCTGGATGGTTTCTATCGGCAAAACCAATATGTGGGTGGCTGTTGTACTGTGCACGGGACTGGTAGCGCTGCTAACACCTATCGCCGATGCGCGGCGCATCTCGGTCAACAACCAGATGCAGCGTTTGACTAACCTGACAACCCCCAGTGACCAATTTGATTTCGATTATCTGCGCTGGCATGCGGGAAAATATGGCCACGATGCATTGCTCACGATTGAATCCGGCATCAACCACCCTGATCATCAAACTCTCGCTTCCAAGGCCAAACAACTGCTTGCGCAAAAACAGCGTTATCCAAACCAGGAGATTGTCAATAAACTTACCCCCGCCGAACTGCGTCAGCGCATCCGCATGCTGCCTGAAACTGCCTTATTAAATGATGCGCTGTTAAAGACAATGCAAGCCGAGCCTGGCGACTGGTGGCTGCAACAATGCCTTAAAGCTGATACACAATGCGGAATTTGGCTGATAGACTTGAACAAAGATCGCGCGCTTGATGCGGTAGTATTCATCAAAAACAAATGGAATAACACTGCAACCGCGCGTGTATTGCAAAATACCGGCGGTAACTATCACGCCGTCGGATCACTATCCCTGCCTGCAAGTAAAACCTACGACCAGCTGTTAACAGACATAGCCGAAGGCAAGTTCAAGATGGTCACGCCTATATGGAGTGACATTGAGCTTTCAGACCAACACTTACATGTCATTATTGACAACAAAAAAAATGGACTGCCGCCCTGATTGCGGCGCCTGCTGCATTGCTCCCTCCATCACCTCTGCATTTCCCGGTATGCCACGGGGAAAACCTGCGGGAGTGCGTTGTGCACAACTGACGATTGCCAATCGCTGCGCTATATTTGGCTCAACGGATAGACCTAAATTCTGCACGGGTCTCAAACCTTCCGCAGAAATGTGTGGCGACACACACGAGCAAGCTATGAAATGGTTGAATAATCTGGAGCAGGCAACATGTCCAACGCTATAATTACATCATGCATTCAATCAACACGACTACATCTCGATTTCACAAGCAATCCACTGAATTCGGTGAACTTGAAGGGAGTGACATAATATTTTAAGAGCTTGGTGAGAATATTAGCCACATAATTGGTTAAAAGAATGGCATTCAATTTTCGCAAAGTGATCAGTTATTGATTACAAGTTATACTCGAACCAGTTGTTAATTGACGCTTCAATTGTATAAAAATAATTTGGAGGTACCACATAACTTCCAGATACAGTCCACGTGTTATTATTTGAAGACTGATCTCCGCCAGTCACTACTGCATTAGATAAGGTAAGTGTATTGCCGTTTACAATAGTTGTTTTGGCTGAACTAAATATCGATGCACCAAAAGAATGCAAAATAAGTACAAATCTCGGCGTATTACCATTCTGATATATGACCCCAGAGGTCCTAGATGACGTTACATCAATCCATCCTGTAGCTCCAAACTTTGGCTGATATAACTGTGCAACCTGTGTAACTGCTGCAGTTTGCGCTGCAGTTGCCTTATTTGATGCATCCAAGGACGCTGCGGCTTGAACACTGCTGATTGTTACCGCCATCGCCGCCAACTGATCGTTTATACTCTGAAAATTCAAATTAACATCATTCGATGAAATAGCGGTTGCAGGTTTGAATTGAATCAGCGTAAGAAGTCCTGTTGCGTATGAAATCGCAGTAATGCTCATAAACAACACTATGATTGCGGTAATATATTGTCCAATGGTAAATCTTCTAAATTGACTTACTTTGTAATATTGAATACCTTTGTTTTTTTGTATGACTTTCATTGTTATGTCCTATATGTCCTTCAACGTTAAACCCTCTATTTCTCTTGGTGTCCCAAGAATCCCATTTACAAACGCCATCCCAGTCGCCCCTCGATCACGTTTTAGCAATCTCGCCTACAAGGCTTGTAAAGCTGCTACCACATGCATTAGCAAAAACAACAAGCCGCCAAAAATCCATCTTTAAATCGTAACGGTTTTACCGCAATTACATCTTCCCTTATAAATAAATCCTCATCTAGCCTATTCGACATACATAGCTTTCAAGCAAGTCTTAACAACAATAGTAGGATCGGTTGTTGTTGTTTTTATCAATGCTGATCTTGACATCGTTCAACTAAACTTAGAATAAAAATAAAAGGAAATAATAATATTGCAACATATTTTTTCCCAGAAGCGGGCCATTCTACTCCTTTGAGAAGTTTTGACCTTTGTTGGATCTGTTTATGAATAACGAATTATTCATAAAGCTACTATCTACATTTCTCGATAGAATTTTATCCATAATTTAATCTCCCTAAGGTTGTTGTTCTATCACGGCCAACTATCGCTATACTAATCAATATATTACAGTTAACTCAAAATCATATATTCGTTATCTATCTTAACCAATACAACGCAACTATACTAAAGACTTCACTGAAAAATGAAGTTTGTTTTAAACAGCTCGGTAATATAATTGCATCATGCATTCAGGCACTACTGACAAAGAAATTACGGCTGAATGCCCCTGTGTAGGGCATTGCACAACCGCATTGGGGGATGATGTGTGTCGTAGCTGTTTGCGCACTTTTGAAGAGGTCACGCGCTGGCCAGAATTAAGTGACGAAGAGCGTATAAAAATCAATCGGCGTATTGCTGAACTCTTCACCTCATCGTAAACGACCAGTAGTTTCCATGCGTATAATGCGCAACTTTATTTCCCGGTAAAAAATGATGGATTTAATCTTGTTACTCAAAGCCGCCATTCTTGGACTGGTAGAGGGATTCACTGAGTTTCTGCCCATATCCAGTACCGGCCATTTGATTGTGGCTGGCAGCCTGTTGCACTTTAATGACGCACGCGGAAAATTATTTGAAATTGTAATTCAGTCGGCCGCGATACTGGCGGTGATGTGGGAGTATCGGGTTAAAATTTCTACCGTTTTAGGCGGATTACCAAATGCTGTGTCGGCTCGTCGATTTGTACTGAATGTATTTGTAGCATTCCTGCCGCTGGCAATTATTGGGCTATTGTTCGGACATAAAATCAAGGACGCATTGTTCAACCCCATCACTGTGGCAGTTACATCAATCGTCGGTGCCATTTTTATTTTATGGGCCGAAAAACGAAACCACACGATTACAGTTGAATCAGCCGACGATTTGAGTTGGAAAGATGCATTGAAGGTTGGATTTGCACAAGCGTTGGCGCTGATACCGGGCACTTCACGCTCCGGTGCAACAATTATTGGCGGTCTGTTTTTCGGTTTAAGCAGAAAGGCGGCCACAGAATTTACCTTCTTCCTCGCCATGCCCACACTGATCGGAGCGACTGTTTATGAGCTTTATAAAGAACGTGCTTTACTAAGCAGTACAGATCTGGATATGTGGGCCGTGGGATTTATCGCTTCATTTGTATCAGCGTTTCTATGTGTTCGCTGGTTGCTCCGCTATATCAGTACACACGACTTTACGATCTTTGCGTGGTACCGGATTGCATTCGGCATGATTGTGTTGGGCACGTATTATGGCGGTTGGGTAGACTGGTCAATAACGTAATAGTACCCCTTCTAATTTTGCTCCCAAGGAAGTCCCAGCACCTTCCATCCATTTAATATACCGCGATGCTTTTCGGCGTTGGCATCCCCTTCAAAACCCGCCAATACATTATAGCAATCAAGAAAACCTGATTGATTTGCAGCTTGTGCAGCCATATGCGAACGGCCGCCATTACGGCAGATGAACATCATCAGCGCTTCCTTATCAACTTGCTGCTCCATTGCTACCATGAAATTTGGATTCACTTTCATGCCCGGATAAGTCATCCATTCAATTTCGATTGCACCCGGTATGCGTCCCACAAAATCGAGTTCCGCTCGGCTGCGCACATCTACCAACTTGGCACCCGGAGCTGTCCTCAATATCTCATACGCCTCATCCGGCATCAGAGCACCTTCGTAAGACAATTTCAGCTCTTCGGCTCTCCCCTGTGCAACGCTCAATATTTCAGTAATTCTGCCCATGATTATTCCTCGATATAATTTTCTACTGGTGTTATTCTGCGCGGTACACCACACTCTTTGCAAGATTCATGAAGACTCACTCCCACGTCGACTCGTCCAGTCATAAACAATCTACCACCTTTGAACCTGCTCACCCTGTGAGATTTGCCGCAGCAAAAAAAAGTACATGGGTGAGCATTTACATCAATTTATTTTTGACAGTGTTGCAGGTATTGGCTGGATTTTTTGGAAAATCTCAGTCACTCATGGCAGATGGTTTACACTCTTTTTCGGATCTTGTCGCCGACATTCTGGTGTTGTTTGCCAATCGCCACGGTAATCGCCATGCCGATGCAAATCATCCTTACGGCCATGCACGCATCGAAACCGCAGCCTCGCTTATTTTAGGTATTTCATTGGCGGGTATCGGCGTCGCCCTGCTCATTTCTGCCGGTATACGTTTGCAACACCCCGAACAACTTCATGCTGTGCATCCCTATACCATCTGGATTGCGCTGATCGCACTGGTAGCCAAAGAAGGTATGTTTCGCTACATGCTTGCCGTGGCACTTCGGGTACGTTCGCAAATGCTGGTCGCCAATGCCTGGCATGCACGCTCAGATGCGGCTTCGTCACTCGTGGTAATGGTGGGTATCGGTGGCAATCTTTTGGGCTACACCTTCTTGGATCTTGTTGCTGCCGCAGTTGTAGGCGGTATGATCTCTCATATGGGAGCAAAGTTCGCTATTGACGCATTGTCTGAATTGGTTGATACGGGCTTAAGTGAGGAAGAAGTTGAGGCTATACGCGCTACATTGCTTGCCACGCCAGGGGTACGCAGCTTGCACGAACTCCGTACCCGAAAAATGGCCGACAATGCGCTGGTTGATGCACACATCATCGTTGATCCCAAAATTAGCGTCTCTGAAGGTCACTATATTGCTGAATCTGCGCGGATAGCGGTACTCAACAAACATAACGTACTGGATGTCATGGTGCATATCGACCCTGAAGATGACGCCACGGCCAAACCCAATATTCATCTGCCTTCGCGCGAGTTATTATTAAGCCATTTAAAAAATCAGCTGGGTGATACTCTGCTTCCTATATCGCACAGTGTGTTGCACTATCTTGATGGTAAGGTTGACGCTGAAATCTTCCTAGACACCCGTTTTTGCCAGGATAGAAGTAAAGTTGCTTTGCTTAACAACAAATGTGCTGAACTCATCCTTGATGACCCTTACTTCCGTAAAATCCAACTTCATTTTTCAGACGCACCAAAATAGTGCTCCATTGCAGCTTGGAGCACCAAGACAGCGCAAATAATATTACCCATCACCCGCTTCGATTATGGCAAAATATACGTTTACCGTGTTTTAAGGTTGGCACGCTTCGTGCTGGGTATGTAATAACCCAAATTGAATTCTGGTTTTTTATGACGTTTATTTAGGAGAGAAAGAATGTTCAAGACTGCTGCAGAAGCTAGTAAATATATCAAAGGTGGAGAAGTTAAGTTTGTTGACCTGCGTTTTACCGACACGCGTGGTAAAGAGCAGCACGTTTCTGTTCCTGCCAAATATTTTGGCGAAGACAAATTTACCGATGGACACGCTTTTGACGGCTCCTCAATTGCAGGCTGGAAAGGTATTCAGGCCTCCGACATGATTTTACTGCCCGATCCTGCGAGTGCTTTCGTTGATCCATTTATGGACGAACCTACCTTGGTCATCACTTGCGACGTTATTGAGCCTACAGACGGAAAGGGTTACGACCGTGACCCACGCTCTATCGCTAAACGTGGCGAAGCCTATTTAAAATCAACTGGCATCGGTGATACTGCTTTTTTCGGTCCTGAACCCGAGTTCTTCATCTTTGACTCTGTAAACTGGCATGTGGATATGTCAGGTTGTTCTCTCAAGATCAATTCAGAGGAAGCCGCATGGTCTTCTGCAGAAGAATATGATGGTGGAAATACCGGTCACCGTCCTTCTGTTAAAGGTGGCTACTTCCCAGTTCCTCCAGTTGACTCGTTACATGATATCCGTGCTGCCATGTGTTTGGCGCTTGAAGAAATCGGCATTGAGGTTGAGGTGCACCACCATGAAGTTGCAACCGCAGGTCAGTGTGAAATTGGCACCAAATTTAGTACGTTGGTGAAACGTGCTGACCAAACGCAATACCTGAAATATATCGTTCATAACGTTGCACACCAATATGGAAAAACCGCAACCTTCATGCCCAAGCCTATCGTAGGCGATAATGGCTCTGGTATGCATGTGCACCAGTCGATTTGGAAAGGAGGCAAAAATCTTTTCGCAGGCAACGGTTATGCAGGTCTCTCTGAAACGGCTTTGTTCTACATTGGCGGCGTTATCAAGCATGCCAAAGCACTGAATGCGATCACCAACCCGGGTACAAACTCTTACAAGCGTCTTGTTCCGCATTACGAAGCGCCAACCAAACTGGCTTACTCCGCCAAAAATCGTTCAGCTTCGATTCGTATTCCACATGTTCCTAGTGAGAAGGCACGTCGTATCGAGACGCGTTTCCCTGATCCGCTGGCTAATCCCTATTTGGCCTTTACCGCATTGATGATGGCTGGCCTGGATGGAATCCAAAACAAAATTCATCCCGGCGATCCAGCAGACAAAAACTTGTATGACTTGCCACCTGAAGAGGATGCAAAAATACCAACCGTTTGCGCATCTCTTGAGGAAGCTTTGGCACATCTGGACAAGGATCGCGAGTTCCTTACACGCGGTGGTGTGTTCTCCAATGACTTTATCGATGCTTACATCACATTGAAAATGGATGAAGTAAACAAGATCCGCATGACAACACATCCGGTTGAGTTTGATATGTACTACAGTCTGTAAAAATAACATTAATGTAAGTAAAAAAGAGCCAAACGGCTCTTTTTTTTTGCCCTTCCTATTCACCCAGGTTTGTCATAAGCATCTCCTTAACCTATACTTCAACCATTGTATTCAGGATGTAATTATGAAGACGCATCACTTGTATTTGCTTGTGTACCTGAGCTACGTTGGATGGTCGCACGCAGAAATTTATAAACGCACCGATGCAGAAGGACATGTTACCTATTCCAGCGAGCCCATTAAGGGTGGAAAGAAACTCGTGCTGAAACCCTTGCCTACAATGTCCGGCTCTCGAAATTCACATAACAAAACACCTGAAGATTTTCCCAGAGTAGATTCCGACACACAAAGGAGCCGGGACTCGACCCGCAGAAAAATTTTGGAAGATGAGTTGTCAACAGAAGAGGCGGCTCTCGCAACAGCCAGAGAAGGTATGAAAAAAATTGAAGACAACCCTTTGCCTTTAGTGGACGTCGATGGAGTTCCCTTTCGCAATGTCACAAAACAAACTGAAAGAGTAAAATCTGCCCAAGATTTAATTACGCTTCACGAACAAAATATTCAGGCCTTAAAAACTGAAATTTCAAATCTGAAGTAGATGCCGAATCACTGGCATGTTTTCTGCTTTGTAAGTTTATATGCCAACCCATCAATTACCCACATTAGAACATCTCAATACTGCAATCATTTTGCTGGATGAAGAGTCTCGTATTGCTTACTTAAATCCTGCTGCAGAAAATTTATTTGGCTTGAGTCAAAACAACTTGCTGGGACACCCCCTTCAATATGCTTTTACCCAAACCGAACAATTATTCATCACCATGCAGATGGCACTGGCTGAACATGCAAGCCATACCGAACACGACCTGACATTGGGTTCATATGCTCATGCAGCCAAGTTTCATTTAAGTTGCACTGCCACTCCTTTAAGGGTGGCTCATTTTGCGCTGTTACTGGAATTTCATACCATAGACCGCCCGCTAAAACTGGCACGAGAAGAACAAATGCTGGATCAGACCCAGGCTAATCGACTGCTCTTACGAAACCTGGCACATGAAATAAAAAACCCGCTTGGCGGAATAAGGGGAGCAGCACAACTTCTTGAGCACGAGTTGGAAAAACCCTATTTGCGAGAATATACCCAGGTCATTATTCAAGAGGCAGATCGTTTACGCACCTTAATGGAAAAGCTGCTTACGCCGCAACATGTGCCTCATTTCAGTGCGCTTAATATACATGAGGTACTTGAAAGAGTACGCAGTGTCGTATTGGCTGAATTATCTATCGGACTGAATATCCGGCGTGACTATGATCTGAGTTTGCCCGATCTGATAGGTGACAAAGAACAGCTAATTCAAGTTTTTCTCAACCTCGTACGCAATGCTGCACAAGCTTTGCAAGGACATGGAAATATTGTGCTGCGAACCCGGGTTGCCCGGCAAATTACCTTAATTAAAAAACGTCATCCATTGGCGATAATGATCCAGGTTATCGACAATGGTCCGGGCATTCCCATACATTTGCGGGATAAAATTTTTTATCCCCTCGTCTCGGGCCGTGCCGATGGGCATGGTCTGGGACTGACTCTGGCGCAAGATTTCATCAGTCAACATCATGGCAGTATTGAATTTGATAGTGAACCGGGCAGAACTTGTTTCTCAGTGTTGTTGCCCTTGGCTTAAAAATATTTTATTTGGAAAATAAATCATGAAACCAGTCTGGATTATAGATGATGACCGCTCCATTCGCTGGGTGCTGGAAAAATCCCTCGAACGTGAACAAATTTCCTTCAAGAGTTTTCAGTCAGCCGATGAAGCCTTGCAAGAACTCAAACGTGAAACACCTCAAGTGGTGATCAGTGATATTCGCATGCCGGGACTTTCCGGCCTCGATTTGTTACAACAACTCAAAGAAAATTATCCCCTTATCCCCGTTATTATTATGACGGCATATTCAGACCTTGAAAGTGCAGTTTCTTCCTTTCAAGGTGGTGCGTTTGAATATTTACCCAAGCCCTTTGATATTGACCAAGCGGTTGATCTCGTACGACGCGCCTTGGAGCAAAGCCAACGTAAAAATCAACCGGCCCAAGAACACACTATCTCTCCCGACATTTTAGGGCAGGCGCCGGCCATGCAAGAAGTGTTTCGCGCTATTGGCAGATTGTCACAATCACATGCAACGGTTCTTATTACGGGAGAATCTGGCACTGGAAAAGAACTGATTGCTCAGGCACTGCATCGGCACAGCCCGCGCGCCTCTCAGCCTTTTATTGCGATTAATACAGCAGCTATACCCAAGGATTTACTTGAATCTGAATTATTCGGACACGAGCGTGGTGCGTTCACGGGTGCTGCCACAACGCGGCGTGGTCGGTTTGAGCAAGCAGAAGGGGGGACGCTTTTTCTCGATGAAATTGGCGACATGCCCCCCGAACTTCAAACCAGGTTGTTAAGAGTATTGTCCGATGGAAATTACTATCGTGTCGGAGGCCAGCAACCCATCAAGGCAAATGTACGCATCATTGCAGCAACCCATCAAAATCTTGAAGAACGCGTCAAGTTGGGATTGTTCCGCGAAGATCTTTTTCACCGCCTTAATGTCATTCGTCTGCGGCTCCCGGCACTGCGTGAGCGCCGGGAAGACATCCCTTTGCTGGCAAAACATTTTCTGCAAAAAAGTGCGCGTGATCTTAACATTGAAGCTAAATCTATCAGCGACACTGCGCTCTCATATCTTGCTGCACAAGATATTCCCGGAAACGTAAGGCAACTGGAAAACCTGTGCCACTGGTTAACGGTAATGACCCCCACTCAACAGATTGAGATTGCAGATTTACCCCAGGAATGGCGTGAATCAACCATGACAGAGTCCCAAATTGGAGATTGGCAAGTCTCACTGAAACAGCAGGTATTGCTGGCATTACAGAGGGGAGATCAGAATATCCTTGAAAATTTAAACCAGCAATTTGAACGCACACTTATCAGTCAGGCTTTAGTCCATAGTGGTGGGCGCAGAATTGAAGCGGCAACATTACTTGGCATGGGTCGAAACACTTTGACACGAAAGATACAGGAATTGGGAATAGATGCTGAAATCTCGTGATTTTGACCACCATTTCGGCGCCCCTT
>Ga0315270_10000669_pt1 | contig 18431 bp, 17 predicted proteins | sample C1_bottom_MG_FD_204932 | JGI IMG/M metagenome (GOLD analysis project Ga0315270, IMG submission 204932) | Sediment microbial communities from Yellowstone Lake, YNP, Wyoming, USA - C1_bottom | ecosystem: Environmental > Aquatic > Freshwater > Lake > Sediment | place: USA: Wyoming | collected...
AGTCGGTTATTTTGGCCAAAGAAGTGGAACGCACAATTTGTCTGGAAAGTTAATTAACGTTGGATGGGAACCGGAAACAACGAGCATAATTAAGCCCTTTGTATCTATTCGATATGACGATATATTGGCCGATAAAATAGTGATTGGTACTTCGGTTACTGCGGGTTTATCGGCAATTTTTTGATTGCATTATGGCTTAGCAGTATTTACATAGTGGCGAGTAACTTACTACTTCTTCAGAAAGCCACTACATGTCACCCACACTTTCAGTTGCAGTGTGCCTGTTTTATGCTCCTCTTTCAAAAACACACAACTATCACGTTCATATTTCACCAGGGAAAATTGTGTACTATGGATGAGGTTACAACTAAAAATCCCCATAAAGCTCAAGGATATTTTCTGGTTCACCAGGTCTTCTTGCTGCGTAACACAGGCTGCGCTGGTGGCCCTCGCTCAGGTATAATGCGCGCTTCTTGAATTTAGGCATTTTACAGGAGGGCTCGATGCCCATTTACGGATATCAATGCAGTAGTTGCGGGGCGCAAGAAGATGTTATTCAAAAGATGAGTGATGCACCGCTCACCGTTTGCCCTGCTTGCGGTAAGGAAACCTTTGCAAAGCAAATTTCAGCGGCGGGTTTTCAGCTTAAGGGTGACGGTTATTACGTCACCGATTTTAAAAATGCGGGCAGCAAGCCGGCGGCTGTTGATAAATCAGGCGCGAGCAGCCCGCCTGCTACAGCGAGCAGCAAGTGAAAAAATACCTGCTGACAGGCTTGTTGGTCTGGGTGCCGCTCGGCATTACGGTATGGGTGTTGAACATCACCATCGGCTTGCTGGATCAAAGCTTATTGTTGCTGCCTTCTCAATGGCACCCGGATGAGTTATTGGGCATACACATTCCCGGTTTGGGGGTGATCTTAACGGTGGTGGTCTTGCTCTGCACCGGGTTGCTGGTGCGTAATGTATTGGGCCAGCAGTTGCTGGTTGTGTGGGAAAACATGCTTCGCCACATTCCGTTTGTCAGTGCCATCTACAACAGTGTTAAACAAGTGAGTGACACTTTGTTGTCCGGCGACAATAAGGCGTTTGGCAAAGTGTTGCTCGTGCGTTACCCTCATGCCGCTGCCTGGTCGCTTGCGTTTCAAACCAGCGTGCCCGGCGGTGTAGTCAGGCAATTGGGGGACGACTATATCGGGGTGTTTATTCCCACCACCCCCAGTCCGGTGAACGGATTTTATTTCTTTGTGCGCAAGGCTGACACTGTCGTGCTGGATATCAGCGTGGACGTTGCGTTTAAATCCATTATTTCCATGGGAGTGGTGGCCAGTGCAGAACATGCAACTGACGCTGCGGGACTGACCACGCCACCCCTATAATTTTTTTAATATTTACTATAAATGACAGACATGCGAACACATTATTGCGGACACTTAAATACTTCTCACCTGGGCAAAACCGTTTCCTTGTGCGGTTGGGCTCACCGGCGCCGCGACCATGGAGGCGTAATCTTTATTGATTTGCGCGACCGTGAGGGCTTGGCTCAGGTGGTGTGTAACCCGGAGCCAGCCGAGATGTTCAAGCTGGCTGAATCCGTGCGTAATGAATTTGTCCTGCGTGTCACCGGCAAGGTGCGCCGTCGTCCGGAAGGGTCGGACAATGCAAATCTGGCCAGTGGCGAAATTGAAGTGGTGTGCCAGGAAATTGAAGTGTTGAACGTTGCTGTTACCCCGCCTTTCCAGCTGGATGATGAGAACTTGTCTGAAAACGTGCGTCTGACACATCGTGTGATTGACCTGCGGCGCCCGCACATGCAGAAAAATATGATGCTGCGTTACAAGACAGCCCGCGCTTTCCGACGCTTTCTTGATGACCACGGGTTTATTGATATTGAAACACCGATGTTGACCAAGTCTACCCCTGAAGGGGCGCGAGACTACCTTGTCCCCTCAAGGGTGCATGCGGGTGAATTTTTTGCCCTGCCGCAATCGCCGCAATTGTTCAAGCAAATGTTGATGGTGGCGGGTTTTGACCGCTACTACCAGCTCACCAAATGTTTTCGTGATGAAGACCTGCGCGCGGATCGCCAGCCTGAATTTACCCAGGTGGATATCGAGACTTCGTTCATGAGCGAAGAACAGATCATGAACATCACCGAAGAATTGATCCGCTACGTATTTGACGATGCAATGGGTGTCAAATTACCCAATCCTTTCCCCCGCATCACCTATCAGGAAGCCATGGCGCGCTTTGGTTCCGATAAGCCGGATATGCGTGTGACGCTGGAAATAACCGATGTGACTGCAGCGGTAAAAAGCGTTTCTTTCAAGGTGTTTTCTACCGTGGCAAATCAGCCTAACGGACGCGTGGCTGCCATGCGCATCCCCAATGGTGCATCGCTGACCCGCGGAGAAATTGACGAATACACCAAGTTTGTGAGTATCTATGGTGCAAAAGGGTTGGCCTATATCAAGGTTAACGATGTCACCCAACTGAATGAAACCGGTTTGCAATCGCCGATTGTAAAAAATATTAGCGTATCTGCTTTGCAAACCATTATGGAGCTAACGGGTGCGCAAAATGGCGACTTGATTTTCTTCGGCGCCGATAAAGAAAAAGTAGTGAACGATGCACTGGGCGCGTTGCGCAACAAAATCGGCCATGAAAAAGGCTACATCAACGGTAAGTCATGGGAACCCATTTGGGTGGTTGATTTCCCCATGTTTGAATACGATGAAGAGGGAAAGCGCTGGAATGCCTGTCATCATCCCTTTACCTCGCCCAAGGATGAACATCTTCAATACCTGGAGACTGACCCTGGCAAGTGTCTGGCAAAGGCCTATGACCTGGCCCTCAACGGTTGGGAGATTGGTGGCGGCTCGGTGCGTATTCACAAAGAGGAAGTGCAGAGTCAGGTGTTCCGCGCACTCAACATCAATGCTGAAGAAGCGCAACTCAAATTTGGTTTCTTGCTGGATGCGCTGCAATACGGCGCCCCCCCTCATGGCGGCCTAGCCTTTGGTCTGGATCGCATTGTGACGATGATGACCGGTGCCGAATCCATCCGCGATGTGATTGCATTCCCTAAAACTCAGCGTGCCCAATGTCTGTTAACGCAGGCACCAAGCCCGGTTGATGAAAAGCAATTGCGCGAGCTGCATATCCGTCTGCGTCAGCCGGTAGCTGAGGTGCCCAACACCTAAGTTCACTTTTAATGCAGCTTGCGGGTATCAACAGCGAGCAGTATATTTTTTCGGATAGATATATGAATTTGAAATGGGTGAAAATTTTTTGCGGCGTGCGACAGTTGTCAATTTCAGCGCTGACACTGGCTTGGGTGATGGTGTTGTTACCCGTAACAACACATGCCCATAGCCAGCACAAAGGCAGCAACACAGACCGGCAGGAAATTGAAGCATCCTCATTGCCAAAGGAAGCAAAAGAAACCCTCAGGCTTATCATGCGAGGTGGCCCTTTCCCATTTCCCCGCGACGGGGTTGTATTTGGGAATTTTGAAAAGCGCCTGCCCAAAAAACAGCGTGGTTTTTATCATGAATACACGGTCATAACACCCGGGGTGCGCAGCCGCGGGGCTAGGCGGATTGTTTGCGGACAGCCTGCGCCGTGTTATTACAGTGATGACCATTACCAAACTTTCAAACTGATTCGGGAGTAAATCATGGATCAACTTGCCTCACGTTTAAAAGATGTTAACGAAGCCGGTCACTATCGGGTGACTTGTGAACTGGATAAAGTGCGAGCCGCGGCCAGTGAGGCGGGCCTGGTACTGTTTGATGTTGACTTGTTAGGGGTGCATAGTAAGAGCCAGTTTCTGGCAGCCGTGGCGCAAAAAATAACGGCACCCGAATGGTTTGGAAAGAATTGGGATGCCTTGGCCGATGCGTTGTCCGATCTCTCCTGGAACAATGCACAGGGCTACATATTGTTATTTTTAAACAGCAGTGAAAATTTTAACCTGCTCGAAAACGATCACAATGTTGCCAAAGAAATTCTGGAAACCACGGTTGAATACTGGAAAAAACAGGGCAAGCCTTTTTGGGTATTTACTTGCTGAGGCCATGCAATCCAAGCAACCTATTTCGGTTTTGGTCATCATATATACGACTGCTCGTGAGGTATTGTTACTGGAACGGGCTGATCGCCCGGGCTTTTGGCAATCGGTCACCGGCAGCCGTGACGATGATGAGGCGCTAAGCCAGACTGCGAAACGTGAAGTATTTGAAGAAACCGGATTAGACACCGGCACGTATGAATTAACAGATTGGCAACAGCAAAATGTATATGAAATTTACCCGGTTTGGCGCCACCGTTACGCTCCGGGGGTGACACACAATACCGAACATGTATTCGGTTTGGAGTTGGCCGAAAGACAGCCCGTAAAAATTTCACCGCGCGAGCATTTGGCTTATGTTTGGCTCCCCTGGCAAGCAGCAGCGGATAAATGTTTTTCACCCAGTAATCGTGCTGCGATTATGCAGTTGCCTGAGAGGGGGCTGCGATAAAGTTTGGGGTGTTAGTTAAAATATGGCGTATTTAAATCCCCCCTAGCCCCCCTTTGTCAAAGTGGGGAATGAGTGTGGTGTGAATTTACAAAGTAATATGGAACCTATGATTGAGCCCACTTTGTAAAAGGGGGCTGTGAGCGAAGTGAGCGGGGGATTTGCATTTGCAACCTTACAACAGCAAACTGAAAGCTCTTGCAAGAGCGCTACGTTCAAATATGACCGATGCAGAGCAATGTTTATGGAAAAGAATCAGAAATAGACAAATAGGCGGAGTGCAGTTTTATCGCCAAAAAACATTGTTGTCTTTTATTGTGGATTTTTACAGCCCGAAAGCCAAGCTGGTGATTGAGCTGGATGGTAGTCAACATTTTGAAGCAGAATGTCAGGCCAAAGATCAACGGCGTGATGCGCAGTTAGCGTGTGCTGGATTAAAAGTTTTGCGCTTCGATGACAGGCAAGTGTTGTCAGAAACAGAGGTTGTGTTGAAGATGATTTATGATGAAGTTGTTGCTAGGATTAGCATTTCACCAAATGTGTAAATCCCCCTAATCCCCCTTGAAAAAGTGGGGAACCAAACCAGTGTAAATTTCCATAATGAGCGTGGAACGGATAATTGAGCCCACTTTGAAAAAGGGGGCGGCGAACGAAGTGAGCGGGGGATTTGCTGCCGCACGACAACACAACTATCAGAATATATCGAAAGAAACAACATGCAAAATAACTCCATCTCGATTCCCTATGATCACCCCGGTGCAAGCAACCAGTCTTCATGCAGCACAGCACAAGCCTGGGCAAGTATGCCGCGCGATCCAAAACCGGAAGACAAACCTGCCTTGATTGCACGTATCAAACTTATGTTGAAAGAGCAGGATGCTGTGCTGGTAGCACACTACTATGTTAATTCCGACTTGCAGGATCTGGCTGAAGCCACCGGAGGTTATGTATCGGATTCGCTCGATATGGCCAAGTTTGGCAATGAACATCCGGCTAAAACACTCATTGTTGCCGGCGTTCGTTTTATGGGTGAGACTGCGAAAATTCTCAATCCTGAAAAACGCGTGTTGATGCCCGACCTCGACGCAAATTGTTCGCTAGACCTGGGCTGCCCGGCAGATGAGTTTTCTGCTTTTTGCGACGCCCACCCGGACCGAACCGTGGTGGTGTACGCCAATACCAGCGCCGCAGTCAAGGCGCGAGCCGACTGGATGGTAACGAGTTCGATCGCACTGCTTATCGTCAAACACCTCAAGGAACAGGGAAAAAAAATATTGTGGGCGCCTGACCGACACCTGGGCCGTTATATTCAAGAACAGACAGACGCCGACATGCTGCTGTGGAATGGTTCATGCGTGGTGCACGATGAGTTCAGGATGAATGCGCTGGAAGAGCTCATGGCCAAACATCCCGGTGCCAAGGTTTTGGTGCACCCCGAGTCTCCCCGCTCGATTGTCTCGCTGGCCGATGTGGTGGGATCGACCACGCAGTTAATTAACGCCTCGCAAAAAATGGATGCGCAGGAATTTATCGTGGCAACGGATAACGGCATTCTGCACAAAATGCGCACCTTGTCGCCCAATAAAATATTCCTCGAAGCGCCCACCCGAGGTTATGGTGCAACCTGCATCAGCTGCAACCATTGCCCGTGGATGGCGATGAACGGCTTGGTGAATCTCGCTGAGGTGCTGGAAAAGGGACACAACGAAATTCATGTGGATCGGGCGCTGGGAGAGCGGGCGAAGGTATCGATTCAGCGCATGCTGGATTTTGCGAAGGAGATTAATTTGCCGGGGAAGAATTTGGGGAATGCTTAAAGTAATTTTTCTTAAGATAAGTAAATATGCATATTGAAAGCTATATTGAAAGTCGTTACCCCGGAGAAGGGCAGCGCAAGGCTTATCGAGAAGAGTTAATTCGAGTATGCAATGCATTTGTTAAATCAGGATTGTCAGATCCTAAATTTTTCTCAGATCTTAGATTAGGTGAAAATGGTAAGTTTTGGTCTTGCATATCAGAGGCAATTATTTTTGACAAGCTACAAGGTAAGAATTTTGCAACAAGATCTAAAGTAGGAATTGGACCTGATTTCTTACTTATGGATGAGGGCAGGAAAGTATGGATTGAAGTTGTATGTCCACAACCTATGGGGATACCTTCTGAATGGATTAAGATTCAGACAGGAACTTATAGATCAGTTCCTCACAATGAAATTCTATTACGTTGGTGTAGCGCAATAAAAGAGAAATCTGAAAAATTAATTGGTTCGATGGACGGTAAGATAAAAGGGTATTTACAAGCTGGTATTGTTTCAAAAAATGATATTTATGTTATTGCAGTGAATGGCTGTCAGTTGAGGCATGGCCCTTTTCAAGCACTGCATGGGGTTAGTCAATATCCTTATGCAGTAGAAGCGGTTTTCTCTATAGGTCCATATCAACTTACTTTCGATAAAGTTTTAAAAAAATTCGTTAAATTTGGTTTTCAAGAAAGATATGAAATCATAAAGCAAAATAAATCCTTGGTACCTACATATTCTTTCCTTGACCCAAGATTTAATATGGTTAGCGCGATTTGGGCAGTGGATTTTAATGGTGAGGATGTAATTGGTAATACAGAACCTTCAGCACTTATCCATAACCCCATTGCAGTAAATTCGCTACCTCGAGAATATCTTCAATCCAATGAGGAGTTCATTGCTACTCCTTTGGTAGACGGTGAGTATCAACTGGAACGAATATCTAAGGAAGGTCTGAATAAGTAACAATAAATGAGAACGACGCGCTCACATTCTGCTGTGGAAATTCGAATTGGCCAGAAATTACCTTGGCGAGGTTCATTTCGCCGACCATTCCGGTCGATTTACCGTTCATTAGACGCACCTCCTTTGCTGAAGGCGCAACAGATGGTGGCGCGCCATGAACAGATTTGCCAGAGACGCTACGACGAACAGGCGATTACCATTTTTCATCATCCCGCGATAGCTGACCTTGGAAAAGCCAAAGATGCGCTTGATGATAAGGAAGGCATGTTCGACCTTGGCGCGCACACTCGACTTTCTACTGTTCTTCTCCCGCTCCCTTTCGGTGAGTCCCCTGTTGCGGAATCCCTTCTTGTTGGTAAAGTCGCGCGCTTTGGGTGCTGCTTGGGCGATGGCCTCCTGTTGGCTGGAGTAGGCCGAATCGCCATAGACGCGCCGCTCGTTGCCATGGAGCAATTCCGGCAGAGCATGCTTGTCGTGTTCGTTGGCAGCGGTGGCTACCACCGAGTGGATCAGCTTGGTCTTGCTGTCCACACCGATGTGCGCCTTCATGCCGAAGTACCACTGGTTGCCCTTCTTGGTCTGGTGCATTTCCGGGTCGCGTGCATTGTCCCGGTTCTTGGTCGAGGAGGGTGCATTGATGATCGTCGCGTCGACGATGGTGCCGGTCGATACTTTCAGTCCCTGGGTTTGCAGATGTCGGCCGACTTCCTCAAAGATGCGTTTGCCCAAGCCATGCCGCTCCAGCAGGTGGCGGAATTTGCATACCGTGGTTTCATCAGGAGCGCCTTCACGTCCCAGATCGACACCGGCGAATTCGCGCATGGACAGGGAGTCGTAAAGCGATTCTTCCACCGCAGGATCGGAAAGATTAAACCAGTTCTGCAGAAAATAGATGCGCAGCATGCGCTCAAGACCCACAGGCGGACGTCCGCTTCCCGCCTTCGGGTACACCGGTTCGATCAGGGCGCACAGCACAGACCAAGGAACTGCTCTATCCATCTCGGCCAGAAATGTCGCACGTCGCGTCGTCTTGCCAAATCTGTCAAACCCACCTGTGGAGAGCGTCGTCTGTTTCATCGTTCGGTTCCGTTTGTTCGTTCTTCGATGCTGACATTATGAATCAAAATCGTTCAGGACTTATTCAGAGATTCCTTAGCCTGATCCACTACAAGATTATTTGTAGTGGACGAGCCTATTCATTTTTTGTTAAGCGGTTTACTAAATATTTCGTGTAGTTGGTAAACTATGGATATCGTTATACAGTAACTGCCTAATAATTATACCTTTACTAAATATTCTTTTGAAGGGGGTTTTATTGTTTCAAGCCAAGCAATTGAGTTTGTAGCGACATACGTATTGGTCAATTGAATTCAGTGGAAAGCACATACCAATATACGACGCTCTAAAATCATCCAAATAGCTACTTTATTGTGGATTCCCGAAACGTAAATTAAGAGACCTTATGTATGCCACCACTAGGGCGCATAAATATAAGAGTTTGTACAATTTACTTCAATCAACAAGCTACTTAATTCGCATCCCCCTCTCCTTCACCAACGCATAAATCGCCGGAATCACCAACAACGTTAGCACCGTCGATGAGACCATGCCGCCCACCATAGGGGCTGCAATTCGTCGCATGACTTCCGATCCGGTGCCGCTGCTCCACATGATGGGCAGCAATCCAGCCATAATGGCTACGACGGTCATCATCTTGGGACGAACGCGTTCAACCGCACCTTCCATTACCGCAGCATACAAATCTGACACACTAAGCGGTTTGTGTTGTGCTTCACGATGCGCCTTGAGCTCCTGCCATGCCTGATCGAGGTAGATCAGCATCACCACCCCGGTTTCGGCTGCCACACCGGCCAGGGCGATAAAGCCCACCGCGACTGCCACACTCATGTTGTAACCCAAGAGCCACATTAACCACACCCCACCGACCAGTGCAAACGGCACCGATAGCATCACAATCAGCGTTTCGGTGAGGCGACGGAAATTTAGATATAACAGCAGGAAAATAATTAAAAGTGTAACGGGTATGACAACCTTCATTTTTTCAATGGCGCGTTGCATGTATTCAAATTGGCCGCTCCAGGTGACGTAATATCCGGGCGGGAATTTAACCAGATCTTGCACGGCTTTTTGCGCATCGCGAACATAGCCACCAATGTCTCGGTCACGAATATCGACATAGATGTAGGCCGAGAGTAGTGCATTTTCGGTACGAATTGCAGGCGCACCCTTGACCACGTCAACTTTTGCCAATTGTCCGAGAGGTACCATCGCACCTCCAAGGGTTGGCACCAGGACCTGGGTAGAAATCATTTGCGGGCTTGATCTCAACTCGCGTGGGTAGCGCACGTTGACGCCAAAACGTTCCAGTCCTTCCACGGTGGTGGTGACCATTTCGCCACCGAGCGCAGTGCCGATAACCTCTTGCAACTCACCCGTGGTGAGTCCATAACGCGCCAGCTGCAACCGGTCAGGAACTATGTCGAGATAGTATCCACCCGTGATGCGTTCAGCATAGGCACTGGTGGTGCCTGGCACTTTTTTTACGGCAGCTTCAACCTGTCTGGCGACGTCTTCGATTCCTGCCAGGCTCTTGCCAAAAACCTTGATACCAATTGGTGTGCGTATACCGGTAGCAAGCATATCGATGCGTGCTTTAATCGGCATGGTCCATGAGTTGGATACTCCAGGGAATTGAAGTGCGGTATCCATCTCAGCGATGAGTTTATCAACCGTCATGCCACTGCGCCACTGCGACTGGGGTTTGAGATTGATCACAGTTTCAAACATTTCAAGGGGTGCGGGGTCAGTCGCGGTTTGCGCGCGTCCGGCCTTCCCAAATACCGATTCGACCTCCTGAAAAGTCTTGATGATTTTGTCTTGTGATTGCATCAGTTCGGCAGACTTGGTGACCGACATACCGGGCAGGGAAGAAGGCATATACATCAAGGTGCCTTCGTTCAGGCTGGGCATAAATTCGCTGCCCAGTCTAGAGGCGGGATAAATCGTAATGAGCATCGCGACCACCGCAATGCTTATCGTAAGTTTTTTACGCTTCATCACACCTTCAATGATCGGATGATATATCCAGATCAGAAAACGGTTCACCGGATTTTTTTGTTCCGGCATGATATGGCCGTGAATAAAAATCAGCATCAGAACCGGCACCAGCGTAATCGCCAGTAAAGCGGCACCCGCCATAGAGAAAGTCTTGGTGAATGCCAATGGCGAGAACATGCGACCCTCCTGTGATTCCAGCGTAAATACCGGTATGAACGATACGGTGATGATCAACAGGCTGAAAAAAAGCGGCGGTCCCACTTCTTTGCATGCGTCGATAATGGCCTGAACACGCGAGCCTCCGCTTGGTAATCGTTCCAAATGTTTGTGTGCGTTTTCTATCATTACGATCGCGGCATCGACCATCGCGCCGATGGCAATAGCAATGCCACCCAGGCTCATGATATTGGAATTCATGCCCAATCTCTGCATCAGGATAAACGCGATCAACACGCCTACTGGTAACATGACAATCGCGACCAGTGCACTGCGAACATGCATTAGAAAAACCATGCATACCAGTGCGACAATAATCGCCTCTTCAATCAGGGTTCGGTTTAAGTTTTCGATCGCACGATGGATGAGATCAGAGCGGTCATATACGGTCTTGATTTCAACGCCACTGGGCAAGCCGCTGGATATTTCGGCAATTTTTTGTTTGATGTTGCCGATAACCTCAAGGGCATTTTCACCGAAGCGGGCGACGGCTATACCCGCCACGACCTCACCCTCACCATTCAACTCGGTTAGCCCGCGGCGTTCTTCCGGGCCCAGTTCCACATGCGCAATATCGCGCAATAAAACCGGCACACCCTTGTCGCTTTTCATCACGAGCAATTCAAGATCATTGATGCCGCGCAAATAGCCTTTGCCGCGCACCATGTATTCAACTTCGGACATTTCAATGACCCGACCACCTACGTCCCGGTTACTGTCTCGTATCGCCTGGGTGACACGAGACAGTGGAATGCCATAGGCTTGTAATTTACGCGGGTCGACCACGACCTGATACTGCTTTTCAAAGCCGCCTATGCTGGCCACCTCGGATACACCATGTGCCTTGGTGATTTGATAGCGAAGATACCAGTCCTGTATGGTGCGCAACTCGGCCAGGCTGTGCTGTATACCCATGACAGCATATTCATATACCCAGCCTACGCCGGTAGCGTCGGGCCCCAATGCTGGACGTACCCCGGCAGGCATCCGGCTGGAAGCAAAATTAAGGTATTCCAGCACCCGTGAGCGCGCCCAGTAAATATCAGTATTGTCTTCAAAAATGACATACACAAATGAAGCGCCAAAAAATGAGAACCCACGCACCACTTTAGATTTGGGTACCGACAGCATGGCAGTGGTGAGTGGATAGGTGACCTGATCTTCTACCACCTGTGGTGCCTGACCGCTGTATTCGGTGTAGATGATCACTTGCACATCGGACAGATCGGGGATTGCGTCCAGCGGCATTTTTTTTACTGCATACACACCGGCGATGACGATAAACAGGCTTGCGAGCAATACCAGAAAGGTATTACGTGCCGACCATTCAATTATTTTGGATAACATGATGGCCTCTTCGTTATTTTGGTTGGTTGGGTTTGGGGTCAGGTTTCGATTTTTTCATGGTGTCGTTCATGCCGGACTGCTTATCTTTTTCAGCTGTGCTTTCTTTATCCGGTTGACTGAAACCCGCGATGACCGCTTTGAGATTGCTTTCGGCGTCGATTAAAAAGTTGGCACTTACCACAACTTTTTCACCTTCGTGTATACCCGTTTTCACTTCAACATAGTCATCGCTATGCGTACCCAGTTTGACATCTCTTGCTTCATAACGCCCTTCACCCAGCTCCACCAGCACAATCTCGCGGCGGCCGCTGTAGATCACTGCCGAGTCGGGCACAGCAACCACCCGGCCCTGGCTACCCAAACCGGCCAGCTCAACCTGAGCAAACATACCGGGGCGCAACAAACCTCCGGAATTAGCTATTTCAAGACGAACTTGAGTGGTGCGGGTTTGCATATTCAGTGTGGGGTAAACATAGGTCACACGACTGTTAAACTCGCGTCCGGGATAGGCGTCTAGCCTTACTTTCGCCGCTTGGCCATTTTTGATCAGGCCACTTTCCTGTTCGGACACATCGGCAATTACCCATAGTGATGAGAGGTCGGCAATTTTGTACATCACCTCTCCCGGTGTAAAACGCATACCCTTGAGCGCTGATTTTTCAGTGACGATACCGTTGACGGGTGAGCGATAGGCGATGGTGCGTTTGACTTCACCCGTTTCTCGCAAACGGCGTAAATCTTCATCACCGATGTCCCAGCTCTTTAAACGCAATAGACTTGATTGTGCCAATTCTTTCATACCATTTTGCGCTTCCGGTACTGCGTCCTTCATCGAAGTTACACCCTGCAGAGCAATCAAATATTCGCGCTGGGCGGAGATCAGTTCAGGGCTATACACGTCGAATAAGTTTTGACCCGGCTTCACCACATCGCCGGTGGCATCCACATTCAGTTGTTCCACCCAGCCTTCAAACTTGGGTGAGATGGTATAGACACGCCGTTCATCGGGTTCAATGCGACCCACCGCACGCACGTTCCGGCTGAGCTGACGCAGGTTGACTTTCTCGGTTTTGACACCCAGCATCTGGATTTTATCCACGCTGATTTTAACCACCATGCCCCCCTCACCTGTCATCGCTTCATCTGCATATACCGGCAGGTAATCCATACCCATCGAGTCCAGTTTCGGGACTATTGAAGTATCGGGTAGCCCCATCGGATTGCGGTAGTATAAAATCTTGCGTTCCTTTTTGGATGCAGTTGGCGTTTGATCTTCTGTATAAACCGGCAAATAATCCATTCCCATCGAGTCTTTTTTAGGCACGTCTGAAGTATCTGGCAGGCCCATCGGGTTGCGGTAGTAAAGTATTTTTTGCCCGCTTATCGCCTGTTCGGGCAGGCTGCCCGGCGTGCGGTTACTACGTGTGCCCATCCAGTAGGCAAGAGTGATCGCGGTGACCATTGCCACCAGGACCATCGCTATTTTGAGTTGCGGTTTCATAATTCTTCCCCTAACAATTTTTCAATTTGTGCCAGACTGGCCTGTGCTTGTGCCTGAGCATTAAGCATGTCCAGTTTTGCTTTCAGTATTTGTCGTTGAGCATCCAGCAATGTTGTGAAATCTACCTTGCCATTTTGATAACCCACATAAGCGGCCTGGAGGGTGGCCTCCGATTGAGGCAACAGGCTATTGGTAGTGATCGATTCCACCTGAAGTGCCGCATCCAGTGCGGTACTATATTCAGCCAATTCGCCTGCCAACTGGCTGTCAGCTGAATATTTGCGAGAACGTGCGGCTGCAAGCATGTTTTCTGCTTCACGCTCTGCACCACGACGGGATCCCTGTTGCAATGGAATATTGAATTCCACCATCAATTCCCAGCTCTTTATATCATTACCCATTTGTGTGGTACCCAAACCCACTGCAAAATCAGGATAACGATTTTTGTACGCAAGCTCTCGGCCTTTGTCGGCTGCATCAATTTGAGCTTGCAGAGTGAACAGCATGGGATTATGTTCTCGTAAACGCTCTGCAAGAACGGCAAATTCAAGTTTGGCCCTGGGTGGAATCGGGCGCAAATATTGTGGTTCAGCCAGGGCAGCATAGGGTTCACGAAGCAACAAGGTGTTCATGCGCGACATACTATGGTGACGCTCAGTCTCTAACATAACCAGATCGCGGCGCAGACTTGTCTGTTCAACTTGTGCTCGAATGACATCTTGCTGGGGTGCAAGGCCCGTGGAATATCTCGACTTGGCAATATTTTCCAAATTGAGGGTCAGGGCGAGCATTTCCTGGGTCAACTGTTGGCTTTTAGCAACCAGATAATATTTTGAAAAATCGATCTTGATTTTAGCGGCCAGTTCCGACCAGCTTATCGATGTTCGTCCCTGGGCCTCGGTCGTTTCAGCAAGTGAAATATCTCGCTTCAAGTCGCGTTTTCCCCAAAATGGTAAAGGCTGCATTACCCGATAAAAGGTGCTGCCCACACCACTTGGAGCCAGTGTTGTTGCTGTACCCGATGCGTTGTTGGTGAAGTCCTGTAACTGAATGCGAAATACAGGGTCAGGAAGTGCTGAACTTGAATTTATCCTGTCAGCGACTGCATCTGCAGCCTGACGCATGGAGGCTAATTCAGGGTTTCGTTCCCGTGCCAATATGAGTAGTTCATTTACTTCAGCTCCGGGAGCATTTACCCTAGAGGACTCAGGCTGGGCCGGGCTTGCTGCGAACACTGAAGTGCTCGTCAGAAAAATTAAAACAAAATGTATATTTGATCGCGTTCCCATAATGATTCTCCAAATTTGCCGACAATTGGCAATAACAACGTGAGATATCAGCGCAAGCCCATGTATCTGCTGCTTGCAGAATGGGCCAACGCGGGAATTTTTATATCAGGAAAGAACAGAAACGAATGGTGAGGGGAGGTCCGCTGCTGGCGGCCATGGGAACATAAATTGCCAACGGTATCCGCTGCCGAAGCGGAGGCGTTGCTATCTGTAATACAGACTGAGTAAAAATGGGCGTGTTGAGATGATGATGATCCAGATTGACTTGCTCAGACTGCGTGCAGTGCATCAGGCATTCATTCGCACTTGTACTTCCTACATGATGGCAGGCTGGAGTGTCACTGTTATCTTGCATTTTATAAGCGTTAATAGCGTTGGATTCATTTGAAACACAGGCGTGCGAAGCCAGTATTCCTTGTACAAACAAGGCGGAAATGAGAAGAAACCTGGTAAAGAGCGTGTTATTTTTCCGCGAGAACAACATTTTTTTAATATTGGCGTGAGTAGAAGTGAAGATTAGGTCAAACTTTATCTGAATTAGTTCCGCTATACCAGCCGCTTATTTGCATTTGCTGCAAGGAGTTGCTTATTTTTTTGGCAGTTAAACTTGAGTAGGCTCGTTAAAAATTCATTTTTCGCTTGAATTCGGCGGCATCATACAGTTGCCCCCTTGAGTATTCAGATTGAAAAACACGTTCATGAAACGCCTTACGTGTGGTGAATCCTAACAACTGACGGCACATTACTTGGCATGATTTGTAACTGGGCTGTGCAGGGTTTTTTATGTTGTCTATGTTTTTTTGTTATATCAAGGTTGATTGTTATAATTTATGGCGAAAGAGCATCAATGCCAACGAAAATGAAAGAAGGGCAAACAGTGCAATTGGCCATGAAAGTAGCATTACGATCTGGTCTCCGGCACCCTTGAGCAATGCGCCGTGAACAATGCGTAAAAAATGGGTAAGCGGCATTGCTTCTCCCAGCCATTGAGCCCACCTTGGCATACCATAGAATGGAAACATAAATCCTGACAGTAATATGGAGGGAAGATAAAAAAATAATCCCATTAACATCGCTTGCATTTGGTTTTTAGAAAGCAAGGAAAAAATCATTCCCAGCCCAAGGTTGGCTAAAATGAATAGCACGATGGCAAATAGCAGGCCTGCCACACTTCCCAGCCAGGGAATATCAAAAAACAAGATGGCAAGAGTAAGTATAAAAACGGTTTGCAAAACGCCCAAAATAAAATATGGAAGTATTTTCCCCAGTAAAACAGCCAAGGCTGGTAATGGGGATGTAATCAACCCCTCCCAGGTGCCATGTTCTACCTCTCGAACAATGCTGAGAGAGGCGAGCAAGATCAGGGTAAGTGTCAGAATAACACCGAGAAGCCCAGGTACGATATGTAAGGCGCTATTCGAATCATCATTAAATTTACGTTCAATGTTCAGGGAGACATCCGGGCAAGAAACACTATTTTCATCATTGATTGAAAAGTGTTTGTTTAGGGAGTTAAGCGCAGCGCTGCTTGAAATGGGGTCGGTCACATCAGCAATAACTTTGATAGGGACAGGTTCGTGTTTCAGGCTGTATTCGGCTGCATTGTCCGGCCACAACAACGTAAACTGTGTGTTATTTTGCTGCATCAGCTGTTCTGCAGATGAAGCATCAGTTAATTGTGTAATAACATGAAAATATCCTGTAGCTTCCATTTCTTTGATAGTGTGTGTCAATAAAATACTTTCGTTATTGGACACAACTGCTGTAGGCAATGCTTTGGGATGGTGGGTGAGAGCGTAACCAGACAACATTAATTGTAAGAAGGGTATGGCCAATAGCAAACCCAGGGTGAGGCGATCGCGGGACATCTGCTTGAACTCTTTAACAGATATCGCCAACAGTAAAGGCAAAAAATCACGCATGACGGCTAATTATTCTTTTGCCATTATTTTTATGTACTAGTTGTAGAAGTGCTTCGTCCAGCCGTGGAACGGTACTGCTAATTACGAGGCCATGTTGTTTGGAGATTGCATTGATAGCACTCGCAGTGGCGGGATGCCTGTGCAGGATGAGTTTAAGATGTTTATCTCCACCCTCCACATGAACTACGCCCGGCAATACGCGCAATTGTGAGGTAAAGTCAGCTGCAACATTGCCCCCAGTTAGCCACCATACCGTGCAATTGGCGTCCCCTATCAGATTTTTTGGTGTGCCAGTCACAACAATTCGTCCGTGTGATAAATAGGCAATACGGTTACAGCGTTCCGCTTCAGAGTTGTCGTGTGTGTTTAATATAACGGTGATTCCCAGGTTGGCAAGGGATTCAATTTCTCGCCAAAAATCATTTCGTGCCGCGATATCCAATCCTGCTGTGGGTTCGTCGAGCATGATTAATGATGGACGATGTAGTAGGCATGCAGCCAATTCTAATCTGCGTCGCCAGCCGGCTGATAATTGTCCAGCAAGCTGATCTTGTTTTTCCGTTAACGCATATTTGCTTAAAGCAAGCTCGACCGTTTTTTCAGGTTCATCCATGGAAAAAATACGTGCACGAAAAAGCAGATTTTCTTTGATACTTAGATCGTTGTAGAGGGTAAAATCTTGTGACAAATACCCTATTAACCGTTGACGGCTTCTGATGAGCTTTTGTGGGGCCGCGAAGGGTATATTGAGACAATGGCCCGTTCCACTACATGGGGTTATCAAGCCGCACAGGATGCGAAGTAACGTGGTTTTGCCACTGCTATTGGCGCCGAGAACACCGAATATTTCACCTTTTTTGATTGATAGATTGATGCCTGATAAAGCAGTGACATTGCCATAATGTTTGGTGATGCCATGGGCCTCGATAACCGCGTTGCTGGCTTTTGATATGGTATTCATGGATGTGGACGGTAACACCAAATAATTACAGGGTTGCCTGGATGACAGACCCTAAAATGCATTGAATTGATGCTTAAGACCGACATAGTTCAGAGTTGCGCGTCAGCCAAAAACCTGCAGGTTGCTTAATAAGCTGTCCCATACTTGATTTAATCAGTCCCAAAGTATTTTGTAAACAACGCAACACTATACCAATCGTCTTGTATCTTCGCTATGGCACCCGAGCCATTTCTAATAGCAATGTACTTAAGGTTTTGATAAATATGCATCCGCCTTGATTCAAATTTGAAAAAATACGGAATTAACTTAAATTCGAGCCTTAAAAATATATTTATTAAGCTTTTTCTTCAAATACAGAATATAGGCCAGCGTTAAAAGCCACATAATTAAATACGTTTGTCGGTATATTGGCAATTACCTTACGAATTTGAAGAATAAATAGCCCCAAGGACTACAAAACTGCACATTAACTTGGATATATTCATATAGTGCAAGAAGTTACGGATTTCGGCAAGCTATAAAAATTACTAAGTGTTATAATTAGACCGTGTGCCAATTAATCATTTGTCTACAATTCGTGAGTTGGGAAAATACCACTTATCATGAACGAGCAAATTAAGCATTTACATTTTAGAGATGAATAAATATATGGATACAAAATACATAAATTTGGCGGGAATCCTATTAGCGGGCGGTCTATTGGCAAGCTGTGGAGGAGGATCAAGTTCTACCACCGTTTCCAAAGCTCAACTTGACCCAAGGGTGCCCATTACATCAGTTAATCAGGGTGCGGTAGTGAGTACTGCAAATAATGCGGCCATTCAAAACATGGGT
>Ga0315270_10000671_pt1 | contig 18411 bp, 16 predicted proteins | sample C1_bottom_MG_FD_204932 | JGI IMG/M metagenome (GOLD analysis project Ga0315270, IMG submission 204932) | Sediment microbial communities from Yellowstone Lake, YNP, Wyoming, USA - C1_bottom | ecosystem: Environmental > Aquatic > Freshwater > Lake > Sediment | place: USA: Wyoming | collected...
GATTCCCACCAGATAAGTGACGAGAACCTTGCCCAGTATGCCGATCTCTTTCCGTGCCTCTTGGCGTCCAACCACTTCCAGCCTGGATATAACCGGCAAAATGCTCTTGATCCGTCGCTCGACACTGTCCAGGTCGGCTCTAAGCTGCTTCATCTTTTGCGCGCTTTCACTGGCGAGATGCTGGAGGCTCAAGGCCCTCACATTGGCGATGTCCTTGTCGATATCCTGAAGCGTTTTAAGCCGTTCACCGCTGGCCGAGTACATCTCCCCCAGAGCTTTGACGGAATTCTGCAGCGCGAAGACGGAAGCGGTGATGGCACCTGCGCTAATGACCCCGACAATGACCATCGGGGCGATCAGCTGATTGAATAACGAACGATTTCTGAAGAAGGCGTACATCTAGCCCCGGCGCTTTTGCCCGGTGAACATTGTTGCCAACGCCGGTAACAGACTGATCAAGGTGCGCTCACATCAAAGCCTTCGTCATGAAATATGTCCTGGACGGCCTTGCTTTTCATGAATTCCAGAAAGGGTGTGACTTCCGCATTGCCCGTTGATGCCTTGAGAGGGGCCATAAAATAGCGTATGGGCTTGTGTAATTTTTTGTCTACATCATGCAGCTTCCGCAATTGATTCGTCATATTGGACCTGAACAATATGCCGACCGTGCCCGGGCTGGATGTAGCGAGCGTTTCGGCAACCAGCTGGACATTCTTTTGCGTCTGGATCTTGTGCTTGACTTTATCCCATAAGCCAGAGGATTCGAGGGCTTCTTTGGTGTAACGGCCAAACGGCGTGGTACTGGGATCGCCGATGAGGATAAGCGTAACCTGGTCGGAAGCTAGTTCCTGCCACTCGAGATGTTTGATAGGGCTGTTGTTGGCGGTGGCCACCAGGAGCGCATTGCTCCAGGGACTGGTGATATTGTCCTTTGCGACCAGGCCATTTTCAATGGCGAAATCCATCCATTCGCGATCAGCTGAAACAAATACGTCGGCTTTTACCGCAGCGCCGAGCAGCCCCTTGGCGAGTAGTCCCGACGATTTGCAGATGTTGGTGATCTGGACGGGGTGACGTGCGGTATACAAAGCCTCGACTTTATTCATCGCATCGCACGTGGAGTTGGCCAATGCCAGTGACAGCTCGCCGGCTCGTGCTTGTGGAATGATGGAGGTGGCAATGGACAAGGACAAGGAAATGAATAACCAACGACGGAATGAAATCATCATATCTGCCTTTCTTGTTTGATTATTTCTGGATCGCGTCCCGGCACTAACCTTTTTGTTGGAGGGGTTTTTGGTGAGGCGCGATTTGAATATACGCTGAATCCCTGTATTTGAATACGGGCTAAATCAGTGACGTTCAATCACGCCAAATGATCAATGAATCGCTGCATTGAAACTTTGAGCGCTGCAAAGTTCGGGTTATACGTCAGGCGGCGCAAAATACCACTTGCGAGGTTCTTATCGGTAATCTCGCCTTGTATATCCTGCTCAGAATGCTTGAGGCAGGCGGCATACTTCTCCATATCGTGCGGATAATAATGCACACAATTGGAATACTCTCCCGCCACGCCATAATGAGTGTCCTCGGGTGCGATCGCGATAGCCGTATGCGAAAAACTTAATACTCTCTGTGAGGGAACTACACTATTCACCAATTCCAATTTGCCTGCCGGAATGCCAGCTGGTAATTCTTCCGGCTCAGTGGAGTACAACACCAGCTTGCTGGATGGGTGATGCGCGCGCGCCATGAATTCCGTGATGGCCGACGTATCTACGGTATTATCATCCGCACTGGCAGCGGCGAAAATAGGGATATCCAACCCCGGCCCCTGCCGCAACTCAGCACTGAGCTTCCTGGTCAACGCATACGTCTGTGCAGCGGCATTTTTCGTGACAGATTCATACTTGTAGATGTCCCGGTCGGGTTTGACGTCCACCCACTTTGCCGAAGGTATCAACCAGCTATACAGCTTGTGCAGATTGGCCCATGCGGCCTTCGGCGTGATCCTGAGTGCGGGAGCAAACAGGAACAGGCCTCGCACCCGGCTATCTCGCAGGCTATGGTAAACGCTCAGCGCGCCGCCGATGGAATACCCCGCCAGATAGAGTTCATCAACTTCCTCGGCAAGCTTGTAAGAACCGTAAGCGACTGTCTTTGCCCATTCCTGCCAGGTCACCTCAAGCAGATCACCGGGCTGCGTGCCATGGCCAGGCAACAAGACGGCCATGACACGAAAACCGTTCTGCTGAAAGAATGAAGCCAGGTGACGCATCGAATAAGGGGATCCGGTCAGACCGTGTATGAGAAGCACGCCGCGCCGATAGGGTTTTTGTTGGCCGGCAGGGAATCCGGGAGGCGGTTTCAGTTCGAACGGCGCGTTGCCATCGACGATTTTTTCCAGGTTGGTAGCTCCGGCGTGAGCCTTTCTGAGCATTTCGCGATTGCGTGCCACATAATCTGCAAACGCCAACCTGCTACCATTAAAAAACAAATTCAGTCCGGACGGCCGGTGACGTGCCTCAAGTGGAGGTGTTGCCACTCCTACTCACCTGCGCATTTCGCAATGGATGCGTTATTTTCCAGCTCCAGACAATGTCTCAGGTCTAAATCTCTTGCTCGCTCCGGCTTGCCACTGGTCGGCTTGCCCGTTACCTTGGCAAGTTTTGTTGCGGGCTTGATAGTTTCATCGAGTTTCGGCGGTATAGGGGCAGTAGCTGATGCCGCAACAGGTGCAGGAGCTGGAGTTGAAACCTCAGGCGCAGCCGCTTTGACTGGTGCACTTGCAGCAACTGGAGCACTCGCTGCCACGGGTGCACTTGATGCTATTGTTGCATTGGCTGCTTTGGGTACGGCAGCAGGCGGTTGTGCTGCCGAAGCTACAGAACGCGGCCTCACCACAGGTTGCGCAACAGTGGGGACCGCCTTCAAACCAAGCAGGTTAAGGTCAATCGGGTCGAAATAAACAAATGCGCCGCCGCCAACGATGATGACCAAAATACCGGCGAGGATTCCCTTTTTTTGTTGCGACGTTATGTTCATTTCTTATTCCCCCAAGCAAATCGCACAAACCGATTAATACAGCTGGCTAACTCGCATACGATAAACTGCATCGGCGCTGCTGGCAATGACCACCGGTAAATTATTTTTTCCAAAACAACGGTTGTCCATTAAATTTTTTCATGCATTTGCGCAAAACTGGTAGTTCGCCAGCGTGTTCGTGTGCGATCCAGCTTCTGGCAAGAGCGGCCGCATCCTGATGGCCTGCCAAAGCGGCTCCCGTTTCCAACTCGTCCAGCAAACGATGTGCCGCAGCGACATCGTTGATCCATCCAAGAACATCCTGCACTTTGCTTAATGAAACAAGATATACCCCTGCTTTCTGTTTGCCGTACCAAGACGCAAAAAATTCCGCGCTGTATCTCAACTTCTTGGCAAGTATACGCAGCGCATGCAGTTGCCCGGCATCGGCAGTATCCAGCCGCTGTCCGAATCGAACGAAGCGCTTGGTCAGCTTGCTCAATCGACGAGTCGCGAAATCTTGAACCTGCGGTTGCCGACCTGATGGCTTCCAATACTTACCGTTCATCCAGATAGCGAAACGTAACAGCAAGCGCTGTACTTCACGCACATGGGCATCACCGCGCAGTGCCGAATAGCAGGCTGTTCGCTGCAACTCACTGACCCTCAGCAAAGCCTGCAAACCGGCATGTTCGGGCCTGCGCATGCACATCGGTTGCACCATCTGGTCGATGAACACATCCCATTCGCGTATCCGCCCCAACGCGAAGCACAACTCTGAGACATCTTTGTAAAATCCGGCCAATTGCTTATCGGCACGAACCTTTTCAGCCAAGCGCAACACCACGCGCAAGCGGCGCAATGCAACGCGCATCTGATGCAGATATTCGGCATCGTCGCAAACCATCGCGCCATGCCCCATCACACCGGAAAAGTTTACTTGAAAATGCTGCAAACCTGACCATATCTGCGCTTTCAGGCCATCGGCCAGCATGTCCGTTTTGGCGAGAACCCGCGCAACACCACTGGCCGGATCCTCCGTATACCCAGATAAAAGACGGTAGCCCTGCTCCGCCTTGCTGAACGTTTCCAGTTCAAAAGGCACGACATCTAGTATTTCCAGCGCCAGTTCGAACAAATGCTGCGGCTCGCCGGATTTCAGTTCCAGCTCAAGTTCGCAAACCGGCATGCTGCGATGCTCGATACTGATCATGCCCTGATCGATACACAACTCGATTTGCGAGCCCTTGAAATCCAGCATTCGGCTGGTGCGGAAAAAGTCAGTGACGAATACCGGCTGTAATTTGTTGCGCAACGACAGCGGCAAATTCATTTTCCACTCGGCTTGTTCGGGTGAAGAAAAATCCAGTGTCGGTCCACTCACTGCAACTTCCCACTCATTGCGCTGATGCAGGCCTGCATGCACCGACCCGCCGGCCTTCAGGGTCTGTAGCCATGACCCTTCGTCATGGCGCAAACGTAACGCCATTTTGGAGCTATGCAATTCCAGCTTGGGCGTGTCGTAATAGATGTTGTAAAGCCGATGCGTAGTTGGTCGCGAGACAGAATGCGCCCTTAGCAAAGTATTCCGCTTCAGCTTGGCGAGCTGCTCAGGGGTAATGCGCAATTTAAGTTCGATTTCGACTGCCATGTCTGTCTTCTGCGAAGCTTCAAGTGAATACTATATCAGGCTATCAAAAATCTGCCGCTACGCTCATTTACCACAATCACAACGAGCATAAAAATGCTATGCGCAGAGTTTGATACTAAATTAACTTGCGGTAGCAACGTCTTTCCTTGCGGACAGCCCATCGAAATCGGGGATTAAATAAACAAGAAACGCCCTCTGACTTCTATTTCACCCCTTGCTTACGAGCTTCTTCGATGTCTATCTTGCAGAAGTATTCTGCCTCCAGCCACATCACGTTGATGATGCCGAATGCCATGGCGAGTCCCACTCCGATTATCCAGGTAAAGTACCACATGCTTTTCTCCTTTCAGTAAATATTATGGTCGTTGGCGCGTATCGTCTCGACCGTGATCTTTCCGCGCAGCACGCTGTACACCCATGAAGTGTAGACCAGTATGATGGGCAGAAACACCAACACCACCCAGAACATGATTTGCAACGTCTTATGGCTGGATACCACGTCCCATAGCGTCAGGCTGCTGCGCGGGTCGGAGCTCGATGGCATGATGAAAGGGAACATCGCGATGCCTGCGGTGAAAATAACGCCCGCCAGCATCACCGAGCTGGCGATGAAAGCGGCAATGGTTTTTTTCGAGCCGGATGCGGCTATCGCCAGCAGTGCGCCCGTAATACCGAGGATGGGAGCCAGCCACAATAGTGGATGAGTGCTGTAGTTGTTCATCCACGCGCCCGCTGTTTTTTCCACTACCTTGTCGAGCGGTGTCGAAGCGACATTGGCAGACAGCATGGAAACGATGCGGTAACCCTCGATGCCGTTCATGATCCATAGCCCGGCGAGGATGAAGGTCAGGATGAACACCGCGCCGGTAATCAGGGTCACCCGCCGCGCCCGCGCCGCGATCACGCCCTCGGTGCGTATTTGCAGATAGACCGAACCATGCATCAGCAGCATCGACAGGCTGACCACGCCGGCAAGCAGGCCGAAGGGATTCAGCAGTTGCAAAAAACTGCCGCTGTAGGTCACGCGCAGGTCGTTATCGAAGCTGAACGGCACGCCTTGCAGCAGGTTGCCGAAGGCCACGCCGAAGATCAGCGCGGGCACGAAGCCGCCGGTGAACAATCCCCAGTCCCATGCCGTGCGCCAGCGAGGGTCGGCGACCTTGCTGCGGTAGTCGAAACCCACCGGCCTGAAAAACAGCGCGAACAGAGTCAGCATCAGCGCGATGTAGAAGCCGGAAAAGGCCGTGGCATAAACCACCGGCCATGCGGCGAAGATCGCTCCGCCCGCAGTGACGAACCAGACCTGGTTGCCTTCCCAGGTGGCGCCCACAGAATTGATGATGACGCGGCGTTCATCATCGTTCTTGCCGAGGAACGGCAACAGCGCGCCGACGCCCAGATCGAAACCGTCAGTGATGGCGAACCCCACCAGCAGCACTCCAACGAACAGCCACCAGATCAGTTTCAGTGTTTCATAGTCGAATATCATGATCGTCTCCTTAAGGGCGCATCTATAAATCCAGATTTCATCCCAACTACTGCGTTGCAGAAAAATTTTCTTGCTTTCATATCATCCATATGCGGCGCGGCAAAACGAAGTTTCAGTGTAGGGTAACCTTTAGGTTGGCCGGAACTAAAATTTTTTCTGCGCCTTGCTTTTGGGCGAACTATGAATTTCTAGAGGCGCCCTTATTGCTTTTATTCTTTTCCATATTGTCCGGTATGCAGGCTTTGCGGGCCGAGGCGAGCATACTTGAACATCAAATACATCTCTGCCACCAACAGCAGGGTATAGAATCCGACGAATCCGGCGAGGCTGAAATACACGCTTGACGGATCGAGGTTGGACGTGCTCAAGTTGGTCGGCAGGATGCCGCTGATGGTCCACGGCTGCCTCCCGTATTCAGCAACGATCCAGCCAAGTTCGGCGGCGATCCACGGCAGCGGGATGCTGTACAACGCGAGCCGCAGCAGCCATCGCTTTTCCGCGATGTTGCGCTTCGCGACGTAATAGAAGGTGGCGGAAAAGATGAACAGGATGATGAAGGCAATCGCCACCATGATGCGGAACGACCAGAACATCGGCGCGACCTTGGGTATGGTGTCGCGCGCCGCCATCTTGATCTGTTCTTCGGTGGCGTCTGTCACGCTCTGCGTGTATTTTTTGAGCAGCAGGCCATGCCCCAGGTTGCCCTTGGATTTTTCGAACTGAGCCAACGTTTCCGCACTGGTATCGCCAGCGCGCAGTTTCTCGAGTGCTGCGTAGGCAATCATGCCATTCCTGATTTTCACCTCACTTTCGTCGCGCAATTCGCTTATCCCGGTGATTTTGTCGTCAACCGAGCGCGTCGCGATCAAGCCGAGCAGGAAAGGAATCTTGACCGCATAATCGGTGCTCTGCGTGGCTTCATTGGGGAAGCCGAATGCGGTGATGGCCGCAGGTGCTTTTTGTGTATGCCATTCTGCCTCGATAGTGGCCAACTTGACGCGCTGTACTTCGCCCGCCGTGTATCCGGATTCATCGCCCAGCACAATTACCGACAGCGCTGAAGCCAGTCCGAATCCGGCGGCTACAGCAATGGAGCGCAGCGCAAACGCCTTGTCGCGGCCGATCAGCAGATACCATGCGCTGATGCCCAGTACGAACATCGAAGCCGTCACATAGCCCGCCGAAACGGTATGCACGAACTTCACTTGCGCCACCGGATTGAAGATCAGTTCACTGATGCTGGTCATTTCCATACGCATGGTGTGATAGTTGAATTCGGAACCGACCGGATTCTGCATCCAGCCATTGGCGATCAATATCCATAACGCAGAGAGGTTGGAGCCCAGCGCCACGAGGAAAGTAACCATAAGATGCTTGACCTTGGACAGCCTGTCCCAGCCGAAGAAGAAGAGCCCGACAAAAGTGGATTCGAGAAAGAAAGCCATCAGACCTTCGATCGCGAGCGGCACGCCGAATATGTCACCGACATAGTGCGAGTAATACGCCCAGTTGGTGCCAAACTGGAATTCCATGGTGAGTCCGGTTGTTACCCCAAGAGCAAAGTTGATGCCGAAGAGCTTACCCCAGAACCGGGTCATGTCGCGATAGACCTCCTTGTCCGTCATCACATAAACCGACTCCATGATGACCAGCAAGAAAGAGAGGCCAAGGGTGAGCGGCACAAAAAGAAAATGGTACAACGCAGTGGCGGCAAATTGCAGTCGCGATATATCAACGAGCTCTGGGGATGGCATCATGGTTATGCTCCTTCTGAGGTTGCTGTGAGAGTATCTGGGAAGCTACTTTTTGGTCATCGAGGAATTTGTCTTCAGGGGCCGAGAACCACGCTGCCCATATTATGACGAGCACCAAGGCTTTGAATGCGAGTGTCAGGACTATCTCCTGCCAGAACCGAACGGTTTTCGCTTTGTCTGTCATGCCGCATCTCCTTAATGGTGAGCGAACGATCAACAGGTATATTAATACTTTCTAATATAAAGTCAATAGAATAATTCTTGTGCGTCCATCATCAACACGCAACATTTGGACATCACTGGGTCTGGCGCTATTTGAGTCCAGTTTCGACTGTCATAGCTCACTCTTAATCAAGCATGGGATGATTGCTGTTTCCAGGCCGAGAAAAAAACTGCGGCAGAAACCGGGCGACTGTAGAAATAACCCTGCCCCTCACCACAGCCTTCGGCACGCAAGAAATCCTGCTGCTGTTCCGTTTCCACTCCCTCGGCAATCACCCCTAACTGCATACTGTTTCCCAAGGCAATTACTGCCCGTGCGATAGCCACGTCATTGCTGTCCTCGGGAATACCTTGCACGAATGTGCGGTCGATCTTCAGTTTGTGTACGGGTAATCGCTTGAGGTGGCTCAGGCTAGAATAGCCGGTGCCAAAGTCGTCGATAGCCAGTTGCACACCCATTTCCTTGAGCTGGTCGAGCATCTCGATCGCCTCCTCCGCTCGGCTCATGATGAAACTCTCGGTGATCTCCAGTTCCAGCCAGCCAGGTTCCACGCCGGTTTCGCGCAGCACATGCCGCACCATTTCGACGAAACCGGCCTTTTTCAGCTGGTGGCCTGACAGGTTGACTGCGATGCGCGGGAGCATGAAACCCTGCTCCCGCCAGGAGCGCATCTGATCGCAGGCGTTGTACAGCACCCACTCTCCGATGGGCCTGATCAGTCCGTTCTCTTCAGCGATATGGATGAAACGGTCAGGAAACACCAAGCCCATTTCGGGATGATTCCATCGGATCAGAGCTTCGGCTCCGACAAGCGAGCCGTTTTTCAGGTTGATCTGCGGTTGATAGTGCAATTCCAGCTCACCGCGTTTCAGCGCACGGCGTAGCGCAGTTTCCAGCGCGACCCTTTCGACAGCGCCAACAGTTAACTCCTGGGTATAGAACTGGAAGTTGTTGCGCCCTTGATCCTTGGCACGGTACATGGCCATGTCGGCATTGCGCACCAGGGTGGCGCTGTTCATTCCGTCCATCGGGAACAGGCTGATACCGATGCTGGCTGAAAGAAACAGCTCATGCCCTTCAACATCAAAAGGCTGGACAAAGGCATCCAGCAATTTTTGGGCGATCATGACCACCTCCTGGGCAACACCCCGCTGCTCGACAAGCAGGATGAACTCGTCGCCGCCGAGCCGTGCCAGGGTATCTTCATCGCGCATCCGGCCCTTGATCCGCTTCGCCACTTCTTGCAGAAGTTTATCGCCGACGGGATGACCGAGTGTGTCGTTGACATTCTTGAAACGATCCAAGTCCAGGAACAGAACGGCAACCTGCCGTTCTTCGCGCCGCGCCAACTCAAGGGCATGACCCAAGCGGTCATGGAACAGCAAGCGGTTGGGTAGCGCGGTAAGCGGGTCGTGGTGTGCCAGGTGACGAAGCTCTTCACGGGATTGCTGAATAGCGGAGATGTCGCGAAAAAATGCCTGGATCAACGGTTCGTCAGGCATCGGCCGGTTAGCGTGGATCTCCACCGGAACCCGCACCCCGTCGGCACGCAGGACACTTGCCTCGAAGTGGCGGGAGCCCGTCTCCAAGCCACCGGAAATACGCAGCAACTGTCCAAGATCGCCGACGACGAACTCGGCGAGATTGCGGCCATACAGTAATCCTGGCAACTCATCCAGCAGACGAGCCGCTGCAGCGTTGACTTCGCGCACGCACAAATCCTGGTCAAGCAGAAAGATCGCATCCGGGGCCAATTGATTGAGCCGCTGGTAACGTTGCTCGGCGCGCGCACTTTGATCTTGAAGCATCCTGGAACTCACCACCAGTGAAGCCTCCTGAGCGAATCCCTCCATCATCATGATTTCCTGCGCACTATATTCATGCAGGCTATGCCGGCTAATGCTCATCAGCACACCGATCACTCTGCCATCAGTCCGCAGCGGCGTACCCAGGGCGGAAAGGATCTGGAAACGCTTTAACATTTCCGGACTGACGCGCGGGTCGTTGCCGCAATCATCTATGGCGAGCGTCTTGCCCTCTTTGAAAATCAGTACGGCCATCGATGGCTTGTCCAGCGACAGGCGGAAGTGCCCGGACGGATCGTAAGCAGCCCCGGTCTGTGCAACCCCGACCAGATCATTTTGTTCGGGATCATGCAGGATCATAAAGACCATATCCCCGCCCACCGTGCTTTGGCAGGTGTCGAGGATCATGGGTATCACCTCTTCCAGGTTCGCGCTCTTGCCGGTGAAACGCAGGATGCGGTTGTTGATCTCCAGCATCTTTTTGTGCGCCTGAAAATTCTCCAGCAGTTTGCGGAAATCTCCAGCCAGCACGCCCAATTCATCCGTCGACTGCGAGGCAAGATGGGAAAGATCGATATCCGCAAAAGAAGCGCGCAGGCCGATCACATCCTGCAGCGGGCGCAAGGACTGGCCGAAACTTCGCACGAAGATCAGGCTGCCAATGACCGCCAGCACCTCGAGCAACAGCCATACGCCGAAGGTCTCCGCGGTGAAATAGCCGGTGCGTGTCCAGTAGTACTGCACCAGCATGGTATCGACCAGCAATGGCACCAGGGCACCGATGAGAAACACCTTCAGCTTGATCGTGACATGCGGCTTTTGCAGTGCTACACCGCTCAGCGTCTGCCCGAACAAGTCGAGCATCATGAAAAAGATCGGCAGGCCGACGATGATGGAAACGATCAGTGCAACCAGGTTGATGCGGAACCAATCCAGCGCCTGCGGTTCGAAATTAGCATAAAGCACGGCGCTGCCGATCACTGTACCGGGGGCAACCAGCAGATAGACGATAAAGATCACCCAGAAATCGACAGGGAAACGGCGGATGCGCTGCAGGGCCGCTGCGGTGTTTTCAGGCTGGAGATCCTTCAGGAACGCACATATGGGCCGGGCAAAACGCTCGAAGTACCACAGCACAAACATCAAGCTCAAAAAGATGAACAACGGCTCCAGCGGATTGGTCATGATCACCAGCATCTGCATCGGCGTGAACATGCCGATGTACACCAGCAGCCCAAGCCCAACAACCGCCGGCAAGGTCCACGAGAGAGCGATCAGCATCTGGAAGCGGGTAAGGAATTGTTGGGGCGACATCAGGATATGTCCGCAATAAATCGAAGCCTCGCGCATATCCGCATAGCGGTACGGGCAAGGGAGGGCATTTTCAGCGAGGTGAGCGGAATCATCATTAGGTCTTTTGACACATGAATGATTGCATGAACCCGTTGATCCGTTCGGAGCTTGCGCGAATCACGGCTCTAAGTTGTTTCTACAGCAGCGTTACTATTCTTATGGATTTCCGCGATAAGTGCCGTAGCGTAAAAATCTATATTGGTATTATAGTTTCTTTTGCACATTCGCAAAGCACCCGGTTCAATTTGAATCGATCCAACCCCTATGCCTAGTAGGGGTGATTGATGCTCCCAAAATCAGTGTTACTTGGCAGGATTCAGTTTATCCGCCGTTTTTGGCTTGTACTCCATGTCGAGATTTGCGCAGGGATCGATCCTATCGACACGCGGCGTGAACCAGACCACGTCATAGGGAACCTCACCCGTAGCGCTATCCGCTTCATATTTCCCGGGGTCCGTCACACCCGGGCTGACCTCGATAAAAGCCAACGACAAAAGACGAGCCGATGGCGCACGCGCGGCAAAATAAAGCGGCAAGCCGATGTCACGGCGGGCGTGACTGCTGCCAACGATGGCGACCACGCCACGGTCAATACTCAATACTGCGCTATCGACCATCAACGCATCGCGCATTCGCTGGCTGCGGGTCAGGCCTGCGCGCAACTCATCCCTGAGCTTGCCGCAGTGTGCTCCCCCCATGTGCGTAACCAGATAATTCTGGCGGCCCTCATTCCACACCTGCTCGACGGCCAGACGCTTCAACTCGGCGGCATCATAAGCAGCGTAGCCGCGCCAGATGACCGGCTGCAATTTCTGGTTTGAAACGTTGGCGGCAATCACCGGTAACTTGTTGTCGACAGCAATGGCCAGGAACGGCTGATAAGCCTGCCAGTCGGAGAACGTGATCAATCTGGTGACACTGCTCAATATCTTGTCGCGATCGTTGCCGGCCAATGCCTGATCGAGCGCCGGCTGGCTTTCGGCATCGAGTTGTTCCATCATCAATGCCGGCATCAACGCAGGCCTAGACACAGAATGGACGGTTGATTCGATGCGGGCCTTCAGCAACTTCTGCTGGAGCTCATGTTGTAGCGGATTGTCATGTATCTCGCCGAGCAGAAGCACATTGGCCGTATTGGTCCTGGCCAGCAACTTGGACTCGTCAATAAAGCTGTGGCTGTGCATGTCCCATATCCTGCCCACCAGCGGATGATCGGCAAAAAGCATTTCGTCGGCATGCGCCAGACTGGCGAATGACAGCAAGGCAAAGGCGATAAATTGTTTATTCATGATGAATTGCTCGCAATGAATGCTCTTTTATACCACCATGTCAGTCCAAAACATACCCGCTAAAATCCCCACCATGTCTCCACCTATTCTCTATTCATTTCGTCGCTGCCCCTATGCCATGCGGGCACGCGCCGCGCTGATCGCCAGTGGCATCAGCGTTGAATTACGCGAAGTGGAATTGCGCAACAAACCTGCAGCCATGCTGGCCGCGTCGCCCAAAGGCAGCGTGCCGGTGCTGGTGTTGCCTGAAGGTAAGGTAATAGACGAAAGCTGGGACATCATGGTGTGGGCCTTGCGGCAACACGATCCGCACGGATGGCTAGGCAAAGACGAGTGCCATGCACAGGCCGCATTGCCGTGGATGACCGAGAACGACACCACATTCAAACACAACCTGGATCGCTACAAATATCCCGAGCGATTTCCCGGACAGCCGCAAAGTGAGTACCGCATCGCGGGCGAACGATTCTTGCAACAACTCGAACAGCGCCTCAGCGCCACACCCTATCTGCTGGGCGCAACATTCACGCTGGCCGATGCCGCCCTGCTCCCCTTCGTCCGCCAATTTGCCGCTGTAGAATACAGCTGGTTTGCCAGCACGCCATATCCCGCTCTGCGCGCGTGGCTGGAGCAATTCACAGCGTCCGAATTATTTGCTTTGGTGATGCAGAAATTTCCGGTGTGGAAAGCGGGCGATGAACCGGTTATTTTCGGAAATTGATTTCACCTTTGTTTCATTTCCTCGCCGCCCACACCAGCATGCGGTTATTGGAAGGCATCTCAATATCGCGCAGCAGTTCCAGGTCATGTGATGCGGCAAGTTGATTCACTGCCTCGAAATCGCGCACTCCGCTGTTCGGGTCGCGCGACTTGAGCCACGCATCGAAACGCGCATTGCTTTCAGAGGTGAATTCTCCGCCGTAATTGTATGGTCCGTAGAGACACACGTATCCGTCCGGCTCGATGACGCGGGCGATATGCGCAAACATGCGCTCGACTTCCGACCACGAGATGATATGCACGGTGTTGGCGTTGAAGATGGCGTCCACCGATGTCACCGGCCAGCGCGCGTCGTTCACATCGATGGCCAGCGGCGCCAACACGTTGGACAGTTGTGCTTCGTCCAGCCAAGCCTGGATGCCGGCAAGGTTCTGCCCCAATTCACTCGGTTGCCAGATCAGATGGGGCAACTCGCGGCCAAAATACACGGCGTGCTGGCCTGTGCCGCTGGCGATCTCCAACACCCGCTTGCGTTCGGCGAAGATGTCTTTCAGCACGGCAAGGATCGGTACTTTGTTTATTTCGCTGGCTTCGGAATGGGGTTTCATGAATATGTCCGTATATGTTCGCGGCTCATTGTAGCAAGCAGATAGAATATGCCGATGCAGGTTAAAACATCATGAATGCACCCACGCTGAAGATCATCGAGGATATTGCGGATATACCCGCAGCGGATTGGGACGCGCTGGCGGGTGGCGATCCGTTTGTTTCGCATGCTTATCTGTACGCGCTGCAAGCAAGCGGTTGCGCCACGGCGGAGTTCGGCTGGCAGGCGCAATTCATTACCTTGTGGGAGGACGATCGCTTGCTGGGTGCGATGCCGCTCTATCTGAAGATGAATTCGTATGGCGAGCATGTGTTCGATTTTGCATGGGCCGAGGCTTATCAGCGTCACGGGTTGCGCTATTACCCCAAGCTGGTGTGCACGGTGCCTTTTACGCCGGTGACAGGAGCGCGGTTGTTGGCCGCGCCGGGGGCAGATAGGGATGAGGTGCGGGCGATGCTGCTGAGGCATGCGTTGGAGTTGGCGAAAGATTCCACCCTCTCCCCAACCCTCTCCCATCAAGGGAGAGGGAGTAAAGGTGTATCTTCGCTGCATTGCCTGTTTCTGGATGAAGCAGATTCCCGGTTGGCGCAGGCTGAGGGAATGATGTTGCGCCAGGATGTGCAATTCCATTGGCGGAATGCGGACTATCGCGATTTTAATGATTATCTCGCCGCGCTGAGCCGCGACAAGCGCAAGCGCATCAAGCAGGAGCGGCGCAAGGTGCAGGAGGCCGGGATCATATTGCAATGCATCACCGGGGATGTCGCGACAGCGGAGCAATGGGCATTCTTCGCCTCGTGTTATACGCACACCCGGCAGACGCGCCATTCGCCGCCCGCGCTGAATGAGGACTTTTTTCAGCGCATCGGGGCAGCGATGCCGCAGCACACTCTGCTGGTGATTGCGTCACGCGAAGGCAAGCCGATCGCAAGCGCACTGAATATCGTCACCAGGGATGTGTTGTACGGGCGTTCATGGGGCGCGTTCGAGTTTCATTCCGGACTGCATTTCGAGGCTTGCTTCTACCAAGCGATCGAGTTTTGCATCGCGCGCGGCATCAAGACTTTCGAAGGCGGCGCGGGCGGCGAGCACAAATTGGCGCGCGGTTTTTTGCCGGTCACCACGCGTTCCGCGCACTGGCTGGCACATCCCCAGTTTGCACAGGCGGTGGAAGATTATCTGCAGCGCGAGACCGAGGCGATCTCGGAATATGTGGGCGAACTGAACGAACGGAGCCCGTTCAAGCAGGCATAGTGCCATTTTCCTTCAGACAAAAAATGATCTGTAGGTCGGGCTTCAGCCCGACATGTCGGGTTAAAACCCGACCTACAACACTATATCCGGCGGGCAAAGCACGCCCTACGTACTGCTCAATTGATTGGAAAATGGCATCAGTCGATAAATGAGTCCGCAGCGTGATAGTCCATGCCGAACGCCTCGGCGACTTTCTTGTGCGTGATCTTTCCGCTGACAATATTGAGACCCTTCAGCAGTGCCGATGATTCCCTGAGCGCCTGCCGGTATCCCTTGTTTGCCAGTTGCAGCACATAGGGCAAGGTCGCGTTGGTCAGCGCCAGCGTGGCGGTGAGTGGCACGCCGCCGGGCATGTTGGCCACTCCGTAGTGGACGATGCCATCGACGATGAAGGTGGGATTCTCGTGTGTAGTGGGATGCATCGTCTCGATGCAGCCACCCTGATCGATGGAGACATCGACGATCACCGCGCCCTTGTGCATGATCTTGAGGTCTTCGCGGCGTATCAATTTTGGCGCGACGGCGCCGTGTACCAGCACCGCTCCGATGACCAAGTCGGCATTGGAAATCTGCTTCAGCAGGGTGTGCCGGTCAGAAAATATCAGCTGCACATTGGCCGGCATCACATCGCTGAGATAGCGCAGCCGCTCCAGCGAGGTATCGAGGATGATGACATTGGCACCCAGCCCGGCTGCCATCTTTGCCGCATTCACGCCGACCATGCCGCCGCCGAGTATCACCACCTTGGCGGGCGGCACTCCCGGCACGCCGCTGAGCAGAACGCCGCGCCCGCCATAGAGTTTCTCCAGATACTTCGCGCCTTCCTGCACGGCCATGCGCCCGGCCACTTCGGACATCGGTGTCAGCAGCGGCAGTTCGCCCGATGGCAGCTCGACCGTTTCATACGCAATGCACACCGCACCCGAAGCCATGTGCGCGCGGGTCAATTGCCCGCTGGCAGCAAAATGAAAGTAAGTGAAGATGATTTGGCCGGGCCTGATGCATTTCCATTCCGGCTCGATCGGCTCTTTCACTTTAACGATCAGGTCGGCTGATACCCAGACAGAATCGGCATCCGGTGCGATCTGCGCACCCGCTTCATGGTATAGCGCATCGCTGAACCCGCTGCCCAGCCCCGCTCCCGCTTCGACGATGACCGTGTGTCCCGCCGACACCAACACCGCTGTCCCCGCCGGCACCAGCGCGACACGGTTTTCATTGGTCTTGATCTCTTTTGGTATGCCGATTTTCATGAGTGACCTTTGTACCAGGTGATTTGCAATATCCGTTACTGATGTTTTGATTGTGCGCCGATTTTTGCTGCCCTGCAAACGCTCACCGGCCGTGCTAAAGTGAAAGCATAAAGGGGTCATCCATGATGTCCGTTCAACCCATATCGGCAAACATCTCAACCGACTTGTTGCGCCAGCAGCAACTGGTGGACGCTATGCGCGCACCCGGATATTTTCGCCATCCCGCCAGGCTGGAAGAGACGCATATCTCCTGGGTGCTGCTGACCGGCCGCGATGCCTACAAGCTCAAGAAATCCGTCGATCTTGGCTTCCTAGATTTTTCCACGCTGGAGCTGCGCCGCTTTTATTGCAGCGAAGAGCTGCGCCTCAATCGCCGCCTCGCTGCGGAGCTCTACCTCGATGTTGTCTCGATCGGCGGCACCCCGGAAGAACCTGTGATGGGCAAAGAACCCGCAATCGAATATGCGGTGCACATGCGGCGATTCTCCCAAACGAGCTTGATGGATCATTTGCTGGCGCATGGCCGCATCACCGCTGCCCATATCGACAAACTGGCTGCTGTCATCGCCAATTTCCATGCCGCATTGCCGCCCGCTGCAGCAGATTCGCCGCATTGCGCAACGGCTGAAATAGAAAAGGCAGCGATGCAAAACTTCGCGCATTTACCGCAACTGCTCAAAACACCCGATGACCTGGCGATGCTGGAAACAGTGCGCGAGGCCAGCGCGCAGGCGTTCACCGCCTGCGAGCCACTTTTCAAACAACGTGCGGCGGCAGGCTATGTGCGCGAATGCCATGGCGATCTGCATCTAGGCAACATCGTGGTACTGGACGACATGCCCACGCCTTTCGACGGCATCGAGTTCAGCGCTGCATTGCGCTGGATCGATGTGATCAGCGAGATCAGCTTCACGGTGATGGATCTGCTGCGGCGTGGCCAGCCGCAACTGGCCTGGCGCTTGCTGAATGCGTATATGGAGATCAACGGCGATTATCAGGGCTGCAGCGTGCTGCGCTTCTATCTCGCCTACCGCGCCACGGTGCGCGCCAAGATCGCCGCGATACGCGCCGGTCAGCGCGGCGCAAGAATGAAAAAGGAATTGAAGTCCTGCCGCAGTTATCTCCGCTTGGCCCAGAGCTGCCTGACTCGCCGCTGTCCCGCGATCATCATCACCCACGGCCTCCCCGGTTGCGGCAAAAGCACCTTCGCACAGCTCGCGCTGGAGCGGCTGGGCGCGATCCGCATCCGCTCAGATGTCGAGCGCAAGCGGATGTTCGGCCTGGCGCCGCTGGCTGACAGCAAGGCGCAGATCGATGTGGACATCTACAGCGCAGATGCAACTTGGCGCACCTATGCAAAACTGGAAGAACTGGCGCGTTCCGTGATCGCAGCAGGCTTCCCCGTTATCGTCGATGCCGCTTTCGTACTCCATGCCGAACGTGAGATTTTTCACGCGCTGGCAAAAGAATTGGCTGTGCCCATTGTGATTGCCAGTTTGCAGACCGATACCGCTGTGCTGACGGAACGGCTGGCGCAACGAAGCAGTCGGCGGATTGATGCCTCCGAGGCAGATTTTTCAGTCATGAAAAAACTGCAGGTTGTTCAGGAACCGCTTGGAAAAGAGGAACAGATTGCTGCCGTGACATTCATCAACGACGGTGACATCGAGACACTACGATCTGCCGTCGATAAATGGGGATCTCTCGTTTCACGTCTGGCATGATAGTGGGATCAAAATACCCGCTTGCACATGAACCCATGAGTGCTAAAAATAAGTTGCCGAAATGCGGAACTTCATCAAGTTCAATAAACGACACATTTGAGGCTCTGCTTTAAATTGTCGCTAGTTTCCGGTTCTCGGCCATAGCTGCCGCTCGCAGGTACCCAGATTTCAAACGCTGCGAACGTCCGCTTCTATGAAGCTCGAACGTCAGTTCCCGACACACAGGAGACATCCAAGGTAATCATCATTTTGGTCTGCTGCTCGG
>Ga0315270_10000672_pt1 | contig 18400 bp, 18 predicted proteins | sample C1_bottom_MG_FD_204932 | JGI IMG/M metagenome (GOLD analysis project Ga0315270, IMG submission 204932) | Sediment microbial communities from Yellowstone Lake, YNP, Wyoming, USA - C1_bottom | ecosystem: Environmental > Aquatic > Freshwater > Lake > Sediment | place: USA: Wyoming | collected...
GCGGGCGGTTCAGTTACTTCACACTGTCCATGCAGCAGGAGGCGCGCGAAAAGCTGGCGCTGACCCAGGATCTCCGGCTGGCCCTGGCGCGCAAGGAATTGCATGTTTATTACCAGCCCATCATCGAACTGGCCAGCGGACGCATCGTCAAAGCCGAAGCCTTGATGCGCTGGAAGCATGCGCAACGCGGCATGGTCAGCCCCGCCGTGTTTATTCCGCTGGCGGAAGAATCCGGGCTGGCGCAGGAATTCGGCGAATGGGTATTTCAACAAACGGTCGCCGGTGTTGGGCGGTGGTACCAGCAGTTTGGGCGCATCATCCAGGTCGGGATCAACAAATCGCCGATGCAATTCGCGCAGAAAGCAAAACATGAAAGCTGGTCCGACCAGCTGCAAAAACTGGGACTGCCCGGCAGCACCATCAACGTGGAAATCACCGAGGGCGCGCTGCTCAAGAATTCGCCTACGGTACGCATGAAATTGCAGGATTTCCAGGACAACGGCATCGAAGTGTCAATCGACGATTTCGGCACCGGCTTCTCTTCGCTTTCCTACCTCAAGCAATTCCATGTGGATTATCTGAAGATTGATAAATCGTTCATCAGCAACCTGACCGATGATATAAGCGACAAGGCGCTGACCGAAGCCATCATCGTAATGGCGCACAAGCTTGGCATCAAAACCGTTGCCGAGGGTGTGGAAACCGAAGGGCAGCGCGATCTGCTGCAGTCGTTCGGCTGCGACTATGCGCAGGGTTTCCTGTATTCGCCGGCCTTGCCGGAAGAAGAATTCATCGCCCTGCTCTTGCGCGAACAAACCGCAACAGGCGGATAGCCTTCAGAATTCCAGCGAAGGCCGGAATACCAGTGTCCATTTGCTTAGGGTCCGACTCTGCAGCAGGCCGGTGTATTCACCCGGACCGGTCCATATCAGACCGAAATCCAGAGTCGGAGCAACGCCGAGACTGGATAACGGATATTTTTTCCCTGCCAAATATTCCTCGCGCACGACCCGCCCGCTGTATTGTGAAAAATACAGTTTAACGTCCAGGTCGGCATTATCCATCCAGCTCAGGAACGGCAGGTTGAATCCCATGTTGTTGCGGGCAAGGCTCAGATATATCACGTCAACAATATCGGGATTGGAGTGTTTCTTTACGCCAACGCGGAAGCTCCACGACAGCTTCTCCCCGGGATATTGCATCTTGCCCTTGATCTTCCATTCCAGCTCGTACCAGTTATCGGGGATCAGTGTCGTGTCCTTGATGTGGCGGCTGCCGACGCTGACCAAATAGCCGGTATAACCATAATTGTTGCCGATGCGGGTGTCGCCCGGACGCCGAAGCTTGGCCACATTGCCAAAAAAAGCAGAGACTGCATACGGCTCCTGGAAACCCGCCGCAGCCGATTCAAACACGTTGATACCGGTCGCCCCCAGGTTGCCATTGTTATACAGCCAGGGCGAGTGCGATTTGATATAGGTTGCCGCGACCGGAACCGGGTAGACGCTCACCTCCAGCGTCATGTAGCGCGGAATCAGCGAACCCTGGATCAGCTCGCGGTAGATTTCCGCCTCGCTTTCAGAACTGATCGTCGGGATCGGCTTGCTGGTCAGCGGAATGTTATAGCCGATGTCGGTATAGTACGGATCCGCCTCCAGTGTCCATTCTGCCTTGCTTTCCTCTTTCTCGGCTGCCCTGGCTGCCGGCAGCGTATCCAGCGACTCCGTCGCATAGGCCGGCGGCGACATCGCGACACACAGCAGAACGATCAGCGGGCCGCTAAATATATTTCCTGGCTGGTTCATCAATCCGCAAATCAGACCCAGTCTCTGGGTACCAGATATTTGTCGTACAGCTCCGCCTCGGGCGTGCCTTGCTCGGGATGCCAATCGTAACGCCATTTCACCAGCGGCGGCATGGAGAGCAGGATGGATTCGGTGCGGCCATTCGATTGCAGGCCGAAGATGGTGCCGCGGTCTATCACTAGGTTGAATTCGACATAGCGGCCACGGCGATACAACTGAAAATCGCGTTCGCGCTCGCCGTATGGCGTGTCTTTGCGTTTCTCCAGCAACGGCACATAAGCGGAAAGATAATGGTCACCCACGCTTTGCTGGATAGCGAAGCAGCTATCGAAATCCGGCTCGCTCAGATCATCGAAGAAAATGCCGCCCACGCCGCGCGGCTCGTTGCGATGCTTGAGGAAAAAATACTCGTCGCACCATTTCTTGAATTTCGGATGCAGCGCCGAATCGAACGGTGCCAGCGAGTTTTTGCATATCTGGTGGAAATGCACAGCATCCTCCTCGAAACCGTAATACGGCGTGAGGTCCATGCCGCCGCCGAACCAGAATACTTTTTCGCCGTCGGGTTTGTGCGCCATGAACATGCGCACGTTGGCATGCGAGGTCGGCGCATAGGGATTACGCGGGTGCATCACCAGCGACACGCCCATCGCCTCCCAGCTGCAGCCGGCCAGCTCGGGGCGGTGCGCCGTGGCCGAGGCGGGCATCTTGTCGCCAGTCACATGCGAAAACGCCACGCCGCCACGCTCCAGCACATTGCCTTCCTCGATGATGCAGCTGATGCCTTCGCCCTTGGTCATGCCTTGAGCCTGCCCTGAGCCTGTCGAAGGGCGCGTCCATTTGTCGCGCAGGAATTTCTTGCCGTCCACCTGCTCCAGGCGTTCGACGATAAGCTCCTGTAGTTCGAGCAGGTATTCTTTTACTGCGCTGCTATCCATTTCATCTCCGGTTGCTTTGTCATTCCGGCGCAAGCCGGAATCCAGCGTTTTCTCAAACATGCAGTTAGGTCTTGCCTCCGCAAGGCGGAGAGATTTCTAATCAACTGGATTCCGGCCTGCGCCGGAATGACGGGTTGTTAATTAATTGCGGATGATTTTACCACTCGCCCATGCTCTTATCGTGGACGGTTTCTTGCGTTTCCCAACACGCCCCGGCAACACCATCACCTTGCGACCAAAGCGCCGTACACAATCTGCATAGCTGCGCGCAGGCCGGTCACCGCTGCGATTGGCACTGGTGGAGACCAGCGCCATATTTAATGCTCTGCACAATGCTTCCGCCTCTCGGTGTGCCGTGATGCGCACCGCCAGCGTGTCGTGCGCGCCACGCAGCCAGCGCGGGCAATTCGCTTTGGCGGGCATCAAGTAAGTGATCGCCTGTGCACCGCCGCTCTTCAGGACGTCTGGTTCGTCATGCGTGATGGCTTGCAGGTAGGGGGCAAGTTGGGCGTATTTGCTCGCGATGAGGATCAGTCCCTTGCTTTGCGGGCGTTGCTTGAGTTTCAGCAGACGCAGCACCGCGCTGCGCTTGCGCGGATCGCAGCCCAGGCCGTAACAGGATTCGGTGGGGTAGGCGATCAGTCCGCCGCGTTTCAGGTGGGCGGCGATATTGCGAACAGGAATGGAAGTACGATGCAAGTGCACCTCACCGATTAAATGCCCTCTCCCCCAGCCCCTCTCCCGCGTGCGGGAGAGGGGTGCGCGTCAGCGCGGGAGAGGGTGGTTTTATTTGCGCCCAATCGCCCGCCAGCCGATGTCGCGCCGCATCTGGCAGCCGTCGAAGTGGATAGTGTCGGCAATTTCATAAGCCGATTTCTGCGCCGCCTTTACCATGGTGCCCAGTGCAACAACGCACAGCACGCGCCCGCCGCTAGTAACCACCTGGCCATCCTGCATGGTCGTGCCTGCATGAAACACATGCGCATCTTCCAACTTTCCAGCATCCTTATTATTGGGCAAGCCGGTAATGACATCACCCTTGCGCGGTGTGTCGGGATAATTCGCTGCCGCCATCACCACGCCCAGCGCGGTACGTCTATCCCATTCCGCTTCCACCTTGTCCAGGGTGCCATTGATGGCATGTTCGACGATCGCGGCGAAGTCGCTCTTCAGCCGCAGCATGATGGGTTGTGTTTCCGGATCGCCCATACGGCAATTGAATTCCAGCACCTTGATAGCCCCGTCCGGCGAGATCATCAGCCCGGCATACAGAAAGCCGGTATAGGCAACGCCCTCCTTTTCCATGCCGCGCATCACCGGCTGGATCACCTCGCGCAGCACTTTCGCATGGATGGTTGGCGTGACTACAGGGGCTGGAGAATACGCGCCCATGCCGCCGGTGTTGGGGCCGTTGTCGCCGTCCAATAATCTTTTATGATCCTGGCTAGTCGCCATCGCCAGCACATGCTTGCCGTCGGCCATCACAATGAAGCTGGCTTCTTCGCCTTCGAGGAATTCCTCGATCACCACGCGCGGGACTTCTTTTTCAGAAAGGCCAGAACGGGCGTCGCCCAGCTTGTTGCCAGAAAAATTATCTTGGGCAAGCATCATGTCGATGGCGGCGAACGCTTCATCCTTGCTCATCGCCACCACCACGCCCTTACCCGCCGCAAGGCCGTCAGCCTTGATGACGATGGGTGCGCCGTGCTTCTCGACATAGGCTTTCGCTGCGGCGATGTCGCTGAAAGTCTCGAAGAATGCGGTCGGGATGTTGTGGCGCGTCATGAAACGCTTGGCGAAATCCTTGGAAGACTCAAGCTGCGCCGCCGCTTTGGTCGGCCCGAATATCTTCAGGCCTGCGGCACGGAATTCATCCACGATACCCGCCGCCAGCGGCGCTTCCGGCCCGACTACGGTCATGTGGATGTCTTCGCGTTGCGCGAATGCTATCAGCTCGGGGATGGCGGTAATGGCGACATTCCCCACACCGTCTTCAAGCTGAGTGCCCGCATTGCCCGGCGCGACATACACCTTCTGCACCTTGGCGCCCTGCGCCAGACGCCATGCCAGCGCGTGTTCGCGACCGCCGGAACCGATTACTAAAATTTTCATTTCAACCTCAATGTAGGGTGGGCAGGTTGCCCACCAGGTGTTATTAAATGCTGAAAGGATGTATCTCCACCGTAAGTGGTTTTAATGTATATCGGACGATGCCAACATTAAAGATGGTTGAATGCATTTTCAACATCAGGAGGAATAACCCCTCCAACTGGTAAGACGGCAAACCGTTTAACATTCTGATGATCGCCAGTATGTACGAGTAGTTGTCCAATCGCTGTGTAAAGCGTCTGGCGCGACGTATCTGTTTTAACCTCGTAAATCTCGGTCATGATTTTATTTCGCAATACATACAGATCGACCAGCTTAGTATTAGGAGCCACTTCGCCGGTATTCCTTTGTTTCAAACGGTATTCACGCAATGCGTGTACTACATCGCCGTGTCGGCTTTCGTAATCAATGACAGCTGACCGTTTTCCTTTTTTACGACCGGCATGTTCGCGATTGTAGCGGTCGTTGTCTATGACTGTTTGTTTATAATCCTCTGAGCTGACATACTCTCGCGCAACCTCCTTAAAGTCAGCTACTTTCTTAACAAAGCGCCTAATTGAAGCCGAAGTTTCCGTTGTGCCAACTGGCGCAACGAGAATACCTGTTCTCTCAGAGCCATCTTTTGCATGAATAGTTATCAGCTTCTCCGCACTCCATGCCAAAAACGAATTTTTACCTACACCTTTCGCACCACCACCCACTTTCCCGCTATGCATCAGGAATAGCGCGCCTGTTTTATCATCTTTGGCAAAGAACCCGCCCACACTCTTTGTTTCCTTGCCAATGGAAATATTGATCCCGAGTGTTATGTTTAAGTTGCCGGTGCCCTTATAAAATCCGAAGGAGTTCCAATACCGAGGATGTTGCTGATTTGAGATTGGTGAAACGGGCACAAACCAAAAATTACCATCATGAAAAACATCAAGAGTGTTGCTGTTTGGCCGCCACGTGATAGTTCTACGTTCCTTTTTCGACCAAACTTTTCTCAAGTGAGCTGAAAGTTGTTTTTGTGCCGCTATTTTTCCGCTTTTGTGTCCAGCAATACCAGCATCGCAAGCACCCAATTTACACGCTATTTTGGTTCAAATTCGAAGCCGTAAGTCGGGCTCTGCCCGACCACCCCTCTCCCCCAGCCCCTCTCCCGCAAGGGGCGAGGGGAGTTGAGGTTAATGTCTGAAGTGGCGGTACCCCGTAAACACCATCGCCAACCCATGCTCATCCGCCGCAGCGATTACTTCTTCGTCGCGCATCGAGCCGCCGGGCTGGATCACAGCTTTCGCGCCCGCTTGCGCCAGCACGTCTATGCCGTCGCGGAACGGGAAGAAGGCGTCGGACGACACCACGGAATCTTTCAGGCTCAGGCTGGCGTTCTGCGCCTTGATGCTGGCGATGCGCGTGCTGTCCACCCGACTCATTTGCCCAGCGCCAACCCCCAAAGTTTGCCCGTTTTTGCAGAACACGATCGCGTTCGATTTCACATATTTCGCCACGCGCCAGGCGAACAGCAGGTCTTGCAACTGTTCCGCAGTGGGCTGCACTTTGCTCATCACATTGAGTTGCGTTGCCTGCACGTTGAGCATGTCCGGCGATTGCACCAGCAGGCCGCCACTGACGCGCTTGAAGTCGAACTGGTTGTGCGCGTTGGACAGCGGCACGGTGAGCACGCGCACGTTTTGTTTTGCCGCCGTAACCTTGAGTGCGGCTTCGGTGGCGCTCGGCGCGATGATGAGTTCGACGAACTGGTTGGCGGTGATCTGCGCGGCGGAGGCTTCGTCCAACTCGCGGTTGAAGGCGATGATGCCGCCGAACGCGGAAGTGGTGTCGGTGGCGTAGGCCAGCTTGTAGGCATTCAACGCGCTGTCGGCTATCGCCACGCCGCAGGGATTGGCGTGTTTCACAATCACGCAGGCGGGCTGGTCGAAAGTCTTCACCAGTTCCCATGCCGCATCGGCGTCGCCGATGTTGTTGTAGCTGAGTTCCTTGCCTTGCAGCTGGGTGTAGTCGGCGATGCCGCCGGGCACGGCAATCAGGTCGCGGTAAAACGCGGCGCTCTGGTGCGGGTTTTCGCCGTAGCGCATGTCTTGCACCTTGGCGAAGTTGAAGTTGATCTGTGTCGGGAACGCGCTCTTGCTGCCGTCGCTGTTGATCGCCGTAAGGTAGTTGCTGATCATGCTGTCGTAGGCGGCGGTGTGCGAGAATGCTTTCTTCGCCAGATCGAAACGCGTCGCGTCGCTCACTGCGCCCTTGTTGGTCTGCATCTCGGCCAGCACGTCGGCGTAGTCCGCCGGGTCGGTGACAATAGCGACATGCGCGTGGTTCTTGGCGGCGGCGCGCACCATGGTCGGCCCGCCGATGTCTATGTTCTCGATGGCGTCTTCCAGCGTGCAGCCAGGCTTGGCCACGGTGGCCGCGAACGGATACAAGTTCACCACCACCAGGTCTATGGTGGGAATGTTGTGTTTGGCCAGCGTGGACATGTGCTCCGGCAGGTCGCGCCGCGCGAGGATGCCCGCGTGGACTTTGGGTTGCAGCGTCTTCACGCGACCGTCCAGCATCTCGGGGAAGCCGGTGTAATCCGCCACTTCGGTGACCGGGATGCCGTTGTCGGCGAATAATTTTGCCGTGCCGCCGGTGGAGAGTATCTTCACGCCGAGACTATGCAAACCCTTGGCAAATTCGAGTACGCCGGATTTATCCGAAACGCTGATCAGTGCTTGTGTGATGGCGGCCATGTTAATTCCGTATTCGTAATTTACGATTTAATTTTATGCAGCTGGATTTTCTTGCGCAGGGTGTTGCGGTTCAGCCCGAGTAACTCCGCTGCTCGGGTCTGGTTGCCGCCCGCATGGTGCAGCACCGTTTCGATCAGCGGCTTCTCGACGCAATTGATCACCATGTCATACACCGCGCAGGACGGCTCTTCGCCGTCGAGATCGGTAAAATATTCGCCTACTGCCTTACGCACATAACGTGCCACATCATTTTCATTCAACACAACCGCCCCCTTCTTCATGCCGCCAACCTCCCGGCATAATGCAATTCCTCGGTATAGTGCAAACCCTCCCTGGCCTGCGACTGCCCGTCAAAAAATTCCCGTACCGCCTGTAATTGTTCGGTGATGCTTTCCAGCTGGTTCATCTGGTGGCGAAAATGCGCGGAGCCAGCCAACCCCCTGGTGTACCAGGAGATATGCTTGCGCGCGACGCGCAGGCCGGTGTATTCGCCATAGAAAGCATAAAGTTCTTGTGCGTGGTCTATCAGCACGCGCTGGATTTCTTCCGGCTCGGGCGCTGCCAGATGTACACCGGTCGCAATGAAATGCGCGATCTCGCGGAACAGCCAGGGACGGCCCTGTGCGGCGCGGCCTATCATCACTGCATCCGCGCCGGTGTGTTCCAGCACGAACTTGGCTTTCTCCGGGGTGGTGATGTCGCCGTTGGCAATGACCGGGATTTTTACTTCGGCCTTCACCGCGCGTATGGTGTCGTATTCGGCTTCGCCGGTGTAGGCGCAAGCACGGGTGCGACCGTGGATGGCGAGCGCTTGGATGCCGCTAGCCTCGGCGATGCGGGCAATGTTCACGGCATTGCGGTTGCCCTTATCCCAGCCAGTGCGCGTTTTCAGCGTGACCGGCACATCCACCGCGCCGACCACGGCCTCGAGGATTTCCGCCACCAGTTTTTCGTTCTGCATCAGCGCAGAACCGGCCATCACGTTGCAGATTTTCTTCGCCGGACAGCCCATGTTGATGTCTATGATCTGCGCGCCGTGATCCACGTTGTAGCGCGCTGCCTGTGCCAGCATCCCGGGATCGGCACCGACGATCTGCACCGAGATCGGATCGACTTCGCCTTCGTGGTTGGCGCGCCGTTTGGTCTTCTCCGAGCCGTACAGCAGGGAATTGGAAGCCACCATCTCGGATACCGCCATGCCCGCGCCCATGCGCTTGCACAGCATACGGAAAGGCCTGTCTGTGACGCCCGCCATGGGGGCAACGATCAGGTTGTTCTTCAGTTTGTGGGGGCCGATTTGCATGTTGTTTTCCGCGAGGGGCGGTGATTATAAATTAATCAACTGCCGCGTGCTATTATCTTGTCCATCTGTAGCAAATATATTTAGCGATGACTTACGATGTCCTGATTATCGGCGGCGGGTTAGTGGGTGCCAGCTTGGCTGCGGCGCTCAGACCCGGCGGGCTATCGGTGGCGATGGTGGAAGCGGCCGCTCCTCTCCCGCAAGCGGGCGAAGGAACAAACGAGTCGCTGCGCGAAATTCATACTCCCGGCTGGGACAGCCGCATCTACGCCATCAGTCCCGGCAGCGCCGCATTTCTGGCGGGTGGCGGTGCATGGCAGCAGCTAGATATGTCCCGTGTGCAACAGGTCGAGCAGATGCGCGTATTCGGCGACGAGGGTGCGGAGCTGGATTTTTCCGCCTACCAGTTGGGCGCGCCGGAACTGGCCTTCATCCTGGAAAGCCGTTTGCTGCAACAGGCGTTATGGCAAAACCTGCAACAGCAGGACAACCTCACGCTGTTTCATCCCGCGCGCTGCGCCAGCCTGGAATGGCATGAGGATGCCGCGCACCTGAAACTTGAGGATGGGCGCGAGATCAAGGCAAAACTGATAGTGGGCGCTGACGGGCGTGATTCCTGGGTGCGGCGACAGGCGGGCATCATCGAAGCGCCTACCCTGTACCAGCAACACGGCGTAGTGGCGAACTTCATTGCCGAGAAACCGCATCGCGGCACGGCCTTCCAGTGGTTTCAGCCGGACGGCATCCTCGCCCTGCTGCCGCTGCCGCAACAGATGGTTTCTATGGTGTGGTCGGTCAGCCCGGAGAAAGCGAACAATTTGCTGCAACTGCCGCACGAGGAACTTTGCGCGCAAGTGGCCGCCGCATCGCGACACACTTTAGGGGCATTGCACATGATCACCCCGCCCGCCGCGTTTCCATTGCGCCTGCTGAACCTGCCGCATATCGTCAAGCCGCGCCTGGCATTGGTGGGCGATGCCGCGCACAACGTGCATCCGCTGGCCGGACAGGGCGTCAATCTCGGTTTTCGCGATGCGCGCCAGCTGGCGCAGGTGCTGCTGCAACACGGACCGCAGCAGGATTGTGGCGATCTCCATCTGCTGCGCCGCTACGAGCGCGCGCGCAAGGAAGACATACTCTCCATGCAGCTCACCACCGACGCGCTGAAGAAACTCTTCAACAACGACAATCCGCTCTTGCGCAAGATACGCAATCTGGGATTAAATGCCACCAACCGTATCGCGCCGCTGAAGAAAATGCTGGCGCGTCATGCCCTCAATTAATTTCTAATTTTTCGGAATCTTGCCATGTTAAAATTCTTATTATTGACGCTGCTTACCGCTTCCTGCGCCTACGCCTACGCCTACGCCGATGAAACAGCGATACGCGACCGCCTGCAAAAAAATTATCCGCAACTGGGCGAGATAAATCAGGTGAACAAAACGCCGCTACCCGGGCTGTATGAAGTGGTCACGCCGGACCATTTGTTTTATACCGACGAACAAACCCAGTACCTGATAGATGGCAGCCTGTATGACTTGCGCACCATGCGCAATATTACCGATGAGCGCGCGCGCAAAATATTTGCCGTTGACTTCAAGAGCCTGCCGTTCGATCTGGCGATGAAAAAGGTAAAGGGCAACGGCAAACGCCAGATGCTGGTTTTCACCGACCCCAATTGCGGCTTCTGCAAAAAACTGGAAGCCGAGTTGCAACAAGTTAACAACGTCACCATCTACCGCGTGTTGTACCCGATCTTCCCCGGCTCCGAAGAAAAAGCCCGCAATGTGTGGTGCAGCAAGGACAAAAACAAGGCGTGGGAGGATCTGATGTTGCGTGGCGTCATACCAGCGTCCGCCAATTGCAACGCACCGCTCGCCAAAACACTGGAGTGGGGCAAGAGATTAAAAGTAAATGGCACGCCGACGATAATCTTCGCCGATGGCACGCTGGCGCCGGGCTACCTTCCCGCTGCCGAGCTGGAGAAGGCGCTGGACGGTGCCTCTGCTGCAAAATAAAAAACGGCAAACGAAAAGAACAGCGGCAATATGCTGCCGCTTTTCTTGACACCCCCGCCAGCCTCGCCGATACTTTCCCCGTCACTTTAAGCTAAATATATCTCTTGGACGATTTGCCGCTCAGTGCGCTGTTCGCCATCCTGATCCTGTTGCTGCTGTGTTCCGGATTTTTCTCGTCTGCGGAAACCAGCATGATGGCGCTGAACCGCTACCGGCTGAACCATCTGGTACGCAAAGGCAACAAAAGCGCGAAACTCACTTCGAAGCTGCTGGCGCATACCGACCGGCTGCTCGGCTCCATCCTGTTTGGCAACACGCTACTCAATGTGGCGGCGGCGACACTCGCCGAAATCATCGTGCTGCGGTTGTTCGGTCACGGCAACAGCACGGCATTGCTGCTGGGCACATTGGCCATCACTTTTGCGCTGCTGATCTTCAGCGAGATACTGCCCAAGGTGATCGCCGCCAGCCAACCGGAACGAATAGCGCTCTTTTCCAGCTACCCGCTGGCGTTCCTGATCAAGCTGTTCCATCCCGTAGTGTCGGTCGCTACAGCCATTGTGCATTACCTGCTATGGCTGCTCCGCATTCAGGTGCAAACCGACCAGAGCAAGCACAAGATGAATCTGGAAGAGCTGCGCATGCTGGTACTGGAGTCGGAGCAATTCCTGCCGCACAAGCATCAGGGCATGTTGCTCAACCTGGTGGACATCGGGCGCATTGCAGTAAACGACGTGATGGTGCCGCGCAACCAGATCGAAGCGCTCAATCTGGATGTGGCACCGGAAATGCTGCGCGAACAACTGACCACCTGCCACCACACACTGCTGCCGGTATATCAGGGCGCACTCGACAACATCGTGGGCATCCTGCATGTGCGCCGCGCGCTGGGCCTGATGCAACGCGACACGTTTGAACCCGACGAATTGCGCGAACTGCTGCATGATCCCTATTTCATTCCTTCCGATACTGCATTGCTATCGCAGTTGCAGCATTTTCAGGAGCGACACGCCCGGCTCGGGCTGGTGGTGGATGAATATGGCGAACTGCTGGGCCTGGTCACGCTGGAAAATATCCTGGAAGAAATCGTCGGCGACTTCACCACCCAATCGCCCGCGCAAACCGGAAAATTCCTGCGCCAGGCAGACGGCAGCATACTGGTCGAGGGCGGCACGCCCCTGCGCGACCTGAACCGCAAACTTGGCATGCGCTTCCCGTTGAACGACGCAAAAACGCTGAACGGACTTATTCTGGAACAGTTGCAGGACATGCCTGAAGCCGGCGTCAGCCTAAAGATCGCCGACTACCCGGTCGAAATCGTGCAGACACAAGGGCGCGTGGTAAAAGTCGCCAAAATCTTCCCTGTCGCACGCGCCAAACACCACGACAGCACATAAACATGGCAATTACATTCCCTTGTATAATGCGCGCGGTATCAGGCATGATGCATGTGTTCGTTGGCCATCCGGCATAATTGCAAACTTAAGGGGCGAAACGACATCGTTTCGGTCGTCACAAACTAGCACTTTACGTTGGGGACTAGCATGGCAGCAGCAAAAGACAATAAGCCGAAAGGCACCCTGTACGCATGGGAAGGAAAAGACAAGAACGGCAAGCCCGCCAAAGGCGAAGCCCGCGCGCTCGGCGAATCTGCGCTCTCATCCCAGTTGCGCCGCCAGGGCATTACCGTCTCCAAAATCAAGAAAGCCAGCGGCAAGAGCGGCACAGTAGGCGAGAAAGATCTTGCCCTGTTCACACGCCAACTGGCGACCATGATGAAATCCGGCGTGCCTCTGTTGCAATCCTTCGACATCGTAGGCAAGGGGCACAGCAACCCGGCAGTCGCGCGCCTGCTGATGGAAATCAAAAACGACGTGGAAACGGGCAGCAGTTTAAGTACCGCATTCCGCAAATACCCTTTGTATTTCGATAACCTGTATTGCAACCTGATCGGTGCCGGTGAGCAGGCCGGCATTCTGGACAGCCTGCTGGACCGCCTGGCAACCTACAAAGAAAAAACCCTGGCCATCAAGAGCAAGATCAAGTCTGCCTTGTTCTACCCGGTTTCCATCATCGCGGTGGCCTTCATCATCACCGCCGTGATCATGATCTTCGTGATCCCCGCCTTCAAGACGCTGTTTTCCAGTTTCGGTGCCGACCTGCCCGCGCCGACGCTGGTCATCATGCATATTTCCGATTTTTTCGTAGCCTACTGGTGGGCGATTTTCAGCATCGTGGGCGGCGGCCTGTATGGCTTCTTCTATGTCTGGAAACGCAACAAGAAAGTGCAGGATGCGATGGATCGCATCATGCTGAAATTACCTATATTCGGCGGGCTGTTGCGCATCGCCAGCATCGCCCGTTGGGCGCGCACCCTGTCTACCATGTTCGCCGCCGGTGTGCCGCTGGTGGAGGCATTTGACTCGGTGGCAGGTGCTGCCGGCAACGTGGTGTATTTCGATGCCACCAAACAGATTCAGCGTCAGGTCAGCACCGGCAGTTCGCTGGTAGCCGCCATGACCGATACCAACGTATTCCCCAACATGGTGCTGCAGATGGTCTCCATCGGCGAGGAATCCGGCTCGCTGGACGGTATGCTGAGCAAGGTGGCCGACTTCTACGAGGCCGAAGTAGACGACGCAGTGGAAGCGCTGTCCAGCCTGATGGAACCCATCATCATGGTGGTGCTGGGTACGCTGATCGGCGGCATGGTGGTCGCGATGTATCTGCCCATCTTCAAGATGGGCGAGGCGGTCAGCGGCTGATGAACGTTTCGATACATTCCCGCAAGGCCGCAAACTCGGCCTTGCGGAGCCAGCTGCAATGACTTTCGTCGCCCTGCTGCAAGCCTCCCCGCTGTTATTCGCTATCCTCTCCGGCGCACTCGGCCTGATGGTGGGCAGTTTCCTGAATGTGGTGATCCATCGCCTGCCGAAAATGATGGAGCGCGAATGGCAGGCGCAATGCGCCGAACTCAGCGGCAAACCGCCTGAAACTCTCCCTCCCTATAATTTGTCGTTGCCGCGCTCCGCCTGCCCGCACTGCGGCCACCAGATCAGCGCGCTGGAAAACATTCCCCTCATCAGCTACCTCGTGTTGCGCGGCAAATGCAAGGGTTGCCACGCGCCCATCTCGCCGCGCTATCCCCTGGTTGAAGCGGTGAGCGGCGTGCTGAGCGCCTATGCCGCGTGGCATTTCGGCTTTAGCGCTGCCGCTATCGGCGCTCTACTGCTGATCTGGGCGCTGTTGGCACTGACCTTTATTGACTTCGATACGCAACTGCTCCCGGACGCCATCACCATGCCGCTGCTGTGGCTGGGTATACTGTTCAATTTTGCCGGAACATTGACCGATCTGCGTAGCGCGGTTCTCGGTGCCGTTATCGGTTATCTGGCATTGTGGAGTGTGTACTGGCTGTTCAAGCTAGCCACCGGCAAGGAAGGCATGGGCTACGGCGATTTCAAATTGCTTGCCGTCATCGGTGCCTGGCTGGGCTGGCAAATGCTGCCGCTGGTCATCATCTTATCCTCGCTGGTGGGTGCGGTAGTCGGCATCACCTTGATGGTGGTTGCGCGCCACGGGCGCAACGTCCCCATCCCGTTCGGCCCCTATCTCGCGGGCGGAGGCCTGATCGCGCTATTTTGGGGGCAGGCACTCACCCACAGCTATTTGCAGCTCATCGCCATGCCATGAGTCCGCAGGGCGGCGATAAACCGGCCTACCGGATTGGCCTGACCGGCGGCATCGGCAGCGGCAAGAGTACCGTCGCTGAACTATTTCAGGAATTGGGAATAACGGTCATAGACAGCGACGCCATCTCGCACCAGCTCACCCAAACGGGTGGTGCGGCCATCGCGCTGATCCGCGCAACTTTTGGCACGGAATATCTCAATGCCGATAATGCACTGAACCGCAGCAAAATGCGCCAGCGGATTTTTTCCGATCCGGCGGCCAAGCGGCAACTGGAATCCATCCTGCACCCGCTGATCCGCGCGCAGATGCAGGCACAAGCGCAAACCGCCACTACCTCCCCCTATTTATTGCTAGTGGTTCCCCTGTTATTTGAAACACCCAATTACCGCGAACTGGTGCAGCACACACTGGTGGTGGATTGCGAGGAAGCAACCCAGATTGCGCGCGCCATGCAGCGCAGTTCCTTGAACGAACCGGAAGTGCATGCCATCATGGCACAGCAAATGTCCCGCGCCGAACGCCTGCGCCTTGCGGATGACGTGGTCAGCAACGACGGCAGCATAAACGAGCTGCGCCAGCAAGTGGCTCAACTGCACCGGCACTACCTGCACCGCTCATCGGAAATCACTTCCCGTCCGTCCGGAAACCTGCCAAGAAGCGATTGACGCCGCGCCGTACTCCCTATATCTTTTGCGCCCAGACTAACAACCCCTACATTCAGGCTCGGCATCGTGATCAGCTATGAGTTTCCCCTCAATGAACGCATACGCACCATGCTGCGTCTCGAGGATCTCTGCGCCCGGGTTGATCATTTCATCGAGCGCGACAGCGCCGACGACCACCACGCCGCCATTGACGTGCTGTTCGAGCTGATCGAAGTCGCCGGGCGCGCCGACCTGAAGGCCGACCTGCTGCAGGAAATGGATCGCCAGAAACGCATGCTCGCGGGATTGCGCGACAACCCGGATGTCTCGGCAGACGCCCTGGATGCAGTGCTGGAAAAAGTCGAACGCTGCTGCGACTCGTTGCTGGCCATTACCGGCAAGATCGGCCAGCACCTGCGTGACAACGAATGGCTAATGGCAATCAAGCAACGCGCCAGCATCCCCGGCGGCACCTGTGAGTTTGACTTGCCCTCCTACCACTACTGGCAACATCAGGATGCCGCCACGCGGCGATGCTACCTGCATGAGTGGATAGAACCGCTTAAGCCGATCCGCAAGAGCCTGATCATCGTGCTCAAACTGCTGCGCGAAAACGGCAAGGAATATCATTACACCGCACAGCACGGCAACTTCCAGCAAATGCAGAGCGGGCGCATGGCGCAGATGCTGCGCATCGTTCTGGATGACCGGCTAGCCTGCATCCCGGAAGTTAGCGCCAATAAATACGCGCTAAACATCCGCTTCATCGCCGCCGATTACGCCGCCAAGACTACCCTGTTCGACCAGGACGTGGAGTTCGATCTGATTTTTTGCTCGCTCTGATTATGGTATCGGACAAAAAAAATCCCGTAGTCGCCTGCCCGCAATGCAGCAAGGAGGTGGTGTGGAGCAGCGAGAGTCCCTATCGCCCGTTTTGCAGCGAACGCTGCAAGCTGATAGATCTCGGACAGTGGGCCAACGAAAACTACCGTGTGCCCGCCGACGAAACACCGCTGGATCAAACCGGCGACTTCTCAGGCCACGCCTGACGCAACAGCGCCACCCCGTGCGCACCGTGTTGCCATGCGGTTTGCATATCGGATAGCTGCATCCCGCCCAGCGCATAAAGCGGAATGGATGACCCCGCCGCTATCGCCGCAAATTTTTCCCAACCCAGATGCGGCGCACCCGGATGTGATTGCGTCGGCAATACCGGACTCAACAAGGCAAAATCGCAACCCAGCGCTTCCGCGCGGCGCAGCTCCTGCGCATCATGACAAGATGCCGCACACCAATCCACGTCGGGGCGCACCTCTAATTCCGACAACTGCGCACCGGTAAGCTGCACCCCGTCCGCGCCGATTTCTTTTGCCAGCTCAATGTCGGCATTGATAATGAACCACGCGCCATACTGCCGAAGCAGCGGCAACATCTTCAACGACAGAGTCTTTAACGCCTCGCGTGAATAATTTTTCTCGCGCAACTGCACCAGCCGCAAACCATTGCGTAGAGCGACCTCCAGCCGCCGCATGAATTCTTCTTCGCCGAGCTCTGTCACATTGCTGATCGCGTACAACGCAGGCAACTCCAGCGCGCGCAGAATGGGCGCGTTGGCGGGCAGCACAGGTGACACCGCAACATGATGACCGGGCGCATTGCCATACGCCCCTACGCCCCGCGCATCCGTAGGGGCGTATGGCAATACGCCCTTTGGCTTCGGATTCATAGATTGGTTACGCTGCCAGACAAACTGCTGTCCCTCATGCGGATGCATCTCCCCGCTCCACGCCGTCACGCGAAAGAAATGCAGCCGCACCGTCGCATGTGGATAGGTGAATACGCGCATCAGCCACGGGTAGGCGGTGGTGACGGTGATGCCGAGCTCTTCGCGCAGCTCGCGCACCAGCGCATGGTAGGGTGTTTCGCCGGGTTCGACCTTGCCGCCGGGGAATTCCCAATAGCCGGACCAGATTTTACCGGGGGGGCGCTGGGCGAGCAGGAATGTGCCGTCGGCACGTTGCAGTACGGCGGCGGCGACTTCGACGATTTTTTTATTTTCTGTTTGAGTGTTCAACGTTGTATCTCAAGCTTTTAGCATGTAGGTTGGGTTGAGCGTAGTGATACCCCACAACTGTAGATTCCCACCACATTGTTCCCTGTAAATCCGAGACGCGACACAGGCGGCATATTCCCGGTAGCGGAATGAGGGCGGTGGAAATTGTAATGGATAATCCGGTACGGCAGTTCGCAAGTTCTGGCCTCCGAGTTGGGGTAAGTGCACAAATCTTGGTGAGTCCCCGGCAGAGAATGGGGTTTCCTCACTGAATTAATATTTCGGAAAAATAATTTTTTGTGGCGGGAGGTTGGCGACCACCTGCATTTATAATGTATGCTTCCCAATTATGATTATCCACCCACGCATCTACCTCGCCTCGCAAAGTCCGCGCCGCCGCGAGCTGCTTACGCAAATCGGCGTCAACTTCGAAGTGCTGCAGTTGCGCACCAACCTGCGCCGCGGGGCTGATGTGGATGAGGCACCGCATGTCGGAGAGCAGGCGCAAGATTATGTGCTGCGCGTCTGCGAAGCCAAGGCGCGCGCCGGGCTGGCCGCGCTGAAATTCCGCAACCTGCCGCCGTTCCCGGTGTTGGTGGCCGACACCACGGTTACCCTGGACGGCAGAATATTCGGCAAACCGCGCGGACGCGAAGAGGCCATCATCATGCTGAACCAGCTTTCCGGGCGGCAGCATCAGGTGTTCAGCGCGGTGGCGGTCGCTTTTGAAGGCCGCGTGGAAATCCGTCTGAGCGAAACCAAGGTTACCTTCGTCCCGCTCACCGAAACGCGCATCCTCCGCTACGTGCTCAGCAATGAGCCGCACGACAAGGCCGGAGCTTATGGCATACAGGGCCATGCCAGCGCTTTTGTGCAACGCATCGAAGGCAGCTATTCCGGCGTGGTAGGCCTGCCGTTGGCAGAAACGGTAGAGTTGCTGCAAGCCTTTGGGTATCCGGTGCTATGAGCAACGAAATCCTGATCAACGTCACGCCGCAGGAAACGCGCGTCGCCATGATGGCGCAGGGCGTGGTGCAGGAACTGCACATCGAACGCGGCGATAACCGCGGCATGGTCAGCAATATCTATTTCGGCCAGGTCAAGC
>Ga0315270_10000674_pt1 | contig 18378 bp, 17 predicted proteins | sample C1_bottom_MG_FD_204932 | JGI IMG/M metagenome (GOLD analysis project Ga0315270, IMG submission 204932) | Sediment microbial communities from Yellowstone Lake, YNP, Wyoming, USA - C1_bottom | ecosystem: Environmental > Aquatic > Freshwater > Lake > Sediment | place: USA: Wyoming | collected...
AGACAAGGCTCGCGTGCTGGAAGGACTGGAAGGCGCATCGGCAAGCTCTGGCAAGAAGTTCGATAAACAGGGGATGGAACAGCTTCTCGCCGGCCTCGGCAATCGTGTCTTTCTCATGAACAACGTACATGAAGATGCGCCGGAAGTTTTCCAGACGAGATGGACGCTGTCGTATCTCCGGGGTCCTCTCACGCGCACTCAAATCAAGACACTGATGGATCCGATCAAAGCCGGTAAGGGGTTAGGGGTCAGGGGTGAAGGGGGGCCTGCTGCTCCTACCCCCTTACGCCTAACCCCTCACTCCTCACGTCCGATGTTGGCGCCTGATGTGCCGCAATATTTTATCCCTGTCCGAGGCAGCCAGCCGAGCGGCAGCGCTTTGATCTACCTGCCAATGTTGCTCGGCGCTTCGCAAGTGCGTGTATCGGATAACAAGGCCAGCGTGGATGTGACTCAGGAGGTGACCGTGCTAGCGCCGATCTCAGACGGTGCGGTGACGGTAGATTGGGATCATGCCATGGAGGCGGGCTTGGCCCTGGCCGACCTGGAGTCCTTACCAATGGACGGTGCACAATTCGGCGCAGCTCCCGGCGCGGCAAGCAAAGCGAAAAACTATGAGACTTGGAACAAGGACTTTTCCGGTTGGTTGTTCCGAAATCAGAAAGTCGATCTATTGAAGAGCCCCAGCACAAAAGAGGTTTCGAAACCAGACGAATCCGAGCGGGACTTCCGTGTGCGGCTGCAGCAGTCCGGCCGTGAAGCACGAGACAAACAATCGGATAGCCTGCGTCAAAAGTACGCGCCGAAGATTGCTGCCTTGCAAGATCGGATCAGGCGTGCAGGACAAATGGTCGAACGGCAGCAAGCGGAATCTCGGTCGAGTCAAATGCAGGCGGCCATTTCGGTTGGCGCCTCCATCCTGGGCGCATTCCTTGGGCGGAAGACGGTCAGCGCGACGAACATCGGTCGGGCGACAACGGCGATTCGCGGAGCCGGGCGCGCGATCAAGGAATCGAAGGATGTGGGGCAAGCCGAAGAGAACGTCTCGGCGCTGCAGCAACAATTGACCGACCTCGAAGCACAGTTCAAAACAGAAACTGATGTGCTCGCAGCCGCGACAGATCCGCTCAACGAAAAGCTTGAGACGATTTCGCTGAAGCCCACCAAAGCCAACATCGCCGTAAAACTCGTCGCCCTCGCCTGGACGCCTCACTGGCGCGATTCAGGCAACGCAACGGTACCAGCCTGGTCTTAGTTGGTGAATTGTGAGAGGGATAAGTGAGGCGCTCTGAAGGCTGAAGTGCTCGGACCTTCGGCCTTTTCCACCTTCAGCCTGCGGCTGACGTCCCCTCACTTACCTGATAGTAGCAGAACCCTTCGTGCTCGACGAGTTTCTTTGCGATCACCCCTGCGGTTGTTTCAAGGGTGGCGGCGAGCGTCTCGTTCTGGGAACTGAAGACACTTCCACCCCGCACCGCTTTCCCCACGAGCGATGTCACAGCGGCTTCTGCGCGCAAGGCGTCACGGGTCACTCGGGCCAAGGCCTCCAGTGAAATCATGGGACGATTGGCATCAAATTCGGGGTAGGGCAATTCCAGGGAGTCCGGTCCCACTCGCAGTGCGGTCGCGCCATGCACAGCCGGCACGCGATAGGCCGCATCGAAGAAGGCTTCCAGGAAAATGCGCATCAGATCGGCGCTGACACGTTGAGAGTCGACCGTGCTGGCCGACATGCGGACTGAGTTGGCAGGGCTTATTTCAAGCTCTGCCGAGATCCCTGGAAACAGCAAGGCGTTACCGCTTCGATCGACAAATCCCTTTGAGGTGACTTTCAACACCCCGCGGAGGCCGGCCCCCGCGGAGGCCGGTCTGGCCGTGAAACTTAAATCGCCAAAATAGGCCTTGTTGTACGCCAACAGCATCCGAGCGAAACGAGAGGAATCCTGTTCGAGTTGATCCTCATCCAGACCGAGATGCCCATGCCATTGCCTGGCTACTTCGATGACCTGTGTGAGTTTGCCCAGATCGATGTGCGGGTTTGCATCGTTGACCACGTCATCAAGGACGTCGGCAAGGATGTAGAGGGAAATGTCCTTGCCCTGATGGCGCAAGCGGACCCTATCAATGAGGGACGTCAAGGGGCGTACGCTGGTTGATTGACCCTCCGGGGACTGCAGAGACAGGGGATCGGGCGAGGCGCTGGGGTCACGTCGTTCGTCCAGCGGTTCGTCGTGGGCTTGCCTGGTGCAGGCCAGGAACTTTGTCACAAGCTCTTTCTTGTCATCCAACTTCTGCCGGAACTCTCCACGATGGAGATCCAGCTGGTCACGTAGTTGCAGAGCGGAGGAACTGCAACCTGCCTGCACAAGGAGAAGGACCAGCAAGGCAATCAGGGCATGTGGCAATCGCTGCATCGTTGTCTCCCCCTAACAGCCTTCAGCCTGAACCCCTGGGTTAGTGTTTGCGTTCTTTCTGCATGATCTTGTCGGTCCAGGCCAACAGAATGGCGGATCCAATGAAGGTCATGTGGATAAAGATCTTCCACTTGATCTGCTCGAGATCTTCATTCGCAATATTGACGAACGATTTCAGGAGATGAATGCTGGAAATGCCGATCAGTGAGGCGGCGAGTTTAATTTTAATAGTGCCAGGGTCGATATGAGTCAGCCAGTCCGGTCGATCGGGATGTCCCTCTAAGTCCAGCTTGCTCACGAAGGTAGCGTAGCCGCCAATGATCACCATCGTGAGCAAGTTCGCCACCATTGTCACATCGATCAGCCCCAGGACACCCAGCATGAAGACCGTCTCCTGTTGCTGATTGACGTGCCAAACCATCTCCCATAGTTCGATGAGAAATTTATACGCGTACAGCAGCTCGGCCACGATCAAGCCGCCGTAGAGCGGGGCTTGAATCCACCGGCTAGCAAACACGACGGTTTCAAACAGGTGCTCAACGCGGTTGATAGTAGCGTGGGGGTGCTTCACTGCGGCAGATTCTGAAGAATCGGAATGACTCACGGCGCGCTATCCTAGTCGGCAAGAGGGGGAGCTGTCAATTTGAACGACCCTGTCGTTCGTGAAAGGTGAGCCGTAAAAGGTGAAAAGTTTCGGATGAAGAGCCTTCGGTGGTCCTGCGTCTCACTTTTCACGTCTCACGCCTAACGATCCTCGTATGCTGGCGGACTTTATCAACAGCCTGCTAGTCAACCAAATGATGGTCGAGCGCATAGCGAATCAATTCGGCGGTGGTTGTGAGTTGCAACTTATCCTGGAGACGGCCTCGATAGGTACTGACGGTCTTGACGCTGAGAGTGAGGGACTGCGCGATGTTCTTGAGAGACTGGCCTTGGGCTATTAATACGAGAACTTCAAGTTCTCGCTCCGATAATTCGGGATGGGCGGAACCGACGGGACTCTTGCTCAAGCTGCCGGCCAGATGTTCTCCGAGAGAGGCGGTGACATACTTGCGACCACTCAGAACTTGCTTGACGGCCTTGGCCAGCTCTTCCGGTGCGGTTTGTTTGGTGAGATAGGCCATAGCCCCTGCACGGAAGACACGAACGGCGTATTGCTCCTCAGGATGTAGGCTCAAGACCATCAGTGGGAGTCCGGGCCATGTACCGTGTAGCTCAGCCAGCACCTTCAATCCACTCTGGTCGGGAAGGTTGATATCCAGGATTACCAGATCCCACGGCTCCTGCCGCACCGAGGCAATCCCTTTTTGCCCGCTATCGGCCTCACCGACTTCGACCAGGAGGAAGTTCTCCTCAAGAATCTGTTTCACACCCCGGCGCACGATCTCGTGGTCGTCGATGACGAGAATTTTTACCGGCTGCGTCGCAATCATGGGGCGACGTACTCCGTAACCGGCAGGGAGGCGTAAGCCCTGGTTCCGACTCCGGACTCTCCTTCGATATGAAAGTGGCCGCCCAGGAGGGAGGCCCGCTCCTGCATACCTCGAAGCCCAAAGGAATGAGGCCCGGTCATCCTCTTGATGGTAATCCCCTTTCCGTTGTCAATCACTTCTAACGTCACCATGACGCCGTCCTGGTACAACCGCATGTGAACCTGCGAGGCGGCAGCGTGACGCATCACATTCGTCAGTAATTCCTGCGCAATACGAAATAGCGCGGCAGACACTTCGGAAGGCAGCGCGATGGAGAACAACTCAGGAGCCGCATCTATTTCGCAACGAGCGCCCGTGCGACGCTGGAATGTCGCGGCCAGGCTCTCCAACGCCGGGATCAGCCCGAGATCATCCAGCATCGCGGAGCGCAGGGATGATGCTGTCGCCCGAACGGACAGCAAGAGTCCATCGATCGATCCCGACATAGCCTGGACTTTGTTCAGCAGATCCCCACAGTTGGTTGGAGCGGGCGATTGCATCAACTTCGTACTGAGCCATGCCAGGTCAAATTTCAAGCCAGTCAAGGCCTGTCCAAACTCGTCATGAAGTTCCCTTGCAATTCTGCGCCGCTCCTCTTCTGCAGCTCTCTGCACCCGACGAGCCTCGTAGCGTAATCGAACATAGGCCAGCCGGAGTTCCTCTTCCACATTGGCAGCCGACACGACGGACCCCGGACGAGGAATCGGCTTTGGAGAGCCGATAGCCTTGACCCTATTGCTCTTGCTTACTCCTCGACTGAGAGCGTAAGACGATGAACCTGTGACGCGGCGAGTGACTGGGTGTCTCATATCGTCGTGAGTATCGGTTCAGGGTAAATGTCTGCGGAGATACAGGTGCCTCTACCCATCGTAGATTGGACCTCCAGGCGCCCGCCGATCTTCCGAATCCGCGCTTCCATCTGCGAGAATCCAAGGCCCTTTGGCCGTCTTTGGTCGACGTCGAAGCCTGCCCCATTGTCGCGAATGGTCAAGCGAACTCGTGTGCCGATGGGCCGAAGGGCAACCACGACCCTGGTGGCCTGGGCGTGATGGACGCAATTGTTCAAGGCTTCCCTGGCGATTGTAAGGAGTTCACGCGCTTCTTCTCCGGTCAGAATCTCCTCCGCTGCCCGGTCGATCTCCACGCGAATCCGTACCTGGCTCACCCGCTCAACCGTCTGAGCGAGGGCTTGTAACTCGGAGACCAGCCTAAACGGATCCACACAGTCAGACTCCACATTCAGAATCATGCGTCGGATGTCTTGGATAAGCGAATGAAGCTGGTCGGTTGCCAGATCGCGGGAGCAGTGCACAGCTTGTGGCACACCCTCACGCATTCCAGAGGTTTGCTCAATAGTCAGCCTGATCGCATAGAGCGCTTGCAGCACAGATTCGTGCAATTCCCGTCCGATGCGGCTGCGATCGTGAAGTAGATCGCTCAATCGCTGTTCGGATGCTGCGAGGGCCGTGGCGAGGCTACTTCCGACCTGTCCATGTAGCGGACAAGCACAGGGCTGGTCTCTGTCGTGTGAAATCCTCGGAGCAAGAGCCGCGTGCTGGTACGCCTGCTTGCTATGCGATTGCCGAAACCCGTCGAGAATCTGGAACCCCCGGCGATCTTTCATTGGAGTGCCCTTTCCAATCATGTGGCGTGGAATATCTTCGGAATCTCTCCTCGTGCGGACTCCTCAGTTTCAGAATACAGCATTAGTACTCGACTCCCGCGTATTCCGTCACCTGGCGCTTCCGCCAGGTGACGGAATACGTAGATTATGAAAAACAGTAGCCCCGGGAAGCGATGCAACCTTGATGTCCTCTTGAAAGGAGACAACTGATGCGCAGAATGAACGATATCGAGTTCAGCGAGAATGGTTTTATCGTGAAGACGTTGCACGGGGAGCAACTTGCACAGTCATATCGCCTCCGGCATAAAGTCTTTGCCGAGTCACTGAAGTGGGTTCCTGAGACGGATGATAGGCAGGAAATGGATCTCTACGATATGTGGGGAACAACCGTTGGCCTAGTCAGGGATGATGGAGCAGTGGTTGGGGTAGCTCGACTCCTTCCCTCTTCCGGGCAATTCATGCTCGAAAAGGAGTTCGGCGCCCTGCTCCCAGATGGCTACCAGGTCAGGAAGAATTCAGATACTGCCGAGATCACCAGACTTGCGGTCGATCCTGATATCCGAGATAGAGGACTCTCGTCCAAGATGATGCTGGCCCTACTAAAAGGCGTCTACCAATGGGCGGTTGAGAACGACATTCGGTACTACTACCTTGAGGTCGAACACCGATTCTTTCGAACGCTTCGAGCGCTGGGGTTCCCTTGTGAAATGATAGGCGAGCCGGTGGTACTTCCTCCAGCTGGAGCCAGTTCAGTGGCAGCGCTGTACGACATGGTTCGATTTGACGAAGAGAACGCAATCAAAAAACCACAGTTACTGAACTGGATGTCCTCAATTGAGACTCTACAGGGTGAGATGATTGTGGGTCGGACTTCTGCTTATTCAAACTGCGAGCGGTTGGCGGTAATGGATGCGGCGGCGTGAAGATAGACGAGAGGAACTCAAGGAAACCGACTCTAATTACACCACATTAGGCAGGCCATGTTCGATGGCGGTCGCAACCGCATGGGATCGCGAAGTGACGTCCAGCTTCGAGAAGATGCTTTCCACATGGAACCGTACGGTTCGTTCTGTCACGCCTATGATTTTGGCGATTTCCCAGTTCGTCTTGCCGTTTTTCACCCAGTTGAGAATCGTCATCTCACGCAGCGTAAGCTCCCTGACGCAGGGAGCAACCGCCTGCGAACTCTTTGGGGCAGTGCGTAAGAGGGCAAGATGGACGTGATATCCAAAGTACTCAACCAGCGGGACATAGCGTTGTGGATCCACTCGATCAGCAGAGGCAAATGAGCAAAAGGTTCCGACTCCGCATGCGGGATCCGCTGATCCCGTTGTGATCCCATCCCCTAGACCAAACTCCTTCGCCGCTGCCATAAATTCGCGCTGTTTGTCCGAACTTGTGGCCTTATAGGTATCTTCCCAATGTTGAGTGCCTGGTTCACGTAAGGCTGTCTGGAAGACCGGATCGACTTCAAAGTACCCCTTCTGCCAATAGAGGCGAAGCCATTCTTCCGGGTAGCTGACATTGAGTACGTTGGTAAAGCCCTCAAACGCGCCAGCGCGACTGAGTTTTGCAAGACCACCGATCACCCTGGTAAAAGAAAACAGCGCTTGAAACCGTGCGAGCACATCTTTGACATCTTCGGGGCTTTCTGACTGCGCGGCAAAGTGCAGAACCTCGATAAAACCTTCGCACTCCGCTTTGCTTAGCCGGGCAAACAGGTCTTTGGGGAAGGGGCGCTTTTGCTGGACATGTGCCATAAGATGGCTTCCGATAAGATTGTTTGAATGAACGCTACCATATTACACGGCGGATTTGCGAGAAGGTATTTTGGCCCTAGCGAGATCGCTCTCAATCGGCTATATCCTCAAGAGCGGTCTTAATGTCTTCCTAACTCCTGATAGCACATCAGCGTGAATCTGTCGGCTCACGGACGGCGCTCTGTAAGGATTACGGTATGTGGACCCAACGATATTTTTTGGCTCTAGGGCTAATCTCATTACTGTGTCCGTCTCTTGGACATGCGCAGGCGCTTAGGTTCCAACCACAGGGAGCGGCGGCGGCGGGGCAGGGGAATGCCTTTGCCGCGCAGGCCGATGATGCTTCGGCCATTCACTACAATCCAGCCGGGCTGAGTCAGGTGAATGGAGTCCAAGTCGTTACCGGAACAACCTTGCTCGGGGGGTCCGTCAAGTTCAATAGCCCGACCGGAATAGATAGTCGAGGGGATTTTGGAGGCAGTGTCGTGCTTCCCCCGCCAAGCCATTCCTACGTGAGTGCGAATCTAGGATCTCTCGGTTGGGATAGTCTGTCGAATGTGACGGTCGGTCTTGGTCTCACCTCGCCGTTCGGTTTGAACATCCGCTATCCGTTAGATGGGCCCTTCAATTCTGCCGTTACCTCTGCAGCCCTTCCGCTCATCGATATCAAGCCGACTGTAGCCTATAAGCTGAACGATCAGTTGGCCATCGGGGTGGGCGCAGACATCTATACCTTCGCAAGCTTTCTTGGACAGGGACATGCGGAACAGAAACAAATCTTGGGTGGCGCCTCCGTCGAATTCAACGGCACGGGAACAGGGGCTGGGGCATCTGTCAGCCTGCTCTACACCCCACTGAGAAACGGCGATGGCAAACCGATTGCCTCCATCGGGCTGGTCTATCGCACCCAGGCTGTGGTGCCGTTGAGTGGATCGTTCTTAGTCAACGGGGCGAAGGTTGCCGATGCCTCCACCAATCTCGTGCTGCCGCAGATCTATACCGGAGCCATTGCGATCTGGCCGATTCGCACGAGTGAGCGGGAATGGAAGTTGGAACTCGACGTGGAATATGTCGGGTGGAAGTCGAATCGTGACCTCGACATCCACCTTTCCTCCGGTGGAGTCTTCCCGCAACCGCAACAATGGAAGACGGTGCCGGTCGTGGCGATCGGCACCGAATACAAATGGCTCAACCCCGGATGGTTGCCTTATTGGGATGTGGCATTACGATCAGGGTACACGCGGACCGAGAATCCCGTTCCTGACATGACGTTCAACCCGGCGATCGTTTCTTTATCTGCCAACACCCTGTCCATTGGGGCCGGATTCTTATGTAAGGGCCAGGGCCGGTTTCTGGGAATGGTCCCTTGCGGAGGAGCATCCGCGCTCTGGACGAAAGCAATTGGAATGGATGTGGCCTTTCAGGAATGGTTTTATGAACAGCGCACGGTTGCTGGGAACCTTAACCCCACCGTCAATGGGACATACAATGCCTATGTTCATCTAGGGATGGTCAGCGTCAAATTCCTGTTTTAGCTGCAGGATGCTGAAAAAGGCCGCCAGCTTCGTTCTCGCATCGCTCAGAGGCTCAACGTACCGAAGCGTACGCCTCGCCTCTTCGCTCGCTGCGGCCTTGCTGGACGGCCTTTTTGAGCATCCTGCGTGGGCATAGGGTTTTCCCGCAACCTGCTGGAAGACTCATGACAGCTCGCCACGAAATCGCAAGTACGCCTAGCCTCTGACCCCGCGCCCCTCACCAAAACTGCAACAGACGACCGCGTTCAACTGCGGGGCGGAGTATTATTCGCGAGGGCTTTCCGCATTTCCACGACGGTCTTGGCATTGAGGCCTGATGCCGTCAATTCCTCGTCCGTAGCGGCAGCGATGTTCGCCAAGCTGCCATATTGTTTGAGCAGGCGGGCCCGTGTGATTTCGCCGATGCCGATCACCTGATCGAGTGAAGAGGCCATCAATGCTTTGCTGCGCAGTTTGCGATGGAAAGTGATGGCAAATCGATGGGCCTCGTCGCGAATGCGCTGTACCAGATGGGTGGCAGGGGAATTCGCGCGAAGCACTATGGGATTTTTTCTGCCAGGCAGAAAAATCCGTTCGTCCTTTTCGCCGCGTGCTTTGGCTAATCCAATAATGGCCAAATTCTGATGGCCGACCTGTTTCAATCCTTCCATCGCCGCGGCGAGCTGGCCTAAGCCTCCATCGATGAGGATGAGATCCGGCCGTGCGAGATTCTCGCTGTCTCCATAGCGGCGCGTGACCACCTCCTGCATGCTCGCGAAATCGTTGGCGCCGGTCACAGTTTGGATTTTGAAGCGCCGGTAGTCGGCTTTCTTCATCTGGCCATCTTCCCAGACGACCATGGAGGCGACAGATTGGTTGCCCATGGTATTCGAGATGTCGAATCCTTCGATGCGCCGAGGCACGATGTTCAGTCGTACGAGACGCTTGAGTTCTTCAACCGCCTGGCGTCCAATTTCTTCGTCCCGGAGATGATTGGCGACAGCCGCGCCGGCATTCTCTTCTGCCAAAAGGAGTAATTGGTGTTTCACGCCCCGCTCTGGCGCCACAACCCGGACGGCGTTTCCACGTTTGCTTGAGAGCCACTCTTCGATCACCGTGGCGTCGTCGAGGTTGGTGGGAATGAGCAGCTCTTTAGGCGGCTGACCGTCTTTGTTGTAGAACTGCTCAATGGCGGATCGAACGAGTTCCTCGTCTCCGGTGTCGGCTGAATGGGGCCAAAAGAAGTCTTTACGTCCGATCAAGAGGCCGCCACGCACGAAGAGGATCTGGAGATCGACTGCCGAGCCTTGCCGTGCCAAGCCGATCACGTCTTGGTCGGTCGTCGTCGTTTGGGTAATGCGTTGTTTTTCAAGCGTGCGTTCGATATTGAAGAGCCGATCGCGCAAGCGCGCCGCCTCCTCGAATTCCTCACGCCCTGCTGCCTTTTCCATCTGATCCCGCAAATCGTCCAGCAATTCATGGTCACGCCCTTCGAGAAACTGGCGCACCTGCGCGACGATATGCTGGTAGTCCTCTTTTGATTGATTGCCGGTGCAGGGCGCCATGCAGCGTTTGATTTCGAATTCGATGCAAGCCCGTTCAGCCTTGCCGTCGATCTCGATCGTGCAGGTGGCCAGCGGGAAGGCTTTCTTGATGACTTTCAGCGTCTCCCGCAGGGCGCCTGCCGGCGTGTATGGCCCATAGTAGAGCGCGCCATCCTGTTGCACGCGGCGAACGATGGAGAGACGAGGGAAGTCCTCTTTGATCGGCAGCCTGAGATAGGGGTACTGTTTGTCATCCCGCAGGACGACATTGAACCGGGGCCGATGCTGCTTGATCAGATTGCTTTCAAGGATGAGCGCTTCGAGTTCTGAGCGGGTGACGATCGTTTCGATGTCTGCAATGTGACCGACCAGGACAATGGTTTTCGGAGAGCGATCGGTCCCTTTTTGAAAGTAGGATCGCACACGGTTGGACAGCACTGCCGCCTTCCCGACATAGAGCAGCTCGCCCTGTTCGTCCCTAAACAGATAGACGCCGGGCTGATCTGGGAGATGGTCGAGTTTGGATTGGAGGGTGGCAGCGAGATTCATGGTCAATGGCAAATGGTCGATGGATAATGGCCGATAAGTCAAGAGGAGTTCGATTGACGCGCGGCCTTGGTTTTTCCGCGCTGAAGGATCTTTCGTTCGATACTCGCAATGAGATTCGCGAGTTGCGTGAGAGCGTTGTCATATCCTTCTGTCAACGCCCGCCCTTTCTCGTCCGACAATTGCTTGATGGCCATTGCGTAGCGCACATGCGTCATCGTTTCCCGTCCTTCACGACGGCATCGATACAAGGCCTGAAGATATTCCGTGCTGTATTGGGAATAGAAACCTTCAGTCATATTCGCACAGACCGACTCAGATGAACGCAGCATCTGCCCACGAAGCCATTTGAAGTCAACCGCAAAGGCACGCGAGTCTTTCTCAATGTTCAAAGCTAAAGCAAGGCAGGCTTGAAAGACAGGCATGTCTTCGACTCGTTCTATTTTCCTCTTTTCCATCTCTCCTTGGTTCTCTGTATTTCATATCATCTACCATTTGCCATTGACCATTACCCATACCCATCGATTCCCTCATCGGAGCGATCGCACAAACGACGGACTGAGGCTTCCTTGCGCCACTTCCTCGACCGGCCCTTTCATGGTGAGGCTGAAATCTGCGGCCACCCGGATATTGAGACTGCCTCCAGGCATTTTCACCGTGACAGGACTCTTCACCAACCCCAGCCGGACTGCCGCACTCGCGGCAGCGCAGGAGGAGGATCCGGAGGCTTGGGTTTCACCGGCCCCGCGCTCCCAGATCAGGATGAAGAGCTCTTTGGGGCCGGTCGGCACGACGAGTTGTACGTTCGTCCGCTTCGGGAACAGGGGATGGTTCTCTAGTGCCGGCCCCAATTTTAAAAGTTCCTCGCGCGACCAGGACTTCCCGGCCTGTTTGAAGACGACGCAGTGGGGATTGCCGACGCTGACCCCGGTAAAGGTGAGAGATTGGCCTGCGGCAGCAATAGGCTGTTCGATCAGTTCATTGGTCATGAGGGTACAGGGAAGTGCAGCAGGCAGGAAGGTGGCCTGCCCCATTTGAACTGTGACCGCGCTTGCATCCCCATGCCGGTCCAGATTCAGCGCAATCGTGACCAGGCCACCTTTAGTCTCGACAGTGAAATGTTTCTTTTTCGTCTTGCCGGTCGCGTGGAGATAGCGGGCAAATATGCGCAACCCGTTACCTGATTTTTCCGCCTCGCTGCCGTCTGGATTGAAAATGCGCAGACCGAAGTCCGCTTTCTTTGACGGGACTAGCGCAAGGATTCCATCGCTGCCGAGGCCCCAGTTCCGATCGCAGATGGCTTTAACCCTTGATGGGGTGAGCGAGAACGACAGTTCTTTGGGGTCCATTACTACGTAGTCATTACCCAGCCCATGTCCTCGGAAAAAGGCGTTCCTCATCTTCTCACTCCTTGTTCATGATCTCTATGCAATGGTTGATGGTAAATGGGTAATGGTGGACGGATGATGGAGACGCTCTTGATTCATCGACCATTCACCATCAACCATTTCTCTTGCCGGCCATTACCCATCATCCATTCACCATTGTCCATTTGTTTTATACGAAAGTGGTGCCAGGCGGTCGCTCAATGAGTTCGACTTCATACCCGTCCGGGGCATCGATGAAAATGAACCGGCTGCCGGAAGAGGATTGTGTGGGTCCGTCTGTGATCTTGATTCCCTGCGAATTGAGCGATGCAATAGTGTCGTCGAGGTTCTCCACCTGAAAGGCCAGATGGACCAGGTCCTCCTGAACTTTCACCGGCCCGCTTGGGGGAAAACTGGTCAACTCGATCAGCTCCTCGCTATTGGGCACTTTGAGAAACGCCAGCTGTGAGCCGCGCGGCGAAACCTTCCGTTCCAGCACTTCAAGACCGAGCACCTCCGTATAGAACCGGATCGTTTGGTCCAAGTCGCTGACCCGCATGCGGGTGTGGAGGAGCTTGGTGACTCGCATAGGGACTCCAAATGGTCAATGGTTCATGGTAAATGGTCGATGGATAATGAAGACGGAAATATTCGGTCTGATTTTGACTTCGTCAACCATCGTCCATTGACCATTTACCATCAACCATTTCTTCTCTGCGACCACTATCCATGAACCATTCTCACTTGTCCCTCGCTGGTCCGCTGGTCTTTCGCAGCAGAATTTCGGCGCTGCCCGGGATCAGAAAATTCGGCATGGGACCGATTTCCTGGTAGCCCTGCTTCTTGTAAAAAAGCCTGGCTTGGTCGTTGAAATCCGATACGCAGGCGAACAGGTTCTTCGTCCTTGCGAAAACCGCTGTTTCGACGTGGACGAGTAACTGTCCACCCAGCCCCTTGCCTCTCGCCCAGTCCGCCACTCCAAGCAGCTCTAGATAGTCGCCGAGCAGGAATTTCTGACGAAGGACCGCAATGCCGGCGACTTTCCCATTTTGAGCCACGACGTAGCTGTCACGTCCCTGGGGAAGCGGTGTGAAATAGTTGTCCCAATCTTTGGCTTGGTAACCCAGCCGTTTCCAGGGGTCGGAGTCTGCGAGCAACTCAATGACTGCTGCCCGATCTTCCTCCGTTATAGGGCGCACGATCGGATCGGTCATGGAGCTGCCTGGCTACAGTTTAAGAGATTGCTCACCGTCATGGGAGTGAGATGTCGCTCAGGCAAAAGATGTGTCTGGAGGTCTTGTACTGCTTCGTGCGTATGTTTCCCCTTTCCGTTCGCATGCATCACGATGACACTGCCCTTCCGGACAAACCGCTTCAGTCGGCCTTCGATTTGGTTCGCCGTCAGCGTGGGGTCCGGATCGCCGGACACGACGTCCCAGAGAATAAACTGGAGGCCGAGGGATCTGGTCACGTTGACGGTGTCGTCGTTGAATTCCCCATAGGGAGGACGAAACAGTGTCGCGTCATGATTGTATTTGGCTTTGAGCAAACGAACCGGTCCGAGGATTTCTTGTTCCTGTTCCTCCGCCGAATGAAACGGCATATGCGCATGGACTTCCCCGTGGGTACCAACTTCAAAGAATGGAACCTGAAGGAGGGCCTTCACTTGCCGATCATGTTTCGCGATCCACCTTCCAGACATAAAGAAGGTGGCGGGGATCTTCTGCTCAATCAAATAATCGATCAGTGCTTGATCGTAGCCCGTTCCGTTACGCACCGGGCAGAGGTCAAACGTCAACGCCACTCCGGGACAGGAGGAAGGGCCGGACTTAATCACCTGGGCCTGCGTAAAGGAAGCCGCCGCTAGGACAAGCAGTATCGTAAGGGCCAGGCATGTTATCCGTGAAACGTGAAGCGTGAAGCGCATGTTGGCTAGTATACCGGAAGAGACATCAAGGAGGCTGCGGAAAAACTATTGTATGCGCAGGAACATCAAGCAAGAGGGGTGCGAACTAAAGTTCGAAGTTCGGGGTTCGAAGTTGCAAAAACCTCGAATTTCGAACCTCGAACCCTCCCGCGTCCCGCTTGTTTCACCCTGCAGGTTGACGCTTGAATTCATGCACTGTTACGGTGAATACATGTCGCTACCCAATTGGAGAATCGCCTATGTGTTCGGCATCCCGATTCATGTGCATGCCTCCTGGTTTGTGGTGTTCTTCTTCCTAACCTGGTCATTGGCAACGGGCTTTTTGCCGGAGGCATTGCCCGGTCTGTCGGCTCCACGCTATTGGGGAATGGGTGCTGTTGCAGCCCTGCTGTTGTTCCTCTCCGTTCTGCTCCATGAATTGGGACATTCCTATGTGGCACTGCGCTACCAGATCCCTATCAAGCAGATTACCCTGTTCATCTTCGGGGGAGTGGCGCACATGGGGAAGGAACCGCCCAGTCCGCGGGCCGAGTTTTTGATCGCGATCGCAGGGCCGCTCGTGAGTCTGGTTCTTGGGGCCGCTTGTTACGGCGGGGCTATCGCCGTGGAATCGTTGTCCGCACAACCAGGACTACGAGGACTCATCGTCCTCGGTATCTTCCTCAGCACTGTGAATGTACAGCTCGGACTCTTCAACCTGATTCCCGGGTTCCCATTAGACGGCGGACGCGTCTTACGGGCGGGACTGTGGGCCCGGAACAAAGACTTCAATCGAGCGACCAGCCAGGCTGCGCTCGCAGGAATAGGATTCGGCGGTACTCTTGGATTGATCGGCGCGGGCTTGTTGGCGGGGGCCTGGTCCGGCGTTTTGGAACGTTCGATCGCGACGAATGGGGGCTGGCTCATCTTTATCGGCGCATTCCTGTTATCGGCTGCCTTGGCAAGCAGGCGACAGATAGCCCCGAAGATTTCTGCGACATCGGTAACGGTACGCCAAATCATGACCAGCCATGTCGTGACCCTGCCGCCGGACATGAACGTGCAGGACGCGGTCGATCAATACTTTGTCGCGCAGGGGTCCGGCGGCTTCCCAGTCTGCGAGGAAGGGCAGCTTCTCGGAATGGTCACTGTGCGAGATGTACATGCGATTCCCACAGCGCTCTGGCCCTGGCGCCGCGTTCACGAGATCATGCTCCCGGCGTCGCAGACCTTCTGTATCCCTCCGGACTGGTCTGTCATGCAGGCCTTGGACCATATGGCCCAGGGCGGGTTGGATTTTCTTGTGGTGATGGAAAACGAACAGATCGTCGGGCTCATCACCCGATCGGCCATCGCGAATTTCTTACAGTCGAACAGGGCGTGAGGCGTAAATCGTTAGGCGTTAGGGGTAAGGAGTCAGGTGCGTGAGGCCAGAGGTAAGGAGCCGTTCTCTCTCTACCCCTTACGCCTAACCCCTCACCCTTCACGTCTTAGGTCAGTTATCGGTGCGGGAGATGGAAATATTCTGCGCGATAGAAATACGCACGAGGTGGACCACCAGCAGAAATCCGTAGACGACGCAGAAGAACTTGAAGGTGGCACGGTAAAAGTCCGACAAGAGGATGGGGAGACAGAGCGCGAAGAGCAGGCTGGCAATCAGCGTCACGAAGGTCAACCGTTTACAGAATTCATGAGACGCTTCCTTCCCGATGAGTTTCAGCGCACGGGCATAGCGGTCGGCTCGTTGCAATCTGGCTGCCTTCACGGCTTCCTCGCTGATCCCCCAATAACGAAGATAGCAATACCCGCCCAGAATGAACAACCACGGCGATGCCCATAAGGGCCAGTAGGCCGGACCTCCGTAGAGGTCACCGCTGATCAAGGCGGCGCAGACGGGAGCGTAGAGCAACCCTAACACCAACGGCAAAATACGCTCATCCTTCGGACGTTCTCCCTCCGGTCCGCCATGAATCAGCTCACGCTCGAAAAGCGGGTAGCCGTATTTGAGGACCACGAGCGCGATGGCCGCGCTCATGGTTTTGTCCGGAACATAACGAATCCAGCTCTGGAACCAATTCACAATCCACCAACTCAGACTGTCCCCCCATGTAATTCCGAATAAGGATTCGAGATAAAGATGCGCCATCTGCTCCCATTTGAGCACGCGCTGGCTCACCGATTCTGCCACGTCGGGGTTCAAGGCAAACGTCATTTGCTCATGCAGCGCCGACTGGATAAAGGTACCAGGCAAGCTCATGACGATGGCGCCGCCGACGCCAAAGACATACAGGAACCAGCCATGTGACAGAGCGGAATTGCGGCCGGTGCGGAGATATTTTTGAAAGCCTATTTGTCTGGCCATCCAGCCCCAATACAACGCACCGGCAATGTTGACCAGTGACCAGGGGAAAATGACCACTTCTCCGCCGTTTTCAGGAAACAACAACCAGTTCACGATGGAACTGGATATCAAGGCCACGATAGCTCCCCACCAAGGACCCAAGAGGAACGCAACCAGCGCCGTTCCTGTCATGTCGAGGTAAAGGATGCTCTCCAGGTGGCGGCTCAACGTCAGCCCAACGTAGTTAAGAAGCAGCCCAGCTGCGACGATGACACTCGTTTCGTACAAGAGGAGATAGGAAGCCCCACGGAGGGGTTTTGACGAATAAAAGCTGGATTCGGAAGATGAGTCGGAGACCGGACGCTCGGTTGGAGCAGGTGATTTGCGCCCCTTCTTCGACGTCATTCGATTCTTGATGTCCAGCAACCTATCCATGATGCTCAACATCGCTGCGACAAAGCCTGCCACAGTGCCGCCGAGCATAAGTAAGTCTTTGCCGAAATCTTCAAGCATGAAGGAGCTTTCTTCTTGTGCCGATATAGTACAGCTAGCCATTCTAGCCACGAAGGGATATCCCCGCCAGCAAAAGTCCAGAAGCCGACAGCCTGAATTGGTTCATTTGGTTGGTCTCGTGTGTTTGGTTTATCTGGTTTAACCAAACACACGAGACAGACCGGACAGACAGAATAGACGAGACAGACTGAACAGACGGGATAGACCCGTCTTTTATGTTGGTGGATCGTTTTGAACAGCTTGGTCTGACGGAGTGGCTTTCGTGGTTACTTCTGACCACACCTGCGCCCGTTGTTGCAGGTGATGGGAAACCTCGGCGCCGATTAGCAAGAGGGCTGCGGAGTAGTAGATCCATAAAAGCAGCAGAATGACTTCCAAGAGAGATCCATAGAGTTGGGCATACACCGTCGCATAGGTGATATAGGTCACGAACAAGAGTTTGGTCGCGATCCAGAGGAGGCTGAACGTCAGCGCCCCGATCATCGCCTCACGCCATTGCGGACGCCGCCGTGGAACCAGCCGATAGAGCCCCGTGACCGCAAGAAAGGCCAGCGTGAAGGGAAGCGTATAGGTAAGAAACAGATCGTGGGCTGCGAGGGCCAGGAGATCGAGTCCCCAGAGTCTTGGCACATACCCAGTTAAGAAGTTGACGATTTGGGTCGCGCCGTAAGAGAGCAGCAACACGAATTCAGTCGCAGCAAGGGACGCGACGGCAATACCGGTTGAGATGAGGGGATGGCGGCGCCAGGTGCTTTCGAAGACGACGTTCAGCGCATAGTCGAGTTCGTAGAACACCAGAGTCCCGAACCAGACGAACGTCAAAAACACAGCCCACCTGACGGTTTCCAGGGCGCTCACCCGATGCAATTCCTTTGCGATATGTTCGCCTAGCGAAGGGAGGAAGCCTTTAAGAAAACTGAGGAGGACCTGTTCTCCAATCACCTCCTGATTCACCACAAAACTCAGCCCGTAGAGCAACAAGAAGACGAGCGGGAAGAGAGAGAGCAGGGAGAAAAATGCAAGAGAGGCTGCCAGGCTGGCGCACCCATGGCGCAGAAACGATTTTGCGAGATCCCAGAGAAAACGAAAGGGCTGCATAAGGCACGACAGATATTAGGCCTGTCACAACGTAGCACGAGTCTCCCCCCCATGCACCTGTTAGCCCGCATCATTCACGAAGCTTCTATGGCAATGGCCAATGTTCTGGCGAAGGATATGGGGCCAGCAGGATGCTCAAAAGGGCTGTCCAGCAAGGCCGCAGCGAGTGAAGACCGGAGGCGTCGCTCTTCTCACCCGCCCGCCCCAAGCTGCCAAGACAGCTTGTTCTCCAAGTGGGGTACGTTGAGGATCTGAACGATGCGAGAACGACGCATGGGA
>Ga0315270_10000676_pt1 | contig 18373 bp, 17 predicted proteins | sample C1_bottom_MG_FD_204932 | JGI IMG/M metagenome (GOLD analysis project Ga0315270, IMG submission 204932) | Sediment microbial communities from Yellowstone Lake, YNP, Wyoming, USA - C1_bottom | ecosystem: Environmental > Aquatic > Freshwater > Lake > Sediment | place: USA: Wyoming | collected...
TAGTCTGCGATAAATTGAGTTTTTTGATCCATAGTTGACGTTTCGCTCCAGGGCATAGGGCACCTCCTTCTTGGTGCCCATTATTGTGATATAACTGTTACCTATGTCCCTGGACTAAACTGTTACCTATGTGTATAGACCGTACCATAAGGCGCCCAACCCCGCGCTCAAGCGGGACGCCGCAGAAGCGCAGCGCCACTTAGCTCCACGGTAGACCTTAATGGAGAAATCTATGTTTTTACGCTTTGCGGTTTTTTTATCGTCTCTTTTAGCTGGACTCACCCCCCTCGTTTGCAATGCAGCAACTTCTGTTTCTATAGAAGGAATCAATCCTGAAGGTTACTACATAATAATCGATACTGAATCCACCCCCCTTAGCGTGTTAATGTTTAAAGAAACTGAAAATATTGATTTACGACGCAAATCAACTCAAGAATTTAAAAACGAACCATGCGTACTGAATGATACATCCTTAGTTTGCGATAAGAATGGGAAGTCTCCTCTTGCTGGCACTGCATATATTCGTCACAAAAATGTTAAGAATATAAATGGGTGTGTAGACCCTGAGATTATTTACATTTGCAAATCTGGTTGTGATCACAACCAGCTTGCACCACGTGAATTACACCAAGATCACTATGAGGGATGTCCTGATGACTATAAATGAAACGAGTTCTCTTTATCACGCCAGGCCTAACACGGCCAAGAGGGACGCTCCACCGAAAAGCGCGACTCCGCGCCCCTTGCCTGGCTTCGTTATTTTGGGTTCGTCGCTTCGAACTTTGAATGGGTGAACCTGGTGTGCAATTGTTGGTAAATATTTTTCATCCGTGCTTTGTTTAAACCTATGATGCTTATATAACGATAACTCATCGTTGTTAATTTACACGAAGCTATGAATCCAGAATATTTGCAATTACTCCTGATACGCGAGATGCCCTATGGAAAATATAAAGGGAGGCTAATTTCTGAATTGCCCGGGCACTATTTAAATTGGTTTGCCCGAAAAGGATTTCCCATCGGGGAAATTGGTAGCCTCCTGGCTCTGATGCATGAGCTGGATCATAATGGCATGACCGCACTTTTAGACCCATTGCGTAAGGCTGAAAAAATTCGCGGGTAGAATAGAAATTTCGGATTGGTGACTATTTTTCCGGCATCTCTGTAGGCATTGTTCCGGGAAATGGCATACCTGGCGGTAACATGCCTGCAAAAATAGAATTGCGAAATTCTTCTGAGCTTACACGCTTCATACCCTTGGGTGCATCCAATAAGCTGGACGAAAAGGATGTTTCTATCAATTCACTGAACTGCATGACTTCACCAGCACTGTTTTCATTTTTGAGAATGAACTTGAGTTTGCGATCATGCCACTGTGTTTCACTTTCATAACCACTTTTAGGATTACCGCCACTACATGACCATTTGTCAACTGAACGACTTGCAACTGTGTCACTACCCATTGAAGTTTTTTTGGCATATCCCTCGCAAGGGAGCGCTTCAGCAGAGGGTGATTCGGTTTTTGCTTCCATATCCCCACCCATAAACGACGGGCACTCCCCAGTTTTTTTATTGTATGCTGATTCCATATATATTTTTTTCCCCTCGTCAGCGTACCAGCATTTACCTGATTTGCTATTGGTGATACTAATGATCCTAGTAGTCCCCATCGGCATTTCTGAACGCAGCCCTTCGCGATTAATATATATTTTCCCGTCCATTTTCAAGGTCGGTTGGTTACGGGAAAAAAGCTGAATTGTTCCAACGATCGGTGGTCCTTGCCAAACAATCTCAACTGCGTAAACGACAGCAGATGCAAAGCTCATCAAAATGATAGCGATATTGCGTTTGATATTGGTCATCTCAAAATCCTCCGGTTAAATAAATCCTTTAATTTTTTTAACGCACTGTAGCGCGTAATCATGAATTTGCAATCTAAACCATGCAAGGACACCTTGTGACTACTATCCCGGTTTTTGCGTGAAGCTTGTGATTGATTTGGCGAGCCTTACTTGCTTGCTGACTGCTTGAGTGCCAACGCGCATTCAGTTATCAACTCTGTTCCTCGATAAATCAATCCGCTATAAATTTGAATCAGCGACGCCCCCGCATGAATTTTTTCAACAGCGTTTTCGCCTTTAATTATGCCGCCCACGCCTATAACAGGTAATGAACCCTTTAATTCAGAGGCAAGCTGACGTATAACCTCAGTGGATCGACTCTGTACGGGTACCCCAGAAAGACCTCCCGCCTCCTTGTGTTGTGGTAAGTGCTCTACCCCGTTACGAGACAAAGTTGTGTTGGTCGCAATGACGCCATCGATACGATGTCGCATCAGTAGAGTGGCAATGTGTTGTATTTGATCAGCATCCAGGTCGGGCGCAATTTTGAGCGCTAGTGGCGCATATTTTCCGTGTTGTTGTGCCAGTATTTCCTGTTCTGCTTTTAATTTCGACAGCAGCGCATCCAGTTCATCTCCGACTTGAAGTTGGCGAAGATTTTTTGTATTGGGTGATGAAATGTTGATAGTAATGTAGCTGGCGTATTTGTAAACCTTGCGTAGTCCGATCAGATAATCGTCTGCGGCTCGTTCGATAGGGGTGTCAAAATTTTTACCGATATTGATGCCGAGTATGCCTTTATATTGAGCATTTTTCACATTTTCGATCAGTGCATCAACACCTAAATTGTTGAATCCCATTCGGTTGATGATTGCCTGTGCAGGCGCCAAACGAAACAATCGTGGCTTTGGATTGCCCGGTTGGGGGCGTGGTGTTACCGTGCCAATTTCAATATACCCAAAACCCAGAGCTGCAAGGGCGTCGATATACGCGCCATTTTTGTCCAGGCCTGCTGCCAACCCAACCGGATTTGGGAAAGTGAGCCCCATTACCAGATGAGGGTCAGGAGCAGGTTGCTTGGCAAAAAGCGGAATCAGACGTAATCGGTGGGCTAATTGAAGTCCGACCAAAGTAGCGTGGTGTGCCGTCTCTGGTTCAAGGGTGAAAAGTAGTGGGCGAATTAACGAATACATCTAGCCTCTTTCTGCCAGTGAAGTTATTAGGGTTGAGGTCTGGTATTAAAAACTCTGTGAAGGTTTATGAAAGGTCATCTGGTTCCCGTGTTGTCCAATTACCCTGGATCAACCCCTGCAAGGGCTGGAAATTTGCCTTGTACGACATTTTCTGGCTTTCCTTAATCCAATAGCCAAGATACAAGTATGGGAGTTTGAGTGTACGGCACAGGTCAATTTGCCACAGCACGTTATAAGTGCCATAACTTGCCTTTTTATCATCGGGTTCGTAAAAGGTATACACCGACGATAAACCATCATCCAGTACATCGATTATGCTAACCATACGCAACTTGTCATCTTCGCGAAACTCTACCAGCATTGAGTCAACATGGCTGATGAGCAAAAATTTTTGATATTGCTCATGGTTGTCATTACTCATGCCCCCATCCCGATGGCGTGCAAATTGATAACGACGGTATAGTTCAAAGTATTCAGGTTTATCTTCCAGAGGATGGAGGGTGGCAACCAGATGATGATTTTTTTTCCAGACACGTTTTTGGGTGCGTTTTGGCATAAAGGTATTGACTTCAACCCGAGCAGGAACGCAAGCCTGACATCCATCACACCATGGCCTGTACGTAAAAGTCCCGCTGCGGCGAAAACCCTGCCTTACCAGTTCTGAATAAATTGGGGTAGAAATAAGGAAGCTAGGGGTGGCAACTTGAGAACGTGCCTCCCGCTCAGACAAATAGCTGCATTGATAAGGGGCAGTCAGGTAAAACTGAAGTGAAGCTAATGGAATATCACGCAAAAAGGTCATGATCAAATATCCAGGGTGTGGCGCTGTTCGGGTATGCGATTAATTTCTGCAGTTCCTTGATAAAGAGGTCGCGTGGAATTTCACGCGCGCCTAATGAAGCCAAATGCCGAGTATTCATCTGGCAGTCTATCATGCCGAACTGCCACCGCTTCAGTTGGGCAGTCAAATGTGCGAGTGCTATTTTGGAAGCATCAGTTTGATGACTGAACATGGATTCACCGTAAAACATGCGGCCAAGACACACACCATATAGCCCCCCGACCAGCTTGTTATCTATCCATGTTTCTATCGAATGCGCAAGACCCATCTTGTGAAGACGAACATAGGCTTCGATGATGTCCTCCAGAATCCAGGAACCATTCTGTCCTTTGCGTGGCAAGGCACAGGCACGCATAACTTGCTCAAATACATGGTCAACACGAATATCGTATTTTCCTCTGACCAACGTCTTTTGCAAAGAGTGCGATATTTTAAATTCTCCCGGAAACAAAACCATGCGAGGATCCGGACTCCACCATAATATGGGTTCGTCAGCATTGAACCAGGGAAATATGCCATGCCGATACGCATCTATCAAACGCGCTGGCATCAGGTCTCCTCCTGCTGCGAGCAGGCCGTTTGGCTCATGCAGTGCCTGAGTGACAGGCGGAAAAGGGTCGCGTGGTTGGAGTAGAACAATCATTGCTTTGGTTGGTAATTAACAGTATTAAGTGAGCCGTAAACAATGCCAAGTGGCATGTTTTAAATATTTATGGTTATATAGTAACCTCATTGACAGCGCCAAAAGTGGAGATTCGCTATGTTGGGTTTGTTTAAAAATAAATCGGATCACCCCTTGGCAAATTTGAAGTCGGCACACCAGTTGCTGAGTGATTTGCCAAAAACAGATGCAGTGGAAGTGTTACACGAAATCAGTCATTGGATTGAAGCCTTGTTCGACCCTGCCAATGGTTTCCGACTGGACCACCAATTTGCCGTTTTACGTATGCTTGACGAGGCAGCGCACACGCATTTGCGTAAGGTAACACAAAGCTATTTTGCTGTCGTTCCACCCAACACCTTTGCCGAAAATAGACTGTGGGGCGCAATCAATAGTTACACTCACTTTTGTGATCTGGGCTATTTATATTTATTAATGGGTCTGGAGCAGGAGGCTAAAGGCAGTTCAGGCATCCGATTGAGCCTGGCTTTGATTTGCGCCAGGGGGATCTACGCGGTCTTTGCAAAAATGGAGTGCGTCTCATCGCGGTATATGCAGGTGGATCCCCTGTTATGGGATCACTTGGCAACCTATTTTTCACGTGCCGAGTCCGGGGGGTGTCTTGAAGAGCCCGTCGCAATATATGCGGGTATGGGAATGACGACAACGGTCCGACAATCCCTGGGATGTGCACTGATGTGGTACACCGCCGGGGTTGGTACCTTCAGCCCGCTGGATATGCATATTGCCAAACGGTTGATTGCCTATTTGGGGAAATTTTTCACTGCAAGCGATAAGCAACGGGCTGACAGTATGTTTGTGTTCGATCTTGCGAAACCATCCTCACCTGGAAAAATCAAGGAGAGTGGTACCATGTATCCTCCCTCCACCCGATTTATTGGCAGTGGAAACACGGAAAGTCAATTTAACGATATCCTCAAAACGCTGGACAAAGGGCTGGTTCCGGCTGAGCTTAACATGGGCGTCCCCTATAGCGCGGAAATGGTCGGCGATGTGGCACGTCAACTTTCCAAGTGTTGCAGTTCTCCGCTCCCCAGTCGCCGAGATCAAAGACGCAAAATAAAAGTATGCATGAATGTTGCTAAGGGATTTACCCAAGTTGTTGAAAAAGTAATTGTAGATTTTAATTTTAGTGAGTGTGAAACCTGGGATGTTGACGACATTAGTAAAACCGGCCTGAGTCTGGTTTTGCCAGCAGGCAAGACACATACAATTAAGATTGGTGATCTGATTGGTTTGCAGCCAGAAAAAATTCAGCACTGGAGTGCGGGTATTGTGCGTAGATTGAGTCGGGATACACAGAATAATTTGCGGGTAGGTGTTGAATTACTGGCAAGCAGAATAGTCAGCGTCGTTTTGCATGGGCATGACGGCGCCGATGCGAATGCCCAGAATCAGGCCTTGTATTTGGATAAACCTGAATCACAGAACGGTGAGGGTTGGTTGCTTATGAAGCAGGATTCTTTTTCAATCAACCGTAGTCCGACGATGACGATGGATGAGCAAAGTTTTTTGTTGATACCCCTGGAGCTGGTAGAAAAAGGCGAGGACTTTGACTTGGTGCGATATCGTAAGATGGCGCAGGACGGCAATAGTGATGATGCCTATTAAACGATTTGAAGAGAAAGCCAGCGTTCGATATCGGCAATCTCCTGTTCGACTACCGCATGAGGCATTGGGTATTCATGCCAATCTATAAGATAACCATGTTGCTGTAATTTGTCTGCGGACATTTTTCCCAGGGGATAGGGTACGACAGGATCATGACGCCCATGCGCAAAAAATATGGGCGTTTTCTTTGCACTCAGACTGACTTCCTGTGACAAAGTGTCGGCCAGAGGTAAATAGGTGGATAGCGCCAGAATACCCCCAAGTTTTGCAGGGTGACGCAGCCCGGTATGTAAGGCAATTGCTCCGCCTTGGGAAAAGCCTGCAATAAATATATTTTCTTCGGGTATGCCACGGGCTTTTTCTTGCGTGATAAATTTTTCAATTTCCGCCTGTGATGCATATATACCAGCCGCGTCCTGCTTTGCGGCAATATCTATATCTGCAATATCATACCAAGAGCGCATGACAAAACCGCCATTGATAGTAACGGGGTGTTTGGGCGCATGTGGAAAAATATAGCGCATGGCAATAGGTAAATGTAATTGTTCCGCGACTCCGACGAAATCTTCGCCATCGGCGCCAAGTCCATGCAACCAGATAATGCAGTGTTTGGGTGCTTGCCCCCGGTCCAGTACGATGTGTGGAATGATATCAGTCATGTTGTTTATCCTGCAGAAGATGAATCTTGTCCTGATGGCTGTATCAAAGGCTCTTCAGGGATTACATCTCGCAACACCTGAAATATTTCACGGTAGCTTTTAGGTGGTTTGCTTGACTCTTTTTCCTTGATCGCATTGCGTATCAACGTGCGCAGGCGCTGGATGTCGGCACCGGGATGAGCTGACAATAGTTCGGTTATCGCCTCCGGCTCTGCCAGTAAACGATCACGCCAGCGTTCTACCTGGTGCAGCCAGGCAATATGCTGGCGTGAGGTGCCATTCCATTCGGCAAGTTTAGCCTGTATGGGTGCAGGGTCGACATCGCGCATTAACTTGCCAATATATTGCATCTGGCGTTTGATCGCGCCAAAACTCTTTATTTTCTTCACTTCTTGAACGGCTAAACGCAAATTGTCGGGTATCTCAATTTCAGCCAAATGTTCTTTACTCAAATCGACCAGTTGTTCACCCAGATCCTGCAGATCGTGCATCTGCTTCTTTACCTTGGTTTTACTGGGCGGGAGGTCAATTTCCTCACTGTCATCATAATGTTGTTTCATGGAGTGTCTGTAAATATAAGCATATGTTGTTATGATAACGCCTTACGACCTAACGTTTTACAGAATTTATTGCGATGACATCAACTTTAAGTAAAGATTTGAACGCTCAAACCCACTTTTCACATGCTCCAGAAACATTGCGCCAAGTTGCACAAGAACTCATTCAGTATGCGGGACAACAAGGCGCAACAGCCTGTACGGCCGAGGTATCAGATGGCTTTGGTCAGGCTGTGACAGTGCGTCAGGGCGAGGTTGAGACAATCGAGTATAACCGTGACAAGGGCCTGGGGATCAGTGTTTATATTGGTCAGCAGCGTGGAAGTGCCAGCACCTCTGACTTTTCATCCAAGGCGCTCAGGGATACAGTTGAGGCCGCCCTTAATATTGCCCGCTTTACCGCTAAAGACGATTGTGCCGGCCTCCCGGATGCCGATTTGCTCGCGACAGAGTTTCCTGATCTTGATCTTTATCACCCCTGGAAGCTGGATGTTGATGGCGCAATTGAGATGGCCAAGAGATGTGAGCAAGCCGCATTTGCATGCGATACGCGCGTAAAAAATTCTGAAGGTGCGAGCGTCAATGTACATGAGTCGCAGTTTGTATTTGCCAATAGTTTGGGGTTTGTCGGTGGATACCCCAGTTCCCGCCACAGTATCAGCTGCTCGGTGATTGCAGGTAAAAATTCCGCCATGCAACGCGATTATTGGTACAGTGAAGCGAGAGACCCTGCCGATATGCTGTCTGTTGAAGTCGTAGGACGTATTACCGCAGAGCGCACGGTACGCCGATTGAATGCACGCAAAATATCCACGATGCAAGTGCCTGTATTGTTCGAAGCGCCGGTAGCTGCTAGCCTGCTGGGTCATTTTGTTAATGCGGTGAGCGGAGGCAGCCTGTACCGTAAATCTTCATTCCTGCTCGATCAACTCGGTCAGCCGATATTCTCGCCAAATATCCACATTGATGATGTGCCGGATATACCAAAGGGGCTTGCAAGTGGAGCATTCGATGGCGAAGGCGTAAAAACACAACGTCGTACTATCATTGAAAATGGGGTGCTTAACGGGTATTTTCTTGGCACATATTCTGCTCGTAAATTGGGTATGCGAACGACGGGGAATGCCGGCGGGACACACAATTTAATAGTTCAGCCAGGTGAGCTGGATTTGCAGGGCTTGCTTAAAAAAATGCATCGGGGACTCTTGGTAACCGAGTTGCTTGGTTCTGGGGTGAATGCTGTGACCGGTGACTACTCAAGAGGCGCAGCAGGTTTTTGGGTGGAAAACGGTGAAATTCAATATCCGGTTGAAGAATTTACGATCGCGGGCAACTTGAAAGAAATATACAAACATATCGTCGCAGTCGGAAAAGATGTGCTGGTACAAGGCTCACGCCAGTGCGGTTCTATTTTGATTGAGAATATGATGGTGGCGGGTGAGTAGCATGAATGACAGTAACATTAAAATTGAAGATGGGCTAAGCGAAGCAGAACGGATTGCATTACAAAAACATTTAGCCCAAAAATTGCTTGATTTAGAAGCACTGGAAAATGCACTTCCAATGGCAAGAGCGCGAATGCAGCTTGATGTTGCGGAGATACTGAATAATCTTGAACGCAGGGTGGAAGGATGGGACATTGCCCGCATTGCTTTCAATACCGCGTTGCAAAATGACGCATGGCAAGATGCGGTGGAAGCATGCAATGTACTCTATCAGGCTGAGCAAGTTGAATCGATTGCTGCGTTGGGTATGGGGGTATGGCTGTCTGTCAGTTTTCCGGTTGATCCGGAGCTGACTTTGGCAATGTTGTTACATATTGTCGATGAAACACCGGATAATTCCGATGGTGCAGCCCTGGCCGCTGTTACCGCTCGCTATGTGGTAGACCTGCGTGCGGATGACGATAACCACGAGAGCCAGGGATTTCTGGCGAACAATCTGATTGCTATGGTTGCCGCAAGGCATAGCAATGTACACGATCAGGTGGCCCTGAATAAGTGGTTAGACAGATTGGAGTTGCGCGATCCGCAGGTGTTTCTGCCAAGGCTGAGTCAAGTACTTGATGTTATCGTTGGCGAGTCATGGTGGTTTGACAGGGATGCGCTACGTAATAAGTTTGACGAATAACACGAAGTTAATTTACCGGGTAACTCTAAAATAATTGACCTGGATCGATCACACCCAAGAGCAAGGGAATCCTTTAAGGTGTGATCCAACTTTTAAATTGAATTTTTGCAGGTAAAAAAATGAAGTATCCATCACCGACTATTATGCTGTCATGGCTATCATCGCTACCCTGGGAAAAAATAAAATTTAAACTTAAGTCTCCCCGAAAGGTGGCGGGTTTAATTGTCCTTTTTTTCGTACTTGCGTTGGGTGCTTATCTTTTATATCTGGATATGGAAATACGCGATGCATTTGAAGGTCGCAAGTTTGCGCTGCCAGCCCGTGTTTATGGACGTGCACTGGAAGTATATCCGGGGCTGAAGCTGACGCCGGCACAATTTGTAGAGGAGCTGCAGTCCATTGGATACCACGAGCAGCCAGATCCAAACGAAGCTGGAACATATAAAAACACCCTTAAAGGTCTGGATTTTACAACGCGTGAATTTGTATTTTGGGATGGCCCGCAAGCAGGCCAACATTTACGCATCGAATTTGCAGATGCCAAAGTATCATTGTTGCAGGAACGTGGCACCAGTGATATCGATATACCCCTGCTGCGCAACGAGCCACCAATCATCGGTGGTATCTACCCGGGACATAATGAGGATCGCGCCTTATTGAAGCTCAATCAGGTTCCGAAAATTTTGATTGATGCACTCATCGCCACCGAAGATCACAATTTTTATTCACATTGGGGTATTGATCCCAGAGGCATTGCGCGTGCTTTGTTTAAGACCGTCAGTGGGCAGCGCATAGAAGGTGGCAGCACCCTTACACAGCAACTGGTCAAGAATTTTTTTCTGACTTCAGAGCGTACTTTGCGCCGCAAGGCGACAGAAGTTTTAATGTCTTTGCTACTAGAGCTGCACTACAGTAAGGATGAGATTCTTGAAACGTACCTAAATGAAATTTTTCTCGGGCAGGACGCCAGTCGTGCGATTCACGGATTTGGTTTGGCCAGTTATTATTATTTTGATCGCCCACTTGACCGGCTTGAGACCTACGAAATCGCCACACTTGTCGGTATGGTAAAGGGGCCTGCTGTTTATGATCCCCGTACCAAACCCGAGAATGCGCTTAAACGGCGCAATGTTGTATTGCAAGAAATGGTACGATTTAACGCTATCACCCAGGCGCAGTTTGTTGAAGCGAGGCAAAAGCCTCTGGGCGTTATACATCGGCCGCCTACCGGCACATCTGCTTATCCCGCATTTTTGCAATTGGTACATCGCCAGTTGCAGCGTGATTATCGTGAGGAAGATCTTCGCAGTGAAGGGCTGCGGATATTTACTACGCTCGACCCACGCATTCAGCGAAACGCCGAGCAAGCCCTGGCCTCAAGACTGATGCAAATTGAAAAAACCCGCAAGATACCCATTAACACCCTTGAAGGCGCAGTAGTGGTAAGCAGCACGCAGCATGGTGAGGTGCTTGCAGTGATAGGTGGCCGTGAAGCTCGCTATGCCGGATATAACCGTGCACTGGATGCCCAGCGGCCCATCGGATCGCTGGCCAAGCCTATCGTGTATCTGACAGCACTGGAAAACTCGAGCCGATATAACCTGCTTACCCCGCTCGATGACACAGCACTGGTATGGCGTCAACATGGTGCAGCTGACTGGAAACCGCAAAATTATGATCACGAGTATCACGGACAGGTCCCTTTACATACTGCATTGGCACATTCCTATAACATTTCAACAGCTCGGCTTGGAATAGAGCTCGGCGTCGAAACCATCCTCGATAAGCTTTCTAAATTTGGTATTGAGAGAAGGCCCCCACCTTTCGCCTCATCCTTGCTCGGTGCTTTCGAACTCTCAGCTATTGAGGTAGCACAGCTCTACCAAACGTTTGCCGATGGTGGTTTCCGCACCCCTTTGCGTTCGATCCGCGAGATCGTCACGGCGGAAGGTAAGCCACTTCAACGCTATCCACTTAATGTCGAGCAAGTTGCTGCACCTGCGCCAGTGTATTTGCTGACAACCGCGTTACAGGGTGTGGTTCGTGAAGGTACGGCTCAGTCGCTGAGCAATTGGTTGCCGTCCGAAACACATGCAGCAGGCAAGACCGGCACCACCGATGGCCTGCGTGACAGTTGGTTTGCCGGGTATACCGGTGATTATGTTGCCGTGGTGTGGGTTGGGCGAGATGACAACAAACCTTCAGGGTTGACCGGGGCCTCAGGTGCCATGACCGTGTGGGGTGAAATGATGAAGAACATTCAACCTGAGCCCTTACAACCCGTTGTGCCAGAGGATATTGAAATGGTCAATGTTGATCCGGCGAGTGGAAAACGTTTTAATGACGAATGCAATAACGCCGTGTCTTATCCGTTTATTAAGGGCACGGCACCAAGTGAAATGTCAATTTGTCCCATGACACCCATTCTCAAGCAGAAAACCGAAATGAACACGGCCGTAAAATCCGAGACCAAGCCCGGGGTGAAGGGATCTGACGATCAGAAAAACTGGTTGCAGAGGTTGTTTAAATGATGAAGCAAAAAAATTTCAAATCTCTTTATTTATTACTGGGGCTACTGGCAGGCTGTTCCAGTGTGATTCTACCGCCGTCAACTACAGTCGTTAAACCAGATGCTGTCCATCAGGATGGCACACCTCTGGGTGGCGCACCTCAGAATGGTCTCAACCCGGATGGAACGCCCCAGCTTGTCACTCCGCCAACCCCGGTCATGGGTGAGGGAATTACTCCGGACTTATCTTCTCGTCCGATCGTGTCTAACAATCGAGCCGTTATTGCATTACTGGACAAGGCACGACTCGACACTGTTAGTGGGCAACGCGAAGCCGCAGGCGCATCTCTCGAACGTGCGCTGCGTATAGAGCCGCGTAATGCCTGGCTTTGGCTCGAATTGGCTCAACTCAGATTAACTCAGGGTCAATACGCCCAAGCTGTTTCACTCGCTCAAAAATCGCGCAGCTTTTCCAGCGGGGACCACTCCTTGCAAGCGCTCAGTTGGCGTGTGATCGGGAATGCCAGGATTGCACAGGGCAATCCGGCTGGTGCGGAGGCAGCATTTAAACATGCTGCTGAGCTTGAATAATGTTTGCCTACTACGGGTTTGACGAAGTTAGTTTGTAGCAAAAATATCCAGGCATCGTTCGATGCTGCGCCGACAGGGTCAGGAAATGCATGGTAATCAATCAGGCTATAGACTATTACTGTTTGCACGACTGTTTGCATTGTTATGCTTGCCCCTCCCAGTTCGTGCCGCTGTTCCCACTTATGAACTGGCAGCACGAATAGTCGCTGCCGGCATCCCGGGTGTGGGTGGTGTGCGGCAGATTGGAATGTTTCATACCGGTGGTGCGATTACGAGTAATCCGGAATTTTTGGTGCAAACACGGTCTGGTCATGTGCTCGATCCTGAACGGGTTTTGGTGACGAGCCTATCAAATTTCGGTGCACCATTGGCTGATCCCACACTGTCACCCGGTTCGGTTTTGTCTATCGACACACGAGCGGAAACCACAATTGTTATTCCACCAAATTTTGCAGCGACAGGGAATCAAGCAATTGCTGTCGGGGGTGCTGTACGCTTGTATACCGCACAAAGTCCGGCGTTTCTCAATCGGTATTACAACCGCGGGGCCCAAACAGCAAACTTGCCAGCAGTTGCGGGGCCACGTTATATTTCGGTTAATAATGCATTTGGCCGACCCTGGTTTGCGAATGCACCATCTGGGGTCAACGGATTGGGCACCAATACCGTACTCGATCCTAATGGCCGTCCTCTCGATAATGCGCCCAGTGCTCATGCTGGCGGCGTATTTGCCGGGATAAATACAAATCGACTCGCCCAATTCACCCAGGGTGATTTGCTTTATGGCGCGATGGGTACTTCATTTTTGGGTGTGTCACCGGATGCGAGCGGGTTTGCGGTTTTTGCGGTGATCAAGGCTGACGGCAGCATAGTTCAAGTGCACGTTAAGGATGGAGTTGATGGTCTGGCACCGCCGGGAACGATCTCACCGTTGTTGGTGGATACGACCGACAAAGTGGGTCTTATCGGTGTTGCCTTTAAATGGAGTCCACGACGTACGTTATTTGTCGCGGATAAAATGCGCAATAAGATCGTAACGCTGGAGCTGGGAGATGATACCCGTCAATTTGTCGTAAACAAAATTGCGTATCTAAGCGCATCCGAATTAAATCAACCTGTGGATCTGGCTGCAACAATTCCTGAAGTGGCAAATCCACGTTTCGCCAGCCACACTACCCTGGCGGGTGGGTCAGATCTGTACATCGTTAACCGTGGTGACGGCACATTACTGCGTATGAATCAAGCTGGACAGGTGATGGCGCGTGCTCGAATTCGAGTACCCGGCATGGGGGTGTTGGGTGCGGATCAACTTCGCGGCATTGCCGTGTCGAGCGATACGCAGAGGATTTGGTTGACTTTTGGTGGCCCAGTAGGCAGTTACCCTCCCGGTGTGTTAATTGAAGTGAGTGCTTTTGATGAGAGTGGGCCTCGGCAAGAATCAAAAGCACAGACACTGATTGTTACAAATCCTGATCGGGTCAAAGCGGGAGAAAAATATTTTGTAAAAAAATTTACGCCTGCTGAAGGATTGGGACCCTTGTTTAATGCGCGGTCTTGTGTCACCTGTCACAGTCAGCCGGCAGTCGGTGGTATGAGTGACCATGAAGAAAATTTCGTTTTACGCGTTGCGCAAATGGATTCCGTGAGCGGGAGAGTGTCACCTATTCATGATCGCAACAGCCCGGTGGCACGCCGCCACTCCATACGAGAGTTAGGAGAATTGACTGCACCCCGCGCACGCATACCTAAAAATGCCAATATCACTTCCATACGCATGCCGCCGACTCTGTTTGATCTTGGATTGCTGGAGCAAGTTAGCGATGAAGCGATTCTTGCCCATGCGCATAACAAAGGGGATGGAGTTTATGGGCGACCAAATCGGGTGACGACCGCGCGTGGAGAAGAGCATATTGGGCGATACGGATGGAAAGCGGGAATCGCCCATCTGGATGAAATGGTAGCCAATGCGTTTGTGAATGAACTTGGCATTTCAAGTCCACTCGCTGGAATTCCCCAGGGCAGAACAGGTGATGACAATAAAGGCAATGAGGAGAATCGTAACTTGATTGAAGTCGTGACGGCATACTTGAAATCCTTGCATAACCCGTTACGCCCTCAAGAGCCATGAGTGCGGGAACAGGAAGTGAAGCACCGGGTCGGTGGAAGATATGCCGCAGCTATTTACCGGGTGTAGTGGTTGCTGCGCTGTTGGCGGTGCTATCCAGTGCGCTCTCAGCAGGACTGGGTGACCCGCTGGCGCGCAATCCATTGCTAGTGGCGATGCTGTTTGGCTTGATCATCGGCAATGGTTTTTCTTGTCCAGAAAAATTGAGGGCAGGTTTGCGGTTCACGATTTATTTTTGCCTGAGAGCAGCGGTGATCTTGCTGGGCTTACGTGTGACGGTACCGTTGATGCTCGAGCTTGGTGCAGTGCCCGTGCTCATAGCGGTGTGCGCGTTGTTGCTGGTATTTTTGTTTGTCTGGTTGGTGACACGGAAAATACTGAAACTTGATTCTGAATTATCCTTATTGTTTGCCGCGGGATGTGCGATTTGTGGTGCGGCTGCGGTACTGGCAGTCGCTGCAGTGCAACGTGCGCGTGGTGAGTCCGCCAGTGTAGCAATCATTTTGATTACCCTGTTTGGCACACTGGCCTTGTTTGTTTATCCGCTCGGCTTGCTCAATGGCTGGCTTCCGGGTTTAAATGATGACACCTATGGTGTGTTTGTCGGCGCTTCTGTATTTGAGCTTGCACAGGTGTATGGCGCGGCATATGCGGTATCCGAAATGGCGATTAATACTGCGACCATGGTCAAGCTGGTTAAGGTCCTGTTGTTAATCCCAATATTGTTGGGTTTAAGTTTTATGACGCGCCGCAAACAAGTTTCACGCGTTCCTTTACCCTGGTTTGTGTTGGGCTTCGTTGCCGTGATGATTTTTAATTCACTGGTGACGCTTCCCGGTTTTGTGCGGGGTGTTATCCATCAAATAGATATTTTTTTATTTACGATGGTCATGATCGCACTGGGTATAGAAACCCGATTTGCTCGACTTCAGGTTGCAGGCGGTTTTGCCAAACTTATCAGTGCAGGAGTGTTCGCACTGGCGATCTCTACCGGGGTGAGTTATGCACTGGTCCGTGTGAGTCTGTCTGATGCCACATCAGAGCGAGCTGGAAACACTACGTGGTATGAAACGCGAAAATCGAATTCAGTTAAGGTCGTACCCGGAGAACGAAATTTTCATGCAATAGGTTGTGCGAAGTGTCATGTGCCGACACTTCCAGTGGGGGATCGAAACGTTGTTGTCTACACAGATTTATTATTACACGACATGGGCCCCACGCTGGATGACAAAATTACCCAAGGTGAAGCGACAGGACGGGATTGGCGAACCACACCGTTACGTGGTTTGGGATTAAGGACACGCTATATCCATGATGGCCGTGCTGCGACATTGCGTGATGCCATCGTGGCCCATGATGGTGAAGCCTTGATTATACGAGATCGATTTCTTTCACTAAACGCGACAGAGCAAGAAGAGATTTATCGTTTTTTACGCGGGCTCTAGTGATCTGTCCGCCTTAAGGAAAGCTCATTTTGCATTGCAGCGGTTGGCACACGTAGTCATTGAAAAATTGCAGGAAAATTATTTAAAACAGGTAACCGACGGAGAATACTTCTTCCAACATCCAAATTTTCTGGTCAGCGGTACCCTGATAAACCGGGACGTTCTGCAATTCTCCGTAGGCAATTTTTGCCGTGAGTTCGAGGTACATGGATGTGTACACCCGATAACGAAGGCCCTCCTCGATACCTGCTGTCCATCCCAGGACTTGCCACCAATCATGACTACCGAAACAGCAAATATTTTTATCCTTTGGCCCCACCTCATTTTCTTTACCCAAAATTTTATTTTGGGCGTGCGGTAATAAAATACCAGCGCCTGCACGGCTGATTAATTGCCAATCCCCAGGCATTTGCTCAGGCCCGTACAGATGATGCAACCAGACCGCATTTACCATGAGGTGATTCAAACCGTTGTGGAGTTCGTAATCAAAATTTTGCTCGTCGAGCACCATGTTTCCGTTATACGGTTGATTGTTAATGGTGCCGCTAACGTACGCTGTTTGATTGATATCGGTATTGTATTTGCTATGGTCCAGTGAGAATTCAATGCCGAAAGTTTTTTCCGGATTCATAAAACGACCTATCCGTATATTTTCTTGCGGGTTAGTGATGCCAAGCTGTAAAAGGGAGTTAATTACCTCAAGCGGGCTACCTGGAAAATCACTCCCGTTGACTTGATGCACCGTGAAATTATTTCCCAGGCCAGGTTGGTTAACATGAATATCGGAAGGAGCATAATGTTGCCGGCTAAGACCAAAAGAGAAATACCAGTTCTTTACTTCAGCAGGTGATTCATCCGGAGTGACCTTATCGGTAATTTGAGGGGCAGAGCTTTGTATGACGGTATTGTCCAAATTTGCAGACGGTAAGTCTTGAGTGCTTTGTGCCAAAGCCATTGAAAAAGGGGTTGCAGAAAAAAACGCAGCGAAGAAAACAAGGTGTTGGGTAATTCTTTTATTCATATCGGGTATTCAGGGTAGAACTTCATTACAACAAAAAAATCAATCATCGAAAGAAATTAGGATGGCCACACCTGAATATGTTTCGAGCGAGTTGGTAGAGTTGACTTTCGCATTTTAACATAAACGAGTAACTTACGAGACAACCGGGTTGTCAAGTAAACGCGCACAGATTGCGCCTATAATCACGCGGCAAGAAACACGGTCTGTTTCAAAGCTCGGCAGTTCGGTTGGATAACATTGAACTTGTTGACCAATCTGATTTCCGACAAGTTGGTAGGAATTGTAGTCTAATAGTTGACCGATATTACCGTTAAGAAAGTGAATGAGTAGCGCATAAAATAAATTGCCGTACTCGTATTGAAATATGTAGTAAATAGATGTGTTGATATTGGATATTTATTCTGAGCAAAATCAAGGCTTGATGGCGGTTAACGCCGAAATAACCAGACAGGCTGCGACTCTGGCTTATTCGCAGGATTTTCGTTTAATGATGTGGGTCACGCTTTGCGCCATTCCGCTTATTTTACTGTTGCGCAACCCGGTCAAAAACCAAGCGTAGTTGATGTACACGCCGCTATGAGGTGAAAATTATTCTGACTATTTTTAGAATTAATAGTATTGCAGCTTCACTTATCGGTAATCAAAGTTTTGTCCTGCCTTGCACACTTCGTCTTGGCAACACTGGTGCTTATTGGATCGCTCAAGTTTTGTGAAACAACTACCCGTTAACGAGACGATAATCGGCAGGAACACAGTTTTTCAATGACAATATGTGTCCACATGCGTTGCTTTTTTGTTTTCGTGTTGGCGGTGAATTGCTTAGTTTTCATGCATTCGGCCAACAGCTGTTGTGATTCTTCAATATGATTAAGACCGACAAGACGGTTATATTCAGTAATCAGCGTTTGCCAGCAAACTGGATATTGGATAGCACCGGTGGTGGAGTCAAAAACCATGACTCCACCACTGTGCCCATTGGGTATGATCTTGTATCTCACATTGTTGATTTTCAAAATATATACTCCTTTAAATTGAACAAGTATTTATAAATATTTCAGGATTTAAAATTACACCTCTCTACTCATGAAAACATGAGCGAAAAATACTTATTTAACTAGGAGTTTTTGACTAATTCTTGAGCGAGAGGCAGGGGATGAATATTTCAAAT
>Ga0315270_10000677_pt1 | contig 18347 bp, 10 predicted proteins | sample C1_bottom_MG_FD_204932 | JGI IMG/M metagenome (GOLD analysis project Ga0315270, IMG submission 204932) | Sediment microbial communities from Yellowstone Lake, YNP, Wyoming, USA - C1_bottom | ecosystem: Environmental > Aquatic > Freshwater > Lake > Sediment | place: USA: Wyoming | collected...
CAGGACGCTTATTGACGATAAAAATATAGTCGACCACAACAAATGCGCAGGCAGGAATCGCATTGCACGGAACATCGTTTTTGGGTCCTTCTTAATCATGCTCCGCCGCTCGCGTCGCGAAACGCAACATACTTTCGAAATATTCGATGGTCTCCCGCAACCCAACATCTAATTTGACGTTTGGCTGCCACTGCAGTGTGCGTCGTGCCTCCGTTATATCCGGGCAACGCTTCAGTGGATCATCACTCAGCGCAGGCTGCAGGACAATTTGCGAGCGAGAGCCGGTCAGAGCAATGATGCGCGCCGCAATCTCGGCAATCGTGCACTCAGACGGGTTACCAAGGTTCACTGGACCCGTCACATTATCATCGGTTGCCATCAGCCGCACGCATCCATCAATCAAGTCTGACACGTAACAAAACGACCTCGTCTGATTGCCAGAGCCGTAAATTGTGACGGGTTTATTGCGCAGTGCTTGCAAGATAAAATTCGAAATCACACGACCGTCGTCGGGTTGCATGCGCGGACCAAAGGTATTAAAGATACGCGCCACCTTGATGCGCAGCGAATGTTGCCGGTGGTAATCAAAAAACAAGGTCTCCGCGCAGCGTTTGCCCTCGTCGTAACAGGATCGAATTCCAACGGGATTGACATTACCCCAGTAGTCTTCGCGCTGCGGGTGCTGTGCGGGGTCACCATAAACTTCGCTAGTGGACGCTTGAAAAATTTTTGCCTGCAGGCGCTTGGCCAAGCCCAGCATGTTAATCGCACCATGCACACAGGTTTTGATGGTTTGCACCGGATCGTGTTGGTAGTGGACCGGTGACGCTGGACATGCCAAATTGAAGATCTCATCCACTTCAACGTAAAGAGGGAACGTGACATCGTGCCGCATCAACTCAAAGGCGGGGTTTGCCACGAGGTGGGCGATATTGCGACGCGAACCGGTATAAAAATTGTCCACGCACAATACTTCGCAACCGTCGGCCAGCAATCGATCACAAAGATGTGAACCAAGGAAACCGGCGCCGCCCGTTACCATTACGCGCCGCGGGCGCACACGAAACGGTGTCTGTACTTCCATGTTCTCGGCATACTCCCTGACTCTTTTCGGTATCTAATCGAGACTCACTCGACGTCACGGCTGATGCGGCATTCCTATGTCGCCAACAAATTCTTCGGGTTTTTTTACCACCGAATAGTTTTTGCGCCGCCATCAAATAATAGCCAGCTTATGCCCGACTCGACAGGATATCTTTTGCGTTTGGGCGGCCGTGACGACTGACCGTAACCAAGTCCGACATCGCCGACATCCATAGATCCGGACTGTACTGAGTAAACAATAACCAACTCCAACCGATACAAGCAACATGATGCGAAGGGAAGGTTTTACTCTTGTCGAAATGCTGACGGCATTGCTGATTTTGAGCGTACTGCTCATGATCGCCATTCCGTATTGGAGCCAATACCAACTACGAGCCAAAATCAGCGAAGGACTCGGCCTGGTCGGCCCGTTGAAAAACATGGCGACCGAATTTTATATGATCAATAACCGCTTTCCGGCGAACAATGCCGACATAAATCTGGAGAATGGTGCGGAGTATCGCGGCAACTGGACAGCAGCGATAGAATTTTCCAACACGCCATCGCCGGGCACCATCATCATCACGTTCGATTCGACAAAACTACCACAGCTGGACATAAACAATACGCTGATGCTGGTCCCAACTTGGGAGAATGGCCACACTTTATGGACATGCACGGGCGGCACCCTCGATGACCGTCTACGGCCGCACCAATGCCGCTCATAGACTTGAAATTTAGACTAGATGGCGGCGGTACGACATTCAAATCAAAGCGCTGGGAATAGCAAGAACACAAAAAGCGGCCCAAAGGAGCGAGAACGTTTTGCTCCGACAATACAAACTCACAACGTTCCCGTCTTCTCGCGTATCGCCCGGGCTATAGGCATCAAATCTTGTCCGCAAACAGTTCAATTTTTGCCGACTTTTTCCAGGTTTCCACGATGCCGCTAAATTCTGACTGACCGCGACTTTGGCTGCCAGAGTCGACCAGCACCTTCTGCGCTTCCTTATCAAGCGCTTCGCGACTGCCGAGTTCAACACGGTAGACGCCGTACACCGCGAATTCGCCATTGGCGCTCTCGGCTTGGCCAAACACGGGCTTGTCAGCAGCAGGCTTGGCTGCTTCGAACGCCGCGCGCAACACACCGTGATCGATACCCGCCTCGTTGCGACCAATCAGCGTCGCTTTTTTCCATTCGCCGCCACTTGCAGCCAATACCGCAACAGGATCGTCTCCCTGCTTCAATTTTTCCAACGCTCCAGCAACAGCTTCGCGCGCTTTTTGTTTCGCGCGATCTTTCTTCAGCGCCGCCGTTACTTGATCTTTCACTTCTGCAAGAGGCTTTTGTTGCGCAGCCCGATGTTCTTTTAAGCGAATCACGGCGACGTGGTTGGTGCTCAGTTCCAATACTTCACTGTTGCTGCCATTTAGCACATCCTGAGTGAACGCCGCCTTGAGCACCTTTGGATTGCTGCTGACCGGATCGGCGCCACCAGTTCGGGCAAACCAATCGGTCGATTTCACAGTCAGTTTTAGCGTATCGGCAAGTTGAGTCAAATCGTCGTGGTGTTCGAATGCTAAGGTTTCAAGCTGATCAAGTTGACCGTAATACTGACTCTCTGCCTCGCCCTTTTTAATTTCGTCGGCGAGCGCCTGACGCACCTCATCAAACGTTTTTACCTTTGGCGCTTCGATATCGACAAGTTTTATAATGTGAAAACCAAAGCCGCTCCGAACCAACCCACTCACTTCGCTTTTTTTCAAGGCAAACGCCGCGTCCTCAAACGCCTTATCCATCACGCCGCGGCCAAAAAATCCCAGATCACCGCCTTGTTTTGCCGAACCCGGATCCTGCGAATAGGTTTCGGCTAATTTATCAAAGGGCTCACCCGCTTTCACTTTTGCCAACACTTCCTCGGCTTTGGTTTTTGCTTGGTCGATTGCTTCTTGTTTATCGGTGGCCTTGACCTCAATGAGAATATGGCTCGCTTGGCGGCGCTCTTCTGTCGTATACGAAGCTTTGTTTTGCTCATAGCGCTCTTTGAGCAGCTCGTCGGTTACAGGAAGCGCTTTCGCGATGGACTCAGCCGAAAGCTCCACGTAATCCACTTTCACTTGCTCGGGCGCGGTGTAACTATCTCGGTTGGCCTCGAAGTATTTATTTAATTCATCGTCGGGGATCGCAGCAGCATCAGTAAAATGCGCGAGAGGCATCGTTCCGTAACCCACTTCCCGCTTCTCGTCGCGCAATTTAGCAATCGTTGCGATATCTGCATTCGTGACGAACGCGGTTGCTAAAATTCCCCGTAACGGCTGCTCCAACAACAGCGCACGCCGTTGCTCAAGCTCCCAGAGCGCGGGCTTGGTCGAAACGCGGCTCAGCACCTGCTCGTATAATTCTTTGTCAAACTTACCTTCGCGTTGAAAGGCTTGAATCTGATTAATGTGTGCTGCCAATTGCAGATCGCTGATGCGGTAGCCCAACTCCAACGACGTTTGCACTTGAACTTCTTCGTCGACCAAACGATTCAACACTTGCTTTTTGATCCCCAAGCTCTCGAACAAAGCCGGATCGATGTTGCCGCCAAATTGTGCGCGCAATTGCGCTTTCTGCGCCTCAAACGCACGCTGGTATTCGTTTTCACCAATCTTGGACCCATTCACTTTGGCGACCGTCACCACGGCTTCCGGCTCGAAATAAGAGTTCACGCCCCACACCGCGAAGACAAGAATCAACATGGAAATCAAAACCCACGCAAACCAGGTCTGTGCGCGCTCACGAATGAATTGCAAAAGCATAGGGAATCTCTTTTCGCAGCAAGTGGTTAAATTAGTATAGGTCGCGATTGTGGCGAAATTCAGTTGAGAATTCAACCTGGATTCAACCTTGATTCGGCAGTTGAACCCTACTGCGGCCGCCTAATGCACCGAATCTGCGCGAGAAAATTGAAAAATTATCGCTCACCGTACGGGTGAGTACGGCGTCGCAATAATTTTTCAATTTTCTCGCACATCTTCGGCACTTTAGGCGGCCTCGCTACGGGCTCAACTGCCGACTCAAGGTTCAATCTAGATTCTGCAATGGGCTTTTTTACAAGCGCAACTAGGAGGCAAAGAGAGTAGAAAGAAACAGGGAAATTACCGTGAAATTTTCACCGCAACACACCCGCATTTGCAGCGAGCCAAATACTTTGCATCGCATTCTTAAGTTCAACCAGCAAAACCAAGGGGACATCTGAATGCAAACACCAACGACGTTGGTATTTTCAACAAGCCGCCCCGTACATCGTACGAGGCGGTGTCGAACTCTGGATCAGAGATTTGATTGGCGGAGTGGACGGGACTCGAACCCGCGACCCCCGGCGTGACAGGCCGGTATTCTAACCAACTGAACTACCACTCCACTGAACGCGATGGTGGGTGCTGAGGGGTTCGAACCCCCGACCCTCGCCTTGTAAGGGCGATGCTCTACCAACTGAGCTAAGCACCCGCGCAAGGGGGCTTATTGTACGGCATCCTTTAGAGCCTTGCCAGCCTTAAATGAAGGTACTTTTGAAGCTTTTATTTCGATCGCTTGACCGGTTTGCGGATTGCGACCTTGACGTGCTGCACGTGCGCGCACTTCGAAGGTTCCAAAACCTGGGAGTGCAACCTGCTCGCCTTCACGCAATGCTTTGGTAACAGCGCTGATTACGCTATCTACCGCTCGCGCCGCTTCCGTCTTAGACATATCCGCCGAACTGGCGACGGCTTCGATCAATTCTGTTTTGTTCACGTGTGTGGCCCCTTCCGTTAGATACCTAGGTGAACGACTTCAGCGCCAATGTCGTCACCGACGCGGAGCGTTTTATAACAAGCAGAGCAAAATGCGTCAAGGAAAGTTTGTTTGAAAATCGGCTGGAAAAAACTAAAACAATGTATCTACGAAAATACCCCGTCCAAATCAAGCATCAACCATTGCATTACTAGACGTAAAAAAATAAAGCTAACGCGCGAAAAACCCGCGCGTTAGCTCATTTGTCAAACGTCGATTCGCTAGTGCGCGCGCAAACGTCCTTTGTCACGCGGTTTTTTTGCGCCCCGCGCTTTGCTCGCCGCTACTTCAGCTTTTTCAGGCTTGCTGGCAAGCAACGGAGTCGGCATCGTTTTGAGCGCGATTTGCAGCACTTCATCAACCCAGCGCACCAAGCGAATATCCAAACTTTGCTTGATGTTCTTGGGAATCTCCGTCAAATCCCGCTCATTTTCTTTGGGCACGATGACAATCTTGATTCCACCACGGTGTGCGGCGAGTAATTTCTCCTTCAAGCCGCCAATTGGCAACACTTCACCGCGCAACGTAATTTCACCGGTCATCGCTACATCAGCGCGCACTGGAATGTTCGTGAGCACTGAAACAAGCGCCGTACACATACCGATACCGGCACTCGGGCCATCCTTTGGAATCGCGCCTTCCGGCACATGCACATGCACATCGTTGTGTTGATAGAACTCCGGCTCAATGCCCAACGTTGCAGCACGTCCACGCACCACCGTCATGGCAGCCTGAATGGATTCCTGCATCACTTCGCCGAGTTGACCAGTGATCGTCAATTTACCTTTCCCTGTCGCAATAGCCGCTTCGATAGTCAACAAATCACCGCCGACTTCCGTCCACGCCAACCCAGTAACTTGACCCACTTGATCTTTCTCTTCCGCGCGACCAAAACGGAAACGTTTTACGCCGAGATATTTTTCCAAGTTTTTCGACGTGACAGACTCGGGCTTGTTCTTGCCCGAAAGCAACACGGACTTCACGACTTTGCGGCCGATCTTGGAAATTTCCCGATCCAAGTTGCGCACGCCCGCTTCGCGTGTGTAAAAGCGAATGATATCGCGCACCGCATTTTCGGCAATTTCCAGCTCACCTTCTCGAAGACCGTTGGCGCTCATCTGCTTCGGCACGAGATAACGTTGCGCAATATTAAATTTTTCATCTTCCGTATAGCCGGAGAGCCGAATCACTTCCATGCGATCCAACAACGGGCCGGGAATATTGAGGCTGTTCGCGGTCGCAATAAACATTACTTCGGACAGATCGTAATCCACTTCAAGATAGTGATCGTTGAAGGTGTGATTTTGTTCGGGATCCAAAACCTCAAGCAAAGCGGACGCCGGATCGCCGCGAAAATCTTGCGACATTTTGTCCACTTCATCCAACAGGAACAGCGGATTTTTTACGCCGCTCTTGGCCAAATTTTGAATGATTTTGCCTGGCATCGAACCAATATAGGTACGCCGATGACCGCGAATTTCGGCCTCGTCGCGTACACCGCCCAAAGACATGCGAACAAATTTACGATTGGTCGCGCGCGCAATGGAGCGCCCGAGCGATGTCTTGCCCACACCGGGCGGCCCAACCAAACACAGCACTGGGCTCTTTAATTTGTCGACGCGCTGTTGCACGGCGAGATATTCCAGAATGCGTTCCTTGACTCTATCCAAGCCGTAGTGATCTTCCTCGAGCACCGCTTCGGCAGCGGCGAGATCACGGCGAATCTTGGAACGCTTTTTCCACGGTACATTCACCATCCAGTCGATGTAGTTGCGCACAACCGTCGCTTCCGCTGACATCGGCGACATCATCTTGAGCTTATTCAATTCGGCACGCGCTTTCGCTTTCGCTTCTTTGGGCATGCCGGCTTTTTCAATTTTCTTAGTCAGATCCTCAATCTCATTCGGCACATCATCAAGCTCACCGAGCTCTTTTTGTATCGCCTTCATTTGCTCGTTGAGGTAATACTCGCGCTGGCTCTTTTCCATCTGCCGTTTAACACGCCCGCGAATACGCTTCTCGACTTGCAACAGATCGATTTCCGATTCGAGAATTGTCATCAAGCGCTCTAACCGCTCGCGCACATTAACGAGTTCGAGCACCTCTTGGCGCTCTTCAATTTTCAGCGCCATGTGCGCAGCAATGGTATCCGCCAAACGACCCGCGTCGTCAATTGAACTTAAAGAGGACAAGATTTCCGGCGGAACTTTGCTATTGAGTTTGACGTACTGGTCAAATTGAGAAAGGATCGAACGGCTAAGCACCTCTGCCTCGCGCTCGCCCACGCCAGTCGCTGGCATTACGCTAAGCTCAGCGCGAAAAAACGGTTGGCCTTCGACGAAACGCAGTATTTTGGCACGCTCAGCACCTTCGACAAGCACCTTGATCGTACCATCCGGCAATTTCAACAGCTGCAAAATGGTGGACAACGTCCCTACTTGAAAAATATCTTTCTCGCGGGGATCATCTAAGGCCGCGCTTTTTTGGGCACCAAGGAAAATCTGCTTATTGGTTTCCATCGCCGCTTCAAGCGCGCGAATAGACTTTTCGCGACCCACAAAAAGTGGAATCACCATGTGTGGGTAGACCACCACATCCCGCAATGGCAGAACCGGGCTAATCAAACGCCGCCCCTCAGGGTGATTTGGGTTTTCTTCCCGTGACATAACGGTTCTACCTCCAGTGATAATTTGATAGGTTGCTGCGACCTAATGACAAGACAGAAGACATGATGCGACGCAGGCACCGTGAGATAACGCCTTGTTCAAAGACGCCACCATCGATACGTTCACCAGCTGGATAGCAGAGGAAATAAAATTGCGTGTAACAAATATGATTCGACGCAAACACAGCCCCACTGCCCCCTAACGTCGCCATGACCGATATGTGGTGGTGACCGCGCGGCGCTATTTCAAGCCCACCGCCATACAAACGGCGGGCTTGCGCGAAATCTTTTTACTCCGTCGATACGGCGCGCTGCGGTTCCGACCCCTCATAAATCAATATCGGATCGGATTCTTCATTAATTACGCCTTCATCGATAATTACTTTGCTGACATTACGCAACGATGGCATTTCATACATCGTTTCCAACAGTACCGCTTCAAGAATAGACCTCAATCCACGTGCACCTGTTTTGCGATCCATCGCTTTACGCGCCACTGCCTTAAGCGCGTCCGCGCGAAATTCGAGTTCAGCTCCTTCCATTTGGAACAGCTTGGCGAACTGTTTTGTGATCGCGTTCTTGGGCTCACTTAGAATCCGCACGAGAGCCGCCTCATCGAGCTCCTCAAGCACCGCGATCACGGGCAACCGACCAACGAACTCTGGAATGAGCCCGTACTTGATTAAATCCTCGGGCTCAACCACACGCAAAAATTCTGAGACTGGTCTGTTCTCGCTCTTCGAACGTACTTCGGCAGAAAAACCAATGCCACTCTTTTCGGAGCGATTGCGAATAATTTTTTCAATGCCAGCAAACGCGCCGCCGCAAATGAACAGGATGTTGCTCGTATTGACCTGCAAAAATTCTTGTTGCGGATGTTTACGACCGCCCTGTGGTGGCACCGACGCCATCGTTCCTTCAATCAATTTCAATAATGCCTGTTGCACACCTTCGCCGGAAACGTCGCGCGTAATCGATGGATTTTCCGATTTACGGGAAATTTTGTCGATTTCATCGATGTAGACAATACCGGTTTGCGCTTTCTCAACGTCGTAATCGCACTTCTGCAACAGCTTTTGAATAATATTCTCAACGTCTTCACCCACGTAACCGGCTTCTGTCAGCGTCGTGGCGTCAGCAATGGTGAACGGAACGTTTAGGAGACGGGCTAAAGTTTCTGCCAGCAAAGTCTTACCGCAACCGGTAGGACCCACGAGCAGAATATTGCTTTTCGACAACTCGACGTCGTCTTTTTTCTGCGACGACTGCAAGCGCTTGTAGTGATTGTAAACGGCAACGGATAAAATCTTTTTCGCGCGTTGCTGGCCGATGACATACTCGTCCAGAATTTTGCTGATCTCGCGCGGTGTTGGTAGCTTGCCGCCCTTCGCTGTGGATGCTTTTTCCTGCATTTCTTCGCGAATGATGTCGTTGCAAAGCTCGACACACTCGTCGCACACAAACACCGATGGGCCAGCGATAAGCTTACGAACTTCGTGCTGGCTTTTGCCGCAGAAGGAACAGTAGAGCAGCTTCTTGCTGTCGTCGCCCGAGTTGTGCTTGTCGTCGCTCATAGCTCTACCTCGATATCATATAAATAGTTTCGCCGGTGTTCGTTCCATTGAATCTGAGTTGCTCATGCACCCATCCAGCCAATCGTCTCAAAGCGCATGAACCGTGGCTTAAATTAGCCTGGCGTCTTTATTTCCCTTTTGCGATACCGCGAAATCAATTTAGTCCGGTCGCTTGCTCAGCACAGAATCAATCAGACCATACTCTACGGCTTGCTGGCCACTCATAAAATTATCGCGATCGGTGTCCAACTGAATGTTCTCAATGGGCTGCCCGGTATGCTTAGCCAAAATACGATTCAGGCGATCACGAACCAATAAAATCTCGCGCGCGTGAATATCGATGTCCGACGCTTGACCATGAAAACCACCCAGCGGTTGGTGAATCATCATGCGCGAGTGAGGCAAACAATAACGTTTACCAGCAGCGCCACCGGCCAACAACAAGGCACCCATGCTGGCGGCCTGGCCGATACACATTGTGCTCACATCAGGCTTGATGTATTGCATAGTGTCGTAAATGGCAAGCCCTGCACTGACAGAACCGCCTGGCGAGTTGATGTAAATGTAGATGTCCTTCTCTGGGTTTTCCGATTCCAGAAATAATAATTGCGCCACGATCACGTTGGCCATGTAGTCTTCAACGGGACCAACAAGAAAAATAACTCGCTCCTTGAGCAACCTGGAGTAAATGTCGTAGGCACGCTCTCCCCGCGCCGACTGCTCGACCACCATCGGTACAAGATTGAGACTCGTAATTGGCGCCACCCCGTTGTACGTCTTATCGGTCATCGTATTATCCCCTTTAGACCCAAGCATCATCCATTTTGAACCTGAATTGCTAATCTTTTCACTTGACCGTTCTTAAACTCAATGCGCCGCGGTGAACCAAAGCACAAAATACGCCCTGCCATTTATACATAGTAGAAACAATTCGGCTATCCGTCACCCGCGAAATACGACTAAGTGACGATAGCAACAAATCTAACCACCTAATTAACGTGGTTGCCCAAGACAGCGAAAACACCGAACCGGAGACACCGTGCACGTTCCGATCGTACATGGAGACGGTGCAGCGCCGCCACAAGAGGCGCTGCACAATCAATCATCGCTAGGCGGTGGCACCGCTGGGACGATCCAATAATTCCATCACGCTTACGACTTTGTCCTCAAGCTTCGCTTGCCGCAGCACCCAATCAATGGCGCTGTCTTCCAATAATACAGCTTCAATATCCGACAACCGATTGCGATCGGCGTAGTACCAATTTATTACGGCTTGTGGGTCCTCGTAGGTCGAGGCCAATTCGTCCACTTTGGCGCGCAGGTCTTCTGGTTTAATGCGGATTTGGTTGCGACGTAAAATTTCCGACACGATCAACCCAACTTTAACCGCGCGCCGCGCGCCATCTTCATAGCGCGTGCGATCTAACCGTAGGGTTTTCTCGTCCACACCATTGGAGGCAAGCTGCGAACGTGTCCGCTGCATCCGCACCGAAATTTCGGAATCCACTAACGCCTGCGGCAATTCGACGCTCATGTGCTGGACCAGCGCATCAATCACCTGGTTTTTGACGCGGCCTTTGACCGCCTCGTTCACTTCGCGCTCAATATTCTGACGCACCTGCTGACGAAATGCAGTTTCGGTACCTTCGCCAACGCCGAATTTCTCAAAAAATGCTTTATCCAACGTCGGCAACACGGACTCCTCGACGTGATGAACCGTGACATCGAAGCGCGCCGCTTTGGCGGCCAAGTCGGCAACGGGATACTCTGCCGGAAATGTCACGGCAACGTTCACTTTCGCGCCGGCGGACACGCCTTCTAACTGTTTTTCAAAGTCACCCACCAGTGTTTTCGAGCCCAAGGTGAGCTTGTAGCCGTCCGCTTTGCCGCCGCTAAACGGCTGGTCGTCTATAAAACCATCGAAGTCGATCGTGAGACGATCACCTTCTTTGCTTGGCCGCGCCGCCTCCGCCCAAGTAACGTTTTGTTTGCGAATGCGCTCAACAACGGTATCGATGTCCGCCTCGTCGACGGTAACGGCAGGACGCTGAACAGCAAGATCAGCAGGAAGACTCACTTCAATATTGGGATAAACTTCAAACGTAGCAATATATTCAAAAGCGTTGTTAGCCCCAACTTGACCCAATTCAATATGTGGCTGACCAACAGGCAACAACTTTTCTTGGGTCACCGCTTCACTGAAGGTTTTTTGCACGAGCTCATACTGCACTTCATCGCGGACTTGCTTACCGTAGCGACGCTCAAGAACGGAAAACGGCACCTTGCCGGGTCGAAAGCCATCGACTTTGACTTTTCCACTCAATGATTTGAGGCGCTCTTTTATTTCTTCTTCGACCTTTTCCACAGGCAATGCCACCGTCATGCGGCGTCCTAATCCTTGCGTCGTCGTAACGGAAATTTGCATGTTAAAAGTCCTCGATTGATAGTAAGTGCTGTATTCACCAGACCCGCTCGTGGCGCGAATCTGGTGTAAGAGATCTGGTGCGAAAGGAGAGACTCGAACTCTCACAGGTTGCCCCGCTGGAACCTAAATCCAGTGCGTCTACCAATTCCGCCACTTTCGCAGTTTTTTCACATTGAATCAGCAAGCTAGCTGCTGATATCCGACCAACTCACTGGGCTCCAGCCACGCCGTAACGGCGTTAGTTTTTATAAGTAAATCCAGTGACATAAGCCGAAGGCGCACAAATCTACCATAGCGTGCCCAAAAACACCACGGCAGGAAGCGTACAGACTTCAGTAAATAATAGTAACGATCAACGCCAAATTACTATGGGTTCGGACAAATAGTTCGTCATGCGCAAAAAGTGTTTTTGCGAAACCTCCGCATTCTGAACGCAACCGCGAACAAAACGTTTTGAATTTTGCGTCCGAGGGAGAATCCGCAAGAGCAAAACCGCACACGGCTTTGGCGAGCACAAGATTATTGCGGCACCAGCCGCGGCAACGCAAGCGACGTCGCACCACCCTGAGCCGCCTGCACCGTAGCCGCGTCAATGACAAAACTAGTCGAAAAGTCGGCGTCATTAATATCAGCATTGGTCACCGTCAACATCGTTGGCTGCGAACGCGTTCCAAACGCACCACAAGCCTCGCCGGGATCGCAAAGAAAACCGTCATGGTTAAAATCGCTGCCCGCAAACAGATGATAAGTGCCGGGCGCCACATCTTTCAGCACAAACTGGTACTTGCCATCGTGCGCACTCACCATTTGCACGGCGAGCACGGCGTGACTTGCCGGGTTAAATAGTTCCACGTAGTGGACACCAGCATCTTGCGCCAAACCAAGCGACGACACCTGCATGATCACGGGCACTTCCATTGTTCCAGCTGACGAAACGACTGTCACTTTTGCTTGGTAAGCGCCGTTCGCAAGTCCGGCGCGATCGACCACCGCGCTGTAGTCACCGGTTTTTTGTCCTGCGTTAGCGAGAATCTTAAGCCAAGGCTGATTTGCCGTAACAGACTGCACCGTAAATTGCCCGGAACCGGAATTCGTGATCGAAATAATCAAACTCGTCACCGTACTGCCAAAACTCAGCGCGGCCGGCTGTACGCTCAGCTGCGGCGGCGGAGCCGATGCGCCACCACCAGCCAGCGCCGCGGCTTCCGAGACGGCGCGCATCGCATCAATCAAACCGTAGCCAAATTGATCATCACGACCGACCGCTCCGAGATCTCGAGTGAGCTTTCCCGCGGCCAGCAACGAATCCACTAATTGTGAGGTTAGCGCGGGATAGACACTTTTCATGAGAGCAACGACGCCTGCGACGTGCGGCGAGGCCATCGACGTACCCTGAAAAATCGGATAGCGAAATTGAATAGTACCCGAGGTATCACTGCCACCCGTACTGACAATGCCATCCGGCACGCCATCGCCATTGCGATCTTGCGAAGTATCGCCACCCGGCGCCGCCACATCAATCGTTGGGCCAAAATTCGCGTATGTAGCGCGCTGTTGACCGGAATCCACCGCCGTGACGGAGATGACGCCATCAAATGCGGCGGGATACATCGGCGTACTCGTTGTACTATTGCCAGCCGCCGCCACCAAAACAATGCCCAAATCGTGAATTTGCTTTATCAAGCTCGCCATTGACGCAGAAAAGCCTTTATCGCCAAAACTCATATTGATCACATCGGCGCGTTTGGGCGGTACTGTTCCGGAATCGTTCGGCAACCCGGCCGCGTAACGCAACGCCTGCTGAATGTCATATGACGTTCCGCCCAGAAAGCCCAGCGCGCGCAATGGCATGACGCGCGCGCCCCACGCAACACCGGCCACGCCGACACTATTATTGCTTGCCGCAGCAATGGTCCCGGACACATGCGTGCCATGAAACGTGCTGCCGCCAGGCGATTGATCGCCTGGATCATCGGGGTTAGCATCAATGCCGTCACCATCGAGTGCGTTATCGATGTTGCTTATGAAATCGTAACCAGCAACCAACTGCCCTTTAAGATCGGGATGATTAAGCAACACGCCCGTGTCGATAACCGCGACGACCACACTCGCCGCACCAGTTGACAGATCCCACGCCTGCGGCAAATTGATTAATCCGTAGTGCCACTGCAAGCGATAAAGTGGATCATTGGGCACGGCAAACGTTTGGTATAAATAGTTCGGCTCTGCCAACGTGATGTCGGCGCGGCTACGCAGAACACTTACCGCTCGCAACGTATCAAGCTTTGCCTGTTGTTCCGCGCTCAATCCGGGCTCGAGCGCCGCCACACTTAATGATCGCGCGCCGCCCAGTGTCGCAATTGGCGCCGCCAATAACGCACCGCGGCTCGGCGCGCCCGCCAAACGTGACCAACCCGGCAACACAGCCCCGACCGGACTGACCAGCTGGCGCGCCGTCGCCATCTCTTGCCATTGCGCCACCACCTGACCAGGAACAAATGCATCGCTGAGCCGCAAGCCGTTGCTTACGGCCGCGATACTTTGACCTAAAACCAGCACGTAATTCGAACCACCGACGACCGTACAATTAGGGCCCGCGCAAACACGCACTTCGATAAAATAACGCCCGCTCGCCGGTACGCGCAACGTTTTAAGAGCATCCGCACCGATAGCAACATCTTTGACCTGCTGCGCATCGTCCCACAAATACAATTCGATCTCAGCTTGTTGGGGTTGGCCAACGTATAACGAAATCGTTTGTCCGCCGGCCAAGTCAGCCGCATAAAAATCGGCGAGGTCCCCCGATCGAAACGACCGGCCATCCGCGCCGGTTTGTGCCGCATTCACGTAACCTGCAACGCTAACCGGATTGGGAATGGCTTGTGCGACGGCAAACGTATCGTTGCTAGCATAGGGCGCTTGGTCGTCGTTCACATCACTATCCACGGTCGTGTTAACCGGCGCAGTGATCGTGCCGCAAATGAGTGCGCCCGAACTGACCGGTCGTTGTGCATCGCGAATAGTAACTTGCACGGTAGCACTGGCGTAGCCAACAACGCTTAGCTGCAATTCGCCATTGTCGTTGCACGGATCCGCATCGGCCGCCGCGGTGAGATTCAGCGTTTGATATTGGTCCCAATTTTGCGGCGTAAAGCTGAGGCGATCCACTCCGCCAGTACTGAGATCCGCTAGTCCGGCGCCTTTTTGCACGTCGACTGTCGTTATTTGCGCAGGCGCCGAGCGCAATTTAACGCGCACAGCGGCCGATGCGCTCTCGGCCAGCTCAACAGTGGCAACATCGGTAACAACGGCGACGGATTGCACCGTCGATGACGAATCGATCTCCGTCGCCGTAATATCCAACGCGGCAACACCGGGCGCACTCAATCGCAAGGTCGCCGTGCCATTGACGGCGTCCGCATCAGCAACAGCGCGAATTTCTAAAGTTTGAAACTGATCCCACGATTTACTATCAAAGGTCACCGACGGGGTTGCACCTGGAACGATGTCGACATCACCACTGAGATAGCGAAGGCTCGCGGTAACCCGCGATGTTGGCGCCGAAGAAAGCTTAACGCGTAACGTCGCCACCTCTCCTTCAGGCACCTGTAACGCAGTCGACTGAACTACAAACTGCAGGGGACTGATTGGCGCCGACGGCGTGGGATTATTATTCTTCGACGTTGCTCCGCCGCAGGCTGTTAACAGCGCAACGGAAAAAAAGACAAGCCACGACAGCGCGCGACAAGGGACTTGGCGTGAATAGTTAAGCATGTTGAGACGTCGTCCAACGAATCACAATTTCTGCAGTACCAGAAAGAGAGTCCCTAAATATGGTTCGACCAACACACTCCTGAGCTGATCTATCGTCCCGATGGCGCACGTACACCTCGCGCGGTATAGCGCGAAACGATTGCTACACCATTAAGCCTGCAAAGCGACACCTTTGTCGACTAGGACTGACACAAAAAACATAAGCATCTACACGTGCAGACCGACTAGCAGGCGGGCGAAAACGCATACGATGCGCAACCCGCGCCAAAATTAAGCCATCGACAGGTGAATATATGAAATGGTGGGTCGTGACAGACTCGAACTGTCAACCGACGGATTAAGAGTCCGCTGCTCTACCAATTGAGCTAACGACCCCACGCTAAGTCACAGATGTCGCGCTTAGCGACTACATTGAGAGATGGGGTGAACGATGGGGCTCGAACCCACGACCACCGGTACCACAAACCGGAGCTCTACCAACTGAGCTACGTCCACCATAAAACTTCAAACTCGCTATCGCCGAATCAACTAATTGAGCAAATTAACTCAAAAAGTTAACCGCCGATATTCTCGCCTCTCACGCCAAGCAATGCACTGAATGATTATTTAAACGAGGTAGCACGCCCTTTGAGCCGGCTATTGTACTGTTCCAGATCTCGTTTTTCCAATTCTTTTTCGGCCGGCACCAACACTGCACAAAAATCGACGCTTTCATGCACGCTGGCATCTCGCCAACAACTCGCCAACTATTGTTGATTGCCGGCGGCATCAAAACGCAACATGACGAAATCGTTTTCGCCCGCACCGGTATTACCAGCCAAGCCTCCGTTGGTATAGCCACTCACGGAGGTGTTACCGGTTGCATCGCCGGCAATGCCCGTCGCGCCGTCCGCGCCGCTGGTACCCAGCATGACGCTCCACAGCTTGGCACCGGTGGCGTCACATTTCATGACGATGAGATCATTTTGCCCACTGTCATCGCTGTGGACATGCCCATCGAAAGCGCCAGTGCTCACGCCAGCGACATAGATATTCCCCGTGCTGTCGCTCACCACGCCGGCGCCACGATCGTCGCCACTTGCACCGAATTGTTTTGTCCAAAGGTTGTTGCCACTCACATCGTAGCCCGCAACAAACAGATCATTGCCACCACCGTTGGTTGCGCCCGCAAACGCACCACCGGTATAGCCCGTGATGGCCGTCGCTCCATTGACGTCAAGCGCAACACTGGTTACATAGTCGTCGGCAACGGTACCCAATTGCCGGGCCCACTGCTTTATTCCATCGGTATCGTATCTCACGATAAAACCGTCGACTCCGCCGGCACTCGCGTTGCCATCAAGACCACCATCGGTAAAGCCCACGACAACCAAGTTGCCACTAGCGTCAGCTGCGATTCCTGCTGCTCGGTCATTGCCAGCTGTGCCCAGCTGCCGCGTCCATACTTTATTGCCCGCACTGTCGTAATTCGCGACAAAAAAATCGTTACCGCCACTGTTGACGTTGCCGTCCAACGCGCCGCTGGTATAACCCGTCACATAAACATTGCCAGCGCTGTCCCGCGCAATACCGGTTGCGATATCATCACCCGCCGTGCCCGCTTGCCGTGTCCATTGCTTACCACCGCTGCTGTCGTACTTGACGACAAAAAAATCCAAGCCGCCGTTACTGGCGTTGTCATCGAAACCGCCCGCCGTATATCCGGTAACAAAAATATTGCCACTGGCATCAGTGATCACAGCCGTCGCGCTGTCATCGCTGGCTGAGCCTAATTGACGACTCCAAACCCTACTGCTGTTCCCATCGTACTTTACCAAGACGAGATCACTGCCCCCGGCGCTAGTACCACCGTCGAACGCACCAGCACTATAGCCCGCTACATAACTATTGCCCGCCGCATCAAGCGCAATCGCGTTGGCTTTATCGTCCGCCGCCGAGCCGAGCTGCTTCGCTCGTGGACTACACGTCACGGAAACATTACTGACCTCACCATTCGTTGTACCTGCTGAATTAACGACCGTGCAGCGCTGAGCCGGCCCCGTCGGGTGCTCCTTCACCGTCACCTCATAGGAACTATGAAGATCAATATTATTCGCAAAACTAAACCGACCGTTCTGCGCCACAACAACATCGTCAACGCCGTTATTTTGCAGCGTCACACTGGTGCCAGCAAGTAATCCCGTCACCGTACCCGAAATCTGGACCGGCTTGGGCCCGCAACCAACCCCTGCCAGTAAAACAACGGCAGCGAAACAATGCGCGAGCGAGATACGGCGAAACAACATAGGCAATTCCTTGATCGATGGGATTTCGTCGCAAGGCGACGAGTCGCCGCTATTCTACCTAAATCGCAGCCGATGCTCACTGGAAAACGCGACAATCATGGATTGCGACAAATCCCCCTGTTCATCGCACCGCTTTAGCGTAGGATTCACTTGTTTGTTGCAATTCATTGAGGCTACGCCATGCACACCACCCCCGATCCGCAGCGCCCAACGGCATTACTTGTTTCCGTCCGCACACCGAAAGTCACCGATGCCGAAGCCGCCGAATCGGTCGCCGAACTGCGGCGCCTGGTGACTACACTGGGTTACAAAATCGTCGGCATACTTTCGCAACGACAACCCTCGACCGGAGGCGCCACCGTCGTCGGCGCGGGTAAATTGCGCGAGATCGCGCATTTAACCGGTAGCAAAGGCAGCGTTGAGCAAGCAACAATTACAAATTCTGACGAAGACGCTGCAGAGCAAAGTTGCGACGACCAAGTGGCGGAAACTCCCCACGAGTTAGCCACTGTCGTCGTATTTGACTGCGACTTGAGTCCGTCGCAACTACGTAATGTTGAAAACGCATTAGGCGTTGAAGTGCTCGATCGCACGGGCGTGATCATTGAAATTTTCAGTCGTCACGCCAAGTCCCGCACCGCACGCCTGCAAGTTGAAATCGCGCGTTTGAATTATTTGTCACCGCGTGTGCGCGAATCGGGCACCGGCAAGGAACGGCAATCCG